>SMTZ1_10006142_pt1 | contig 12102 bp, 9 predicted proteins | sample DeeMarSWOR136_30_FD_25667 | JGI IMG/M metagenome (IMG submission 25667) | reverse complement strand
TTTGGAGAGCGAGCTTTTCGGACATGTCAAGGGAGCATTTTCAGGTGCAATTCGTGATAAGAAAGGACGATTTGAACTGGCAAATGGGGGGACCATCTTTCTGGACGAGGTGGTTGATCTAACCAAGAGCATGCAGGTGAAACTCCTTCGTGTACTCCAAGAAGGAACCTTTGAGCGTGTAGGCGGGGAAGAGACAATTTCGGTAAATGTGCGGGTAATTAGTGCTGCTAACCGCGATTTGAAAAAAGAGGTGGAAAAAAAGAATTTTCGCGAGGATCTCTTCTACAGACTCAATGTGGTACCTGTTGAGTTGCCGCCTCTCCGCGAGCGAAAAAATGATATTCCACTGCTGGCCGAAGAGTTTTTGCGTCAGGCGAGCGAACAGGGACAGAAAACTGCCGGTCTTTCCAAAAAAGCCCTTGCCATAATGATAGATTATCCTTGGCCTGGAAATGTGCGAGAGTTGCAAAATGCCATTCACTATTCTCTGTTCAAGTGTAAAGGTAAGATGATTCGGGCTGAAGATCTGCCTCTGGAACTGAAGGAAAGTAGATCGCGTCGGGGCCCAACTCGGAAGCTCAAGCCGGAGATGGTCCGGGAAGCCTTAGAGCTGACAGGAGGTAACAAAGCCAAGGCGGCTAGACACTTGGGTGTGGGCCGTGCCACCCTCTATCGTTTTCTAGAAGACTTTCCCATGTCTCATGAGACAGTTGTGTCTCAAAAATAAATTTGATACACTTGGGGGGCTTGCTAACATCGATTGGATAACATTGTTAAAGAATACAAAGACTTATCCGCAGCGATCCTGATCCACCTCAAAAGTGTCTCACAAATGTCTCATTAAATCCCCATAGGGTCTTGAGAGTTCGATTTTTTGTCTTATCATAACTATCTGATAAAACAGTATTTATTCTTGTTTAAACCTGTTTGTCCTATGTTGGCACAGATCTTGGGTTATGAAAGGGCGATTGTGAGACTATCCTTCTTGGGCAAGTGTCAAACAGAGCAGTTTCGAAGACTAACCCCGGGGGGCAAAGAAAATTGCGCTAGACCTAATATTTCGGAGGAATTTTGATCATGGCACAACAAAAACTTGCAGCTGGTACCGAGGCATCTGAAGGAGTTTACAGGTGCAATGCTTGCGCTAAACAAATTGACCTGTCAGAGAAGGAAAAATTGCCCCAGTGTAGTGCCTGCGGTGGTTTTTCTTGGAGGACGACAAGTTTGTACAGAAAAAAGGTTTCTGCAAAATAGGAGGGAGAAAATGAGCAAGAAAAGGTATCAGGTAAGAGCAACATGTCCAAACTGCGCCTGTGGTACGGTTTCGGATATGAGTGCTGAGGAGATTAAGGCAAGGACAATTGATGGAGACAATCTGGAGATTAATTGTCCTGAGTGCATGGAGGTGCACAAAGCCAATATTAGATCAGTCTGCCCTGAGTACGCGGATGAGTGCCATCTTTAAGGGCAAAAAGCTAAAATTGGAAAGGAGCTGACATGGCCAAACCGGAAGACATGTTCCAGTGTCAGATGACTAATTGCGGTTGTCTGTACGATCCGGACCGAGGAGACAGACGAGGAAAGATACCCAAAGGGACAGATTTTGCTGATTTGCCTGAGCATTGGAAATGTCCTGCCTGTGGTGCCGGAAAGAAAATGTTCAAACCTCTCAAAGGTCCAGGCTCGGTTGCCGAAGAAGGATCTTGAAACTATTTGGTGGGGACCCTAACAAGAAGGCGAACCGTTTTGAGAGCTTGCAGCGAAACCATAAAAAAAACGCTTGATATAGTGCAAAGCATGCTGAAACTTGCGGACGAGGGTGATGCTGTGCGCGAAGATGTGGGCTGCGGCATACTCTACGCTGTCTTGCGGGACTCGGCATATAAGATAAAGAAACTGGCCGAGGCGGAGCGAGAGGCTCATGCCAAAAAAGGCTGGTGGGGAGAATAGGTAAGGGAGGTGAAATAATGGCTACTTTTAAATGTAACACCTGTGGTCATGAAAAAGAGGGAAGATGTAAGCCGCAGAAGTGTCCGGAGTGTGGCGAGAAAAAGACCTTTGAGAAGAAAGAATAAGGGCAACGGAGATACCTCATGCGATTGGGACCTATTGATCTCTACAAAACATTACCAGCGACAAACTGTGGTGATTGTGGTCAACCCTCTTGTCTTGCCTTTGCCACGCAGGTGGTGGGCTATGGCCATGAAGTCAAGGAATGCCCGCACCTGGAGGAGGCTACACTCCAGGAAATAGAGCAAGCCCTTGAGAAGCAAAGAGAAAAAGGTGTTTCCCTCAAGAAAGAGAACCACAAAATAACCCGTGATCACTTGAAAGAGAAAATTAGGAACCATGATTTCGAGGCAATCTCTACAGGGCTCGAGGTTGGATATTCAGTGGACGAAGGAGTAGAAGCTCTAAAAATTCCTTACTTTGGTCGAGTCGTCACCATGAGACATACTGGGATAGTGAGAGATAATGACGAAGAATTCGATCCCTGGGATGAGGTACTTCTGTACAATTATATCTTTTTCTCCGGTTCAAAGCCCTTGAAGGGGATCTGGGTGGGACTGGAGAGCTTTCCCAACTCCTTGCCCAAACGGGTAGCTCTTGAAGAAGGATGTCAGCGGCGGATTAATCAGGTCTTCGCCGGAGCTCCAAGGGAACTGGAAGAAGCATGTCGGAAACTGGGCGGTATCCCCGTGGCAGATGGTCATAGTGCAGACCTTGCCTATCGGTTTCAACCGCTACCTAAAATGCCGCTTCTTTTACTCTTTTGGGACGAGGATAAAGAAGAAGGTTTTGATTCCCAGACCAAGATTCTTTTCGACGAGTATGCTTTGGAATATTTGGACCTTGAAGGTCTAACCTTTGTGGCAGAGAAATTGGCGGAAAATCTAATTTTAATTGAAAAGGAGGAACTTAATGTCTAAGACAGAACAAAATTTGAGGGATGCATTTGCTGGGGAATCTCAAGCTAACCGGAAGTATCTCGCTTTCGCCAAGAAGGCAGAGAAAGATGGATATCCTCAGGCTGCCAAACTGTTTCGCGCCGCGGCTGAGGCCGAAACCGTCCACGCCCACGCCCACCTCAGGGCTCTTGGAGAGATCGGTTCCACCCTTGAGAATCTTAAGGTGGCCGTTGCCGGTGAGACGCATGAGTTTAAGAACATGTATCCTGATATGATCGCGGAAGCCAAAGAGGAGGGCAACAAGTCAGCGGAGAGAAGCTTTGTCTTTGCTAACGAGGTGGAGAAGGTTCACGCGGAGCTTTATCAGAAGGCGATAGATAATCTGGAGAACCTCGAAGAGGCTGATTACTACGTCTGCAGTGTATGTGGCATGACAGTAGAGAATGAACCGCCGGATAAATGTCCGGTATGTGGTGCCAAGGCCAGTGCCTTTTTCAAAGTAGATTAGGGTTGAAAACCATCCAACAGATGGATCCAACTGTTGGATAAATCTATTGGGTTCAAAAAATTAATCATCTTTATTCCACCTGCCGCTTCAAGTAGGTTCTAGATAAGGAGTTAGGAAATGCTGAGGATGGAAGATATCAGGGAAAACGCGGAAATTATGGGCTGCCTTAATTTGGAGATGACTCCGGAAAAGGCAGTGGCCCTTTATCTGGAATGGGGGTCATCTTGGGCCCATGGCCGAGACTTCGCCCGATCTGTCAGCGATGTTAGTTGCTATTTCACCATTGATGCCTGGAATACGCCGGCAAAGATTAATTTAGTCAGGCAAAGCATGGCGGAAGATGAAATTCTGGGCGAGGGGGCAGTACCGTCTGATCTTCTTGCAAGGGAAGTTGAATCCTGGGGCGGCAGGAAGGGTACATACGGGATTAGTGAAGAGCTTAAAGGCTGGATTCGCAATAAGCTGGGTCTCAGCTGAGGCAGCCAAGGCTGCCCGGTGACAGTTAGTATCTTTAGCCCTTGGCTGCAGGAGATGAACAAAAGCCAGTCTCTTTACGGGGACTGGCTTTTTGCTCTTTACTGATTAATAAATCTTGACGAGTTCTGCCTGGAAAAACTATTATTTAATCTCAGAAAACCTGGTCCTCTGGGCTAGGTCAAGTTTCAATGGCTTCGCCGGTTGTGGTGACGAGAGCTTTTGGAGTATTAGAGTACTGGAGTATTGGAAAAAGCCGAAATGCTACATTCAACTTGAATTAGTCCCAATCATTACTCCACCACTCCATTACTCCAGCCTACCGCAGCATGAGGGAAAGACCATGGAAACCCCCTCTAGGGGTGGCTAAGTCCTTGAGACTCGGATTCTCTACTTATCCTGTCTATTTCACTGGAGACAACTGCTGGAGGTTGGCATGGAAAAAGAAGAACTGATTGTGATGTTGAATAAGGACATGGCGGAGGAACATGCAGCCATACTGCGTTATCTGGTTCATAGCTATCTGGAAGGGGAGGATACACCCCTGGGGGCCAGCCTCCTCTCGCGGGCCAGGGAAGAAATGTGGCACATGCACTGGTTGGGAATGGTTATCGGGAATTTGGGAGGGGAACCCAATATGACTCCTGCCCCTTACCCCTTTGACCCCACCAACCGGGCGACCATTTTTAAATCATACGTTGATTATGAGCTTAAGCTGGTACCCCATTATATGGGAGAGGCTGAGAGAGTGGATGATCCTCACATCAAACGGGTCCTGCAGAGAGAGGCTTGGGAATCCGAGTACCATGCAAAAAAATTTCAACGAATTCTGGACAAGCTGAAGCCCGAACTAGCTGAGGGACTCCCTGGCGAGGAGAACGAACTCCCAGAGGAATTTGTGGCCCGTTTGCAGGGACTGGTGGCAAGTAAATACACTGAGATGTTACAGCACATTCGTAGTTCCTGGGTTTTTCAAAAAGAAGGCATGCTTGGTTGGCAAATGATGGACTTTGCTATGACCAAGATGAAGCAGCTAGCTCACCTGGCCGAGGAAGTGGCTGAAAATGGAATTACTCCTCGATTTGAGGCAAGTAAATTAGAGAAAAACGATTCTGTTGGAGCTGCTCTTAAGAAGGGACTTGAGGATGTGCGAGCAGCGCGGGAGGAACACCTCAAATTCCAGGGAGAAAGTGAAACCCGGAAACACGCTGGTCTCTTGTTGTCACTGGACCTTGCCTTGAAGCAGGAAGAGTACGAGGCCGCGGAGATAGAAGATTGGGCCAAGAAGAGTTGAGCTCATAAAATCGGGACCAAGGGGAAAAACAGTTCATGGAAGAGGGGAGGAGCAAGAGAAAGAGCTTGCGGGTGCCAGTCAATCTGGATGTACGTTTTGATTTGGCTGACGGATCCAGCTTGAAGGCAAAGATCATCAACCTCGGCACCGAGGGGATTTTTGTTAAGTCAGCCGAACCACTGCACCCTGGGGAGAGTGTAAGCCTCGAGTTCCTGTTACCGGGGACCCTCAATTCCATCGAACTGGTTGGAGAAGTAATGTATTCTCGTACTAAGGAGGAAGAACAAGGCGAGGATGCAGGTTACCATGTGGCGGGGATAAAGTTCTCTGATCTTGAAGAGCCTTATCACGGAATGATCCGAGATTACACCCTAAAAATGCTGAACAACGAGGAATTGTTGCGGGACGGAGGGATTCTTTTGGTCCTCGATGACCTTCGTAATCTGCCCCCCGAAGACAGATTAAAGGCTTATAATATCTTAATCAAGAAAGGTACGGGTCCGATTCTGTGATTTCGGATTTCGGATTTCGGATTGCGAAATTTCACAAGGCAAACACCAAATCTTCGAGTTAGGTGGCAGGTTTCAGGTGTCAGGAAAGAGAAACAGAAAAGCTGAAACCTGAAACCTGAACACTGAAACCTTAATCACTCCGGTGCTGTAATCTATAAGAGCTTAAAAACCTCCAGCCAGCCTTCCTTTTGAGCAGCTGCACTTTCAATAGCGCTGGCCGATCCTATTACTTTCACCAGTCCATTTTCCTTCACCGCATCCAGAGCATTAGTAAAACTTTCGAGGTCTACTGGCGAGGTGTTGAGCACTTCTTCTCGGAGCACTTGTCGAATCTCCTCGGTGTCATTGGTAAGATAGCGCACCATTGAGGTATATCCTTTGGCATCAGGAAGAAGATGCCTATCTATGTCGCCAATGGTTCCAATGATACCCTTGGTGATTTCCTCAGCAGTCAAGTTGCCGGACCGGAGGAATTTAACCGTTTCATCGAACACTTCTATGGTTTTCGTAAAGTTGGGGTCCCGGTAAGAAACGAAGGTGAAGGTGCCGGATAGGTGGTTAAATATAGAGAAGGCACCGTAAGCTCCTCCTTGCACGCGAACTTGGTCCCATAACCATCCAGTCCTGATGTAACGAGAGATTACATAAACCGAGCCGTGTAACCGGTAGCCGAGCTCATAGAGATTTGCTCCTTTGCCTACATAGTTGACCTGTGCAGGGATTATCATTCCTTCAAAAGCTGCCACTTTTTTAGGTGACCATTTGAATCTATGGACAGGGGTAGAGGGCAACTCCTCCAAAAAGCCATTCAATGGCGGATTAAGCTTAGTATAACCGTGTTCGTCGCAAGTAATGTTCACCAACATGTTTTGCCTGTTGACCAACGTTTTCTTTAAGTGCTCTAAAGTGTTCAGTACACCAGGCCAGTCTTCATCGACTTTTCGGTTAAGCTCTCTGAGGAAGAAGAGATAGCTTACCCCTCTCATCTGTTCTGCGGCCCAGTCGGCCTCATTGAAATGGGAGCGCAAGCGCAAGTTGACCACCTGATGACCTTCCGGAACAAGTTTCTGCTCTTGTCGGGCTTTCTCCTCCATTACCATCTGCTGAAAACGCTCTTTGTTGTCCAATTTAACTGTTAGAAGAACGTCTCTTAAGATGCTCATGAGTTCATGACTTTTATCCAGCATGGCTTTGCCGCGGAGAAGGAGCCAACATGCACCTCTTTGCTCCCCCCTGACAGCTGAAGAGAAGGCCTGAGAATAAATTCCTCCTGTCTCGCGGCCAATGCGTTGTGTGAGCGAAACAAAGTCTTCCTTCTCTGTGCCCAACTCCACTAGAGAGCGGCCAAAAAGTGGTACGTAGGGCAAGTATTCTTGCTCGATTGCCTGCAGGTTAAAGCCTACATCCGTGTATGCAATGGAGCTGGTGGCCAGGTCGTGAAAAAGAATCTTTGTCTCCTTCTCCTCGGTGATTTCCAGGGGTATCGTCCGGTTTTTCCTCTCCAGGTCGCTGAGCTTCAAAATTGGAATTGCCTTCAGGGCCTCGGGTGGGTCGGGGGTTTGTTGGATTCGCTTGAGTTTGTTAGTCTGATCAATCGCCCTTTGTAGCTCTTCTTGGTTCATGGTCGATTTAATTTCAGCTAATCGCTCTCGCTCTTTAGCCTCTTCTCTTTCGGCAAGGGCTGGGTCAGGCTCAAGGATAAGGGTAGCCCGGTGAGGATTGCTCAAGAAGTGTCGCTCAATCATGGCTTCAAATAACGAGGGGTTGGCTGCCAACAGAGATTTCAGCTCTGAGAGGGGATTTTCGAAGGCGAGTAAGGCCAAGGGGTCAGCGTCATAGAGCCAGGTAGTGAGGCTGCGCAGCATGAGCAAAAGACCTTGAGGGTAACCTCTCGAGTTGTTCTCTCTGAGGCGGAATTCTAAAGTGTTCAAAGCTGCTTCCACTGTCGCGGGTTCAATGCCATTTCTTGCCAGATTCTCTAAAGTTTGGAGAATAAGTTTTTCGATCCGTTCCCCATTTCCTGTGTCGATACCTTTGAGTCCGGTTGAAAAATACATTTGACGCAGTTCATCCTCGAGACCAACGCCGGCGAGATCCTCCCCTAGGCCGGAGTCAATCAACGCCTTGCGCAATGGAGAACCTGGCATGCCGAGCAGTATATGGTTGAGTATTCTCAAAGCGAAATTTGTGTTTGCACTTGCAGTCTCGGTTAGGAGCCAGTTAATAGTGATCATTCCCTTTGGTTTGCCGTCAGCATCTGATCCAGCAGCGAAAGAGCGAACAATCCTTTTGGGTCCATCAAATAAGGGCTGTATAGGAATGGCCGAATCGATCACCTGGGGTTCAAAGTCCTTCAGATAATCGTTCACTATGCGGAGTCTTTGTTCCGGGTCATCGTCGCCGTGAAAAAAGATCCGGGCATTGGAAGGATGGTAGTATTTTTGGTGAAATGCTAGGAATTGTTCAAAGGTGAGGTTGGGGATTTTTTTCGGCTTTCCTCCCGAATCGAAACCGTAAGGGTTGTCAGGGAAAAGTGATTGTTGGCTGTATTGGGCCATAACCCTTTCTGGGGACGAATAGGCGCCTTTCATCTCATTGAAGACGACCCCTTTATAAACCAGCGGTTTATCCAGTACTTCCAGTTCGAGGTGCCACCCTTCTTGCTGAAGGGTGAATGGGGTGAGCCGGGGATACAGGACCGCGTCTAGATAAACATCTATGAGATTGTAAAAGTCTCGGACGTTTTGACTTGCTACTGGATAACAGGTCTTATCTGGATAAGTGAAAGCGTTGAGAAATGTTTGCAGGGAGCCTTTCATAAGTTCGACAAAGGGTTCCTTCACTGGATACTTGCGGGAGCCGCAAAGTACGGAGTGTTCCAGAATGTGAGCCACACCAGTTGAATCCTTGGGAGGAGTACGAAAGGTGATGCCAAAAACCTTATTTTCGTCTTTATTTATAAGGGAGAGTAGCTGCGCACCTGTTTTGTTGTGGCGATAGACCTCGGCTCGGGTGTCCAGTTCAGGAATACTCTGCTGTCTGATGTATTCGAAGCCATGGATAATTTGCATAAGTGCCTCCAAGTTATTCTCAGTTTTTTCTAGATAATTTGACAGGGTATTTTAGCTTGTCGCCCCCCTCTACTGCCAGTGATTTCTGTCTGGTCGGCGCGAATAAGGTGTCCGCTATAAAGAGCGCGAGTTCACGCAGGTGCAGTTCTATTGCTTTTTGTTTTTGAGTCCCTTTTAGTAATTTTCCTGCTGAAGTTGATATTAAAATCATACGACCTTGGTATATCTTAGTCCATAATCTTGGAACTAATTCCTCCTTGTAATTGTTGATTCAGATGATTATTCGGTAAACTGCTGTCTAATAGCTCATTGAAGCTACAACTGTTGCCATCTCATCAGTATAGTTGGGGATAGTTAATTTAGCAAAAGACGAGCAGTGATGTATTTATGTCATAATTGACATAACCGTTTGTTCTTGACAGCCATAAAGAATGTGCTATTGTGTGAAGAATATAGCAAAGCTTTTCAGCTATTTCGGTTTCTTATCTCATTTCAGAGACGCTGAGGTGGTTTTACCAGCTTGAGGTAGAGCCTAAGTTTTCTTCAAGTCTGTTATCTAGTTGAACCTTATCAGAAAAATCAAATTGTTCATTTTTGTAAAAGCATTGTCACGACCAAAAGCAAACAGATGCAAGTGCTTAGGAGTCTCCGGAGAGAAATATGCCGGAGAGTGGTGTTAAGTCAATTGCTAAAGTTTGAAGAGAAACTTGGATCAAACAGACAGAGGTGTGTCGTGAGCCTCTAAAGGTGGAAAGGGGGTGGATAGAACCAGGCTGAAACATGATCGGAGTGCTCCGATATTTCGTGAAAGGAGGGCTAATTAGACCCATGCAGATTACAAGAAGAGATTTCATGAAAATCTCTGGTGCCGCAGTAGGTGGCCTTGCACTCGGTGGGTTAGGCTTTGACCTGGCGCCGGTGAAGGCGCACGCCCAGCAGCTCAAAATCCGCTGGGCCAAGGAAACCACCACCATATGCCCCTACTGCGCGGTTGGTTGTGGGATCATTGTCCACACCGCTAGAGATGGATCGGGCAAGGTCATCAACACCGAGGGTGATCCTGACCATCCCATTAACCAGGGTTCACTCTGCGCCAAAGGCGCGGCTCTGTATCAGCTGATCACAGGTGAGGGTCGCATGAAGAAACCTCTCTACCGTGCCCCTTACAGTGATAAGTGGAAGGAGATATCCTGGGATGTGGCCCTTACCGAGATTGCCAAAAGGGTAAAGAAAAGCCGCGATGCCAGTTTCACGGCTAAAAACGGACAAGGTCAGGTGGTAAACCGAACCAATGGTATCGCTCATGTCGGCAGTGCCGCTCTCGACAACGAGGAGTGCTGGACGCTGCAAGCGATGATGAGGGCTTTAGGTCTGGTTTACATCGAACATCAGGCCCGTATCTGACACAGCGCCACAGTTGCGGCTCTGGCAGAGTCGTTCGGACGCGGCGCAATGACCAACCATTGGATTGACATCGGCAACAGCGATTGCATCCTAATTATGGGTAGCAATGCGGCTGAAAACCACCCGATCTCCATGAAGTGGGTCGGTAAAGCCAGGGAGAATGGGGCAACCCTCCTCAATGTTGATCCTCGGTTTACCCGCACCTCGGCCAAGGCGGATTTCTACACGGCCTTGCGCTCAGGAACAGACATTGCTTTTCTCGGCGGGATGATCAACTACATAATTGAAAACGATTTGTGTTTCAAAGAGTACGTAGCTTATTACACGAACGCCAGTTTCATCTTGGATAAAAAGTTTTCCTTCAAGGATGGATTGTTCTCTGGCTATAACAAGGCAACCAAGTCCTATGACAAGTCTCAATGGGCCTTTGTAAAGGACGAAAACGGTGTCCCCAAGAAAGACTATAGCCTGAAAGATTCACGCTGCGTGTTCCAGCAACTGAAGAAACATTTTTCCCGTTACACCCCGGATAAGGTTTCCCAGATTACTGGAACACCGAAAGAGGACTTACTAGAGGTTTACAAGACTTACGCTTCCACTGGCCAAAAAGGCAAGGCCGGGACCATCATGTACGCCATGGGCTGGACCCAGCACACTGTGGGAGTGCAGAACATCAGGACCATGGCCATCATCCAGTTGTTGTTGGGCAACATGGGAGTTGCCGGCGGTGGTGTCAACGCCCTGAGGGGTGAGTCAAACGTCCAGGGCTCAACGGACCACTGCTTGCTTTTCCACATCATTCCTGGCTACATGGCTACTCCCAGCACCACTTGGCCGAAACTTGCCGACTACCTCAAACGGAGGCCCGCAAGCAAAGACCCGATGAGCGCCAATTGGTGGCAGAATGAGCCCAAGTACATGGTAAGTTTCCTCAAGTCCATGTTCGGGGACAAGGCTACACCGTCCAACGATTTCGGCTATGATTGGATGCCAAAGCTGGATGCCGGCAAGCCCTATTCCTGGCTCCATATCTTTGATGGTATGTTCAGGGGCGAGTTCACCGGTTTCTTTGCCTGGGGTCAAAATCCGGCCTGCTCCGGCGCTAATGCGGGAAAGAACCGAGAAGCGATGACCAAGCTGGACTGGATGGTAAACGTCAATCTCTTCGACAACGAAACAGGTTCTTTTTGGAAGGGACCTGGTATGGATCCCAAGAAGATCAAGACCGAGGTTTTCTTCCTGCCCTGTGCTGCTTCTGCGGAGAAAGAAGGATCCATTACCAACAGCGGCCGTTGGATGCAATGGCGTTACAAGGCGACGGATCCCCCTGGGGATGCCAAGCCCGACGGTGACATCATGGTGGAGCTCTTCGACCAGATTCGAGAGCTCTACAAGAAAGAGGGAGGAGTTTACCCTGAGCCCATTTTGAACCTCAAGTGGGACTACACCACCAAGGGGCAGTACGACGCTCACAAGGTGGCCAAGGAGATAAATGGTTACTTTCTGGCCGATGTCACCATCAAGGGCACGACCTACAAGGCTGGAACCTTGGTTCCCAGTTTCGGCTCTCTGCAGGCTGACGGTACAACTTCATCGGGGAACTGGCTCTATTGCCAGAGCTACACAGAGAAAGGCAACATGGCAGCTCGCCGCAGCAGCGAAGATAAATCTGGCATTGGCCTTTACTCCGAGTGGTCCTGGTGCTGGCCGATAAACCGGAGGATTATTTATAACCGGGCTTCAGTTGACCGTTACGGCAAACCGTGGGATTCACAGCATCCGGTAATTAGCTGGACCGGCGAAAAATGGGTAGGCGATGTGCCGGATGGTGGTTGGCCGCCCATGCTTACAGCCGACGGCAAGGTAAACGACAAGACAAAATACCCCTTCATCATGAAAACCGAGGGATATGCACACGTTTTCGGCCCGG
>SMTZ1_10006141_pt1 | contig 12103 bp, 10 predicted proteins | sample DeeMarSWOR136_30_FD_25667 | JGI IMG/M metagenome (IMG submission 25667) | reverse complement strand
ATCCTGGCCGCTGCATTGAAGATTCATTAAAGATGCCTCTCATGGCGGATTGGCATTCCTTCTCGGGAGACGGCGGAATTGTGCTTCACCCGGGTTCAGGATCAAGGGATAAGAACTATCCGCCCGAACTCTGGCTTGAAATAATCAAGAGGTTAAAGGATAGATATCCTGACAGATCAAAGAGAATAATCATGCTCCTTGGGCCGGCAGAAGAGGGGATACTGTCATTTTTCAGGGAGGCGGTTAATCAAATGGATGCGGGGCTAATCTATTGTCCTGAAAGGGATGCCCTTATAGATCTGCTGGGACAGGCTTCCCTATATATAGGTCATGACAGCGGAGTAACGCACCTGGCTGCCATGATGGGGGTGCAAATTATTGCCATTTTCAGAAATAGCTTGCCGGAGCAATGGAGTCCCCTGGGGCCTGCGGTAAAGATAATAAGGGATGAAAAAGGATCATCGGATCTTATAGAGGATATTTTTCTTTCCTTATGCCAAGGCGGGTGAGGCTGAAGTCATAGCGTACAGGGTCTTCAGGGGCAATCTTCCTGAAGGCCTCTGTTATCTCCACGGCGGCGGGCATATCCGCATTTTTCCTGCACGTCATATTAAGATCCGTGCAGATATGGCGCATATGGGTGTCAAGGGGGATAATAAGCATGGATCGGGGGACCTTATCCCATCCGCCCGGGTCGACCCTGTCTTTTCGCACCATCCAGCGAAGGAAGAGGTTTATCCTCTTGCAGGCGCTCCCCCTTTCAGGTGAGGGGAGAAGACTGTTCACCCCTTCTTCAGCGGCGCTTTTAAGTTCATTGACAAAGGCTGATATGGCAGGGATTATTGAATCGTCCTGCTCATTGAGACCGGCAAGGAAACAATCATAGAGTGAACCATGTCGTTCTATCACCTGTTTGGCGCCCAGCAGCATATACGCCATCTCATCCCCTGTGGTAAACCTGTGCCTGAACCCGGAGAAGCATGCAAGCAGACTTTTTGGCGTTGAATCAAGAATGAATGATCTGGGCGAAGGGGCCATCTTTTCAAGGACAGACGACACGCTTTTAAGTATCTGCGTCACCCTCCCGTATGCAAGGGATGACGCGATGAGACCTGCCAGCTCCCTTTCGCGGATGTCGGGGTAGGCATATAAGAATTCCAGTGGGTCGGGATGGACGTATCTCCTGTGATTATACATCTCATACAATCTGTCCAGTTTTTCTCTGGTTATTAACATTCACAAGTTTCTTCCGAATCCAAAACTCTGCTTATTAACGCTGATTCCCAAATCTCACCTCTATCCCCTATAACCCTCTTTCATCAATTGGGGTATAATTCCTCTCTAACAGGCCGGTGTATATCTGTCTGGGACGGTGGAGTTTCCAATCGGGACCTTCCATGCTTTCCATCCATTGGCTTATCCAGCCCGGGAGCCGCCCTATAGCGAACATGACCGTGAACATATTGAGCGGGATGCCCATGGTCCTGAGTACAATCCCGGAGTAGAAATCCAGATTCGGGTAGAGGTGATGATCAATGAAATAGCTGTCCTTCCCGGCCGCCTCTTCCAGTTCAAGGGCGATGTCCATGAGGGGATCATGCAGGTCCAGCTTTTTCAGTATCCTGTGGCACCACTCTTTCATGATGGCGGCCCTTGGATCATACGTCTTATAGACCCTGTGGCCGAAACCCATGAGCCTGAAGGGATCATCTTTCTTTTTTGCCCTCTCCATGAAAGGCTTAATGTCACCGCCGCTTTCCTGTATCTTGGTCAGCATCTCTATAACGGCCTGATTGGCCCCGCCGTGCAAAGGTCCCCACAGGGCGCATATGCCTGCCGAAATAGCGGCATAGAGGTTGACCCTCGCGCTACCCACCAGGCGTACGGCGGCAGTGGAGCAGTTCTGTTCGTGGTCCGCATGCAGTATCCAGAATACGTTAAGCGCCCTGACAAAATCCTCATCGATCTTGTAAGGCCTGACAGGGGTGTCAAACATCATGTTGAGGAAATTTGCCGCGTATGTAAATTCCTGCCTCGGGTAGATCACTGAGTGTCCCCTTGATATTCTGTAAGACATGGCCGCCATGGTCCTGACCTTGGAGAGCAGCCTGGTTACGGTAATGTTTATCTCTTCTTCCTCTGACCGTTCAGGTATCTCTGGATAGAAGGCCCTCAGGGCGTTTACCATGGAGGAGAGGATTCCCATCGGGTGCGATCCCCTGGGGAAATTGGTAAAAAAATGCCTCATGTCCTCGTGGACAAGGGAATGGTCGTTTAATAACACTGAAAAGCGGCTTAATTCCTTTCTGGTCGGTAGTCTCCCGTTTATCAAGAGATATGCCGTTTCAACAAAGGTGGAGCGCTCCGCCAGTTGTTCTATGGGGATGCCCCTGTAACGGAGGATACCCTTCTCGCCGTCCATAAAGGTGATGGAACTCATGCAGCTGCCGGTATTTACAAAGCCCGGATCAAATGTTATAAGGCCGGTCTCCTGCCGCAATCTCGAGATGTCTATGGCGGATTCTCCCTCTGTTCCGGTAATTATGGGAAGATTAAAGCTCTTCCCGTTTATAACCAGTTTTGCCTTTTTTTCCATATCTATTACCTCGAAAATCAGGTTGTTTAGGCCATAGGCTGTTCATTTAGATGTTCAGGCTGTGGGCTGTTATTTAGACTGTAGGCTGTTAGCAAAATCAAGACCTTTGACTTATCATTTCGAGGAGTGACACCGGCAATAAATCTAAGAGATCCCTCGCTATGCTCGGGACATGGATTTCTCCCTACGGTCGAAATGACAGGGAATGGATATCCTTCAAAGATCCTAAAATTTTTATACGCAGATAATTTACACTAATAATACTTCAGCCTTCAGTATAAACGCCTAAGAAGTTAAGCGGTAATTTAACATTAATAGTTCCCAAAGTAAAGAATCCGGATGAAAAGGAAAAGGACGGTGGAGATCAACATCACTGCCAGGACCGGCTTGATAATATACCTGTAACTGAGCAGGAGGCTTGCCTTAAAATAATCCTTGGTAACCAGGAGACAGATATGGACAGGCGAAAGCATCATGCCCATATACCCGAAGGTATAAGCCAGCCCTGCCATGGATAGGTATTCGAGCAGATTGTTCGTATTAAAAAGGGGAATTATTAAGGGAAAAGACGCCCCCACGAAACCGATAGCGATGCCAAGTACAAGGCCGGAGAGGAACGGCATGACAAGTATAAGGAATATTACAGGTATCCTGTATGCTATCATCTCGTCGCGGATATTAACAACGGCGTTGCTATCCTCCATTATTCCTTTGAAAACCATAATGGCGATGACCAAAAAGATCATAATCAGATTATCCCGGCTTGTGATAGCGGATCTGACCTCGGGTAAGGGCGTGTGATTGATGTAAGACACCCAGATTATTGAGATCGCCAGACCCGTCAGGATGGAGAGAAGGGGGGGTATCCTGATGCTGAAGCCTGCAAGACCAATGATGGCCGATGCCACTGTCAGCGCGATAATAAATATAATAACGATAAGGATGGGGATCATTTCCCAAAGAAATTCTCTTATGCCTGACCATGACAAGCCGCCTTGGTGATCCAAGCCTGTCTTTCCGATAGGGCTGAGGATAAAAACGATCCACGCCAGTACGGATATAATGGTCATTGGCGCCATTATCGCCATGTAACGCCATGTCTCTACCTCCAGTAGCGCAACGGCCAGTATCACTCCGGGATAGAGAGGCCACCAGTATTCCCATATGTGCCGGAACCAGTAATTGATCGCGGTCTTCTGCTCAACGTTAACCGGGCTTTTGGAGAGGGACGCCTCGACCATCGGAGCGGAGAAAAGGGCGCCGCCCGGCATAGGAAGCAATCCGATCAGCGCAGACATAAACGGCCCAACGGCGCGGGCATCCTTTGATATATTGGTAAAGCTTTTAACCAATCTTGTCATATGGCCGCTCTTCTCCATTATCCTGCTCATGACCATTATCATACCGACGATCAGGATCAGGCTGATCGTCTGCATGCTGGTAATGCTTCCAGCTACGCTAATGATAATGCCTAAAGGAGTAAGACCGGTCCACAGGCCTAGGATGAGAGATCCTGTCAGAAGGGCAATGGACAGGTGGATCCGAACCCTGTTAAGCGCCAATATAAGGGCAAAGACTGCTAATATTTTTATAAATGCAGGGATTGCCGCTACCTCCTTTATTCAAAGTATAAAAACAAAGGGATCAGGCATTGAATAACACTGATCCCCTTATAACGTCAGATTACCTTGCCAGTTAATCAGATCCTGTTACCAGCCGAGGGTAAGGTATTTGTGCATGGAATCAGAGGCCGCCCTGCCTGCCCCCATGGCTAGGATAACCGTGGCAGACCCTGTGACTATATCTCCGCCTGCCCAGACGCCCTTTTTGCTGGTCTTGCCGGTCTCAGGATCAGCGATTATATAACCCCTCTTGTTCAGGTTCAGGCCTTTGGTGGACTGCGTCAAAAGGGGATTCGCGCCGGAGCCGACGGCAATCACCGCGATATCACACTCAAATGTGAATTTAGAGCCTTCTATAGGCACGGGCCGTCGTCGTCCGGATTCGTCAGGTTCGCCAAGTTCCATCCTGATGCACTCAACTGCTGTGAGTCGCCCCTTTTCATCGCCAAGAAAGCGCACGGGGGTTGTAAGCAGGCGGAACTCAATCCCCTCCTGCTCCGCGTGATGGACCTCGGCCGCCCTTGCCGGCATCTCCTCTTTGGATCGGCGATATATTATGCGGACACTATCTGCGCCCAGACGCATGGCGGTCCTGGCGGAATCCATGGCAACATTGCCCGCCCCGCACACGACGATGTTCTTTCCCTTTACGATAGGAGTATCGTATTCCGGAAACAGATAGGCCTTCATTAGGTTGGACCTGGTCAAATACTCATTGGCAGAGTATATGCCGATAAGATTCTCGCCAGGTATATTCAAAAAGCTGGGAAGTCCTGCTCCCAAACCCAGATATACGGCATCGTATCCCTGATCAAACAATTCGTCCAGCTCGATTGTCCTTCCAATGACCGTATTGCATTCCAATTTGACCCCGAGCTTCTCAAGGAAATTGACCTCGGAGAATACTATCTCCTTTGGGAGACGGAATTCCGGGATCCCGTATACAAGGACGCCTCCCGGCTTGTGAAATGCCTCATAGATCGTCACTTCATGTCCCTTTTGGACAAGGTCTCCGGCCACGGTCAGACCCGAAGGGCCGGATCCCACTACCGCCACCCTCTTCCCGGTAGAATGCGCCTTTGGAGGTAGATCTCCTTTCCCTTGTTCACGCTCCCGGTCTGCCACGAAACGTTCCAGATTGCCAATAGCCACCGGTTCTCCCTTCTTGCCCAAAATACAATTGCCCTCACATTGTATCTCCTGGGGACAGACCCTTCCGCATACGGCGGGCAGGGCGTTTTTCTTCCAGATATGACGGATGGATTTGGTAAATTCTCGCGCCTTGATAAGTCTTATGAATCCCGGTATATCAACAGATACAGGACACCCGTTTACGCATGTGGGATTTTTACAATCCAGGCATCTTTCAGCCTCCTTAACTGCTGTATCCTCGGAATAACCGAGGGGGACCTCAAAAAAATTCCTTCTCCTGACCTCGGGTTCCTGTTCCGGCATGGGTTGCCGTGGGATCTTCTCTTTCTTGGCCTGACTCTCTGCCATACTATCCTCCATAACACCTGATATCTATATGCATTCTCATCATAAGGTCTTCATCGGTCAAGCTTGCATTCACAGGAATATCTATCATTAGATATTGCCTCTTCCGCGGTATAAGCCTTCAGACGCTGGGAAAGTTCATCAAAGTCGACCTTGCTACCGTCAAATTCAGGTCCATCCACGCAGGCGAAGCGGGTCTCGCCCCCGACGCTTACCCTGCAGCAGCCACACATTCCCGTACCGTCCACCATTATTGGATTTAGACTTACAATGGTCTTAATCTTATACTCTTCGGTAATCTTGCAAACGAATTTCATCATGGGTACCGGACCGATTCCCACAACCAGCTTAACATCTTCTTTTTTCAGGATCTCCTTTAAGACATCCGTAACGAACCCGTGATGGCCGTAGGAGCCGTCATCTGTGCATACGTGTAGCTCATGCGAGGCGGCCTTCATCTTATCTTCCAGTATAAGGAGATCCTTGTTTCTGGCCCCTATTACGGCAATCACACGGTTGCCTATCTCCTTAAGGCCGCGCGTAATAGGATGCATCACGGCAATCCCGGTGCCGCCCCCTATGCAGACGACCGTCCCAAGCTTTTCAAGGTGGGTCGGCTTTCCCAGCGGGCCGATTATATCCTGAAAACGATCCCCTACCTGGAGAGACTTAAAAAGGGAAGTGGATTTCCCGACAATCTGGTATATTATTGTTATCGTGCCCTTTTTAGCATCCGTATCCGCCATGGTTAGGGGGATGCGCTCACCTGTTTCATTGGCCTTCAGGATAACAAACTGGCCTGGTTTTGCCTTTTTCGCTATTAGAGGCGCGCTTATTTCATTAAGAACTACCGTGCCGCCCGCCATCTCCTGACGTTTCAAGATTTCAAACATGCCTTGCCTCCATGATATGCTTTCAGAATTCAGGTGCGACGAGTAACATACAATAAAAGATATGTCAAAGATTTTGATAATGTTCGACCAGGAAGAAATTAAAAGGGAATAATCTTGACATGGGAGGCCGTACTTTTTATCCTTCAAACACAAGAATTGGTCAAGGATTAGCGGATCATAGGCAAAGGGAGCTAGAAACAGGGAATCATTTATAACAAGTCAGTTAATTTCAAGCAACAAATTTTGGAATTAATCGTATTACAAAATATAGATAGTTCCTTTTAGAGAAATATTAAATCAAAAGGAGGATCGGCAACATGTATTGCAGGAATTGCGGGAAGGAGGTAGCCGAACAAGCCATTATGTGCATGGCCTGCGGCGTACCGCCAAAAAAGGGGAATAGGTTTTGCCAGAATTGCGGACAGGAAACTGATCCCAAGGCTGAGTTATGCTCCAGATGCGGGGTTAGACTTGCGCCCTTACTCGCCCCGGAGACCGCCAAATCAAGGGTGGCGGCAGGGGTGTTAGGTATCGTTTTGGGCGGATTGGGGATTCACAGGTTTTATTTAGGTTATGTCGGAATAGGTATTGCCCAGATAGCGGTAACGCTTGTCACATGCGGATTAGGATGGATCTGGGGGTTTATAGAAGGGATTCTTATCCTTACCGGTACAATCAACAAAGATGCTAAAGGACAGCCCCTGAAGGACTAATCTGCTTTATGTCTGTTAATAGTCTCAGGATGTTACATATAGGACGGATAGCCGTCCTTTCCTGTATACTCGTCTTCTTATCAATAATCCCATTCGAATTCATAGAAGACGGCCCGACTATATGTATCTTTAAAAATCTCCTGGGGATAGAATGTCCAGGATGCGGGATGACCAGGGCCTTCTCGTGCATCCTGCACGGCGACCTCATTGCCGCTGTCTCATACAATAGGCTGGTAGTTATTGTCTTCCCGCTTTTCTGTCTTGTCCTGATCAGAGATATCGGTTCTCTTTTAGAAAAATATGTTAAAAAACATCATTCAGTCAAAGAGACTGTATCAAAATTATGAATCTGAGACTATTTCCACGAAGGGTTTAACCTCTTATCACTCTCTCTTAAGAACGGGAAACATAAACTTCCCTCTTAAGATTAAGAGGGGTAGAGGGAACTATGAGACAGGAAGAAGCTAGCGATTCCTTGAATCCTCGACTATTTGAATACTAGTCTTTATAGCCCTCCTGAATGGCCTGTACCATGGATGTAAGGATGCGGTTTGTTGGTGTTGGTATTCCGAGGGCATCTCCCTCTCTGACAATGGCGCCGTTTATATAATCCACCTCTGTGACCTTTTTATTAAGAACATCCTGCAGCATGGATGAGGTATTCCCTGCGGTATCACGGCACACATCAAGCACGCGTTTGAAAGGGTCTGGATAGGGGAGCCCTATCTTTTTGGCCTTTGCCACGGCCGCCGCTTCTCTAACAGCCTCTTTAATTACTAGACGTGCGCCCTCTAGATCCAGAAGACGGCCGTTCTTAAGGCGTGTGATGGCCGTCAGGGCGTTGATCCCCGAGTTGATAATCAGTTTGCCCCATATAAGGCCTTCAACGTCAACGGTTGATTCGGCCTTGAATCCGGCCTTATTAAAAGCCGAGACGAGGTTTGCCAGACGGGCCCGCCGGCTATCCTCCGGTCCGAAGATTGTAGGACCCCTGCCAGCGTGGCGTATCCTGCCCCATCCGAGTAGGGTGGAGCCCTCGGAGGTTATCCCGCCAACGACCCTCCCTTTTCCGAATATCTCGGTCAGTGTCTCTATATTCCCGATCCCGTTCTGGAGGGTCGCGACTATACTCTTTTTCGGGAGCCAGGGCGCGATCTCCTCGCCCGCTTCCCTGGTCTTTATTGCCTTGACGCATATTAGAACATAATCAGGCTGGAACCCGGTCTCTCTAACGGCTACCGGCACATTGACCGTATATTCGCCGGTAACACCCTCTACCATGATGCCCTGCCTGCTGATCTTTTCGGCCCTCTTCCTGTTGTAATCCAGTAGGGTAACGTCGTAGCCGGCCATACATAACCGTGAGGCAAAAAGACATCCCATAGCGCCCGGGCCAACGATTAAAAAGTTCATAAACTCACTCCGATGTTTTTTCCCCTGATATCCAGCATTAAATAGACAATACAATATGAAACTGACCGATACTGGATTCTGTATGCTTGATACTGGATACTGGATAAAAGAGAAAGACTGTTTCTTAAATATTTAGTATCCAGTATCTAGCGACCAGCATCGGTGGATGGCTATACCTTATCCGCCTCCTCTTTTTTCATCGTGAATGTGTGTTCCGGTCCAGGGAATGTCCCGTTCTCTACCTCTGACTTATACTGTATAAGGGCCTTGGTGATCTTTGGTGCAAGGTTGATGTACTGCTTGACGAACTTAGGTGTGAATCTCTCGTAAAGACCGACCAGGTCATGATAGACCAGGACCTGGCCATCGCAATCCTTTCCAGCCCCTATGCCTATGGTGGGAATCCTTAGTTCCCTGGTGATCCGGGCCGCCAGGAGATCCGGAATGCATTCAAAGACAATCATGAAGGCACCGGCCTCTTCAAGGTCCTTGGCCGATCTCAAGAGCTGCCTGGCACTTTCAGCATCCTTCCCCTGGACCCTGAAACCGCTGAGCATGGTGGCGGTCTGAGGTGTAAGACCAATGTGGCCGCATACCGGCACACCTGCCTTTACGATAGCCCTGACAGTGGGTGCGAAATCGCTGCCTCCCTCAAGCTTTACACTGTCACATCCCCCTTCCTTTATCAGGCGCCCGGCGTTTTCTACCGCCTTGTCTGCGTTTATCTGGTATGACATGAAGGGCATATCGCCGATGATAAAGCTGCTCTTTACACCCCTGCTTACGGCCTTGCAGTGATGGATCATGTCTTCCATAGTAACAGGGACGGTTGAGTCATAACCCAGCATTACCATGGCGAGCGAATCGCCTATAAGGATCGTATCTATGCCAGCCTGATCTTCCAGGTAGGCCGTGCAATAGTCATATGCTGTCAGCATGGTGATCTTTTTCCCATGCTCCTTTTTCTGCTGCAGTTCCGCTATTGTAACCTTTTTTCTATCCATATATTGCCTCCTTTGTAGTTTATACGGAATAATTAAGAAAATATTCAGTAAAAGAGAATATTGAATATCGAATTCAGAATATCGAATTTTGAAGGAGTTATAACTTCATGATTCAAAATTCTCTGTCAATATTCATTATACACGGATTCCATATTCACAATTCATAATTCTGACTTCTTTCCTTTTGACATACTCATGGCCCTGGGTAAAGTTGATAAACCTCTAATTACTATCATTAATCCCTGCATATTAAGCCTATCTTCACAACATATTTATCATGCTAATTAACATGAAATCGTTAAGCACTTCATGAAAGATTAAACGGCTGTCTGCTGGGATTATGGGACTCTCTCAACAAGAAAGTCTTTTAGGGATTTCCGGTATGAGACTTGTGTACGGTTGGCACATCCGTCCCGGTCATCCTCTGTCGGAGATCCAGGCGGCAAAAGTTGAATAGTAAACTCTATAACCTATCAGATCTTCTTATATGGCCTCCGGCTTGATGTCCCTCAAAAGGATCACCGTACCTCCCAGCCAGTGAAATCATATTATCAAGTGTATATGTATGTCAATGACTTTAAAATATAATATCGAATAAATAGTATAAACTTCATAATTCGAAATTCCACGTTCAACCTGCCCGCCCATGCCCTATAGTGATTAAGTTTTATCCGTTACACGTTTTGCACCAAGAACAAAAAGGCAGCGTAATAAAAATGGGGCTATGGCAGGCGGGTATTCGATATTCTATTTTTTGGGATATATCTGCACTAGTTAGACCTGATAATGCCAAAGCCTTTAAGCGTTACCGAAAGATTAAAAAAAAGATTGAGAACATGTAATTCAGTATTGATATTGAACTCAATTTATTGTTATTTAATGGACTTTATGCACCTCGTGGTGATCTTAAGATTGCAGGGAATTTTTTCTATTTTTTGGCTCGGAAATGCTTATATGCATGGGTCAGGAAAGTTATATGCCAGGAGATATTATATGCCCTCTAGAAGTTATCATGTCATGCTGTTGATAATAGTAATACTGTTCTGGATCTGGTCTGGGATCATGCCCCATGATACCTACCTTACATGGTTCTTGGAGACATTGCCATTCATGATTGCCCTGCCGATCATGCTTGTTACATACAGGAGATTCCCGCTGAGCAATCTAACCTATACTCTCATAGCAGTACATGCCATGATACTTATGCTGGGCGCTCATTACTCCTATGCCAAGGTCCCATTGGGTTTTTGGATGGAGGATTGGTTCGGCTGGACTCGTAATAATTATGATAAGATCGGGCATTTTATGCAGGGTTTCGGTCCCGCGATATACACGCGCGAGATCATGGCGCGGACATCACCGCTAAGACGCGGCAAGTGGCTTAGTTTTATATCTGTTGCCGTACCCATGGCCTTTTCAGCGCTATATGAAATCTTTGAATGGCTGGCCTCCCTTTTCAATCCGAAAGATACCGAGGCCTTTCTTGGAACGCAGGGTTACATCTATGACACTCAAAGCGACATGTTTCTGTGTATGGTGGGCTCGATGGCAGCTCTTGTCATGCTAACCAAGCTGCACAATAAATATTTGGATAAGGTAAATAACAAATAACTCCAGATTCAATATTATGAAAAAGCGATGCGTCATGGCCCTCGGCATTATCATCTCGTGGCTTGTATTGGTCAGCTTGTTTCAGATGCTCAAACCGCTGTCACCCGGCATTAATTACACGGGAGAGGCGAGAGAGGTATCGGCAGACAAGGCGCGATTTTTATATGACCTTACATATGAAAGGGGCAATACACGGGTCCGGGAACAGCATATCTTTGATAGGGTATTTTCTTATATACAGGGGGCTAAAAGATACATACTTATCGATATGTTCCTTTTCAATTCGAACCTGACTAGCTCCGATTTGCCTTTCAGGGGGATATCAGGGGAACTGGTAGAACAGCTTATAGATGCCAAGGAAAGGGAGCCAAAACTCAATATCGATGTCATTACCGATCCTATCAATATTATCTATGGCGGGGTGGATTCGCCTGAGATCGAGAAGTTGAAAAGGCATGGCATTAATGTGGTGATCACTGATCTGAAACCGCTTAGGGACAGCAATCCCATATACTCATGCATCTGGCGGACATTTATTCAATGGTTCGGCAATTCACCTGGAGGATGGTTCCCCAATCCTTTCTCAATAAATGGGCCGCGTGTCAGCCTCAGGAGCTATCTTGAAATGCTCAACTTCAAGGCCAACCATAGGAAGATATTCATGGCTGATTCCGATGGATCCTATGTCTCAATTATAATGTCGGCTAATCCCCATGATGCCAGTTCCTCTCATTCAAATGTTGCCCTGGAGATC
>SMTZ1_10016740_pt1 | contig 12105 bp, 12 predicted proteins | sample DeeMarSWOR136_30_FD_25667 | JGI IMG/M metagenome (IMG submission 25667) | reverse complement strand
TAATCTCTGATATCCTTATCAAAGAGTTTACTGCTGAGCAGATTACCCTATTAAATGAATTGGTTGAGTCAGCTGCCACCTATACCATTAATGGGATTGATGTGGTATTGACAAAGGTATCCAGTAACACCTATGTGAGTGACTTTGCAGTTCTTGTCCATAAGTTGCGTGAGATGGAAAATATTGATGTCTTGTTTGCCTTAGCCCGTATGAAAGATCGGGTGTATTTGGTAGCACGAAGCAGAAGAAAGGAAGTTGACGTGGGAGAAGTAGCAAAAGAATTTGGAGGAGGTGGGCACAGTAGCGCAGCATCAGCAACTATTAAAGATTTGACTTTAATTCAGGTAGAGGAGATGTTGAAGAGCACCTTGCATGATAAGATACACCCTCCCAGAGTAGCAAGAGATTTCATGTCTTTCCCTATAAAAACTGTTAACGCTGATGAGACATTAAGTAAAGCTGGGAAGATATTGACTCGATATAATATTAATGTACTTCCTGTTATAAAGAGAGGTCGTCTAGTTGGTCTGATATCTCGCCAAGTGGTAGAGAAGGCATCCCATCACGGTCTCAAAGATCTACCGGTGGAAGAATATATGATTAGAGAATTTTCATTAGTGAGTCCAGAAACTCCTTGGTCCTCTATACAGAAAATTATTATTGAGGATAATCAAAGATTCCTTCCCGTTACAGAAGAGCGAAGATTGGTGGGAGGGATTACGAGAACCGATCTCTTGAGAATCCTTCATGCTGATTTAGCAGAAGAGCCGCACTATCTTTTTGAACAGGGTTTTTCTTCTTCCCTGAGGCAGAAAAAGGTTATGACTCGTCAGATAGAGGAACATTTACCAAAAGAGGTAGTGCGCATGCTGAAGGATTTGGGGGCAGTGGCAGAAGAGATGAAGGTCAATGCGTATGTGGTGGGAGGATTTGTGAGAGATATTTTTCTTCGTCGTGAAAATTTAGATATTGATCTTGTGATTGAGGGTGATGGAGTTGAATTTGCGAAGAGAGTGGCATCAAAACATAACGGTCGCGTTAGGATTCACAGAGCATTTGGAACGTCGGTGATTACATTTCCCAGTGGATTCAAGGTGGATGTTGCCAGTGCGCGGCTGGAATACTATGAATATCCTGCTGCACTGCCAAAGGTGGAGATGAGTTCAATCAAACTTGACCTCTATAGACGTGATTTCACCATTAATACGCTGGCAATTCGATTAAACCCCTCCTTCTTTGGTGAGCTGATTGATTTTTTTGGAGCCAGAAAGGATATTAAAGAGAAAACTATTAGGGTAATCCATAATTTGAGTTTTGTAGAAGATCCTACCAGAATTCTAAGAGCAATACGTTTTGAGCAACGGTTTGGATTTCTCATTGGTAAACTTACTTTGAGTCTCATAGAAAATGCCGTTAAGCTGAATTTCTTAGACCGCTTGGATGGGCGAAGGTTATTATCTGAACTTGTACTTATATTGCAAGAAGATGAAGTCATTCTCAATATTAGAAGGATGAACGAGTTACATATCTTACCATTTATTCATCCTAGGGTTACCTTTAATGATTCAATCAAAGTGTTGTTGGAAAACATCAATGAGGTGATCAACTGGTATGAACTGTCATTCCTGGAAGAAAAATACGAACGATGGAGGGTATACTTTCTCGGTCTGATTGATGGCTTATATAAAAATGAGGTTTTGAGTTTATGCACGCGTTTATCAATGAGCGGGAAAGAACAGCAAGGGATACTACAGAGCATAAATCATGCCAGAGGTGTTTTGGAGAGATTGACTCAACAAAGGGGTATGAGCAATAGTGAAGTACATCATCTATTGAGCCCTCTTTCTACAGAATGCCTTCTCTTTCTGATGGCTAAGATTACTAAAAAGTCAGCAAAAAAAGCGATTTCAACCTTTCTTACTCGGCTTAAACACACCAAAATTAAAACTACGGGGGAAGATTTAAAAAAGCTGGGATTGCTTCCCGGGAGGCTTTATAAAAGGATATTGGATAACCTGCTTGATGCTAAATTAGATGGAAAGGTTCGTAGTAAAAGGGAAGAAATCGCTTTTATAAAAGAGAACTTTCTTGCGTAATATTCTTTGGTTCTCATGTTGATTGACATAGGAGGTCTCATCTGGTAGATATAAGGCACTATTTTTTTGGGAGACAGATTCACCCCGTGGAATAAGAAGTGGGTGAGTCGGACATACACTATTTTATTATTACACAGGGTGTTATATTCTACAAGGTAAATAAGTTTTTAGTAAAGAGAAGGGCTTTATTGTTACATGCTATCACTTCAACAGACTATTCAAGAGGTTTTATTGCTTATTATACCCTTTCTCCTGGCTATAACTGTGCACGAGTTTGCCCATGGATGGATGGCCCATAGGCTTGGTGATCCAACTGCAAGGTTAGCAGGCAGACTTTCACTAAATCCCATAAAACATCTGGACTTTTTAGGTACGGTTACCTTGATTCTAACCAGGCGTTTTGGTTGGGCAAAACCGGTACCCGTTAATCCCTATAATCTCAGGTATCCCAAAAGGGATATGATGTGGATTTCTCTGGCAGGTCCTACAAGCAATTTTTTGCTGGCTTTTATCTCTGCTATATTACTGCGGGTTATTGTTACCATTAATCCTTCATTCAAAACTCTCATTCTAGCTGCCTTAAGCTTCCAATTTCCCTCATTAGCAGGATTTGATACACTTACAATTCTGTGGGTTATCATTTTTTGGATGATCTGTCTTGGAATGACACTAAATGTCATTTTAGCTGTTTTTAATTTAATTCCTCTCCCCCCTCTTGATGGGGGAAAGATTCTCCAGGGGGTTCTTCCTAGGGAGCTCTCCCTTACATTTGAAAGGATTGAACCCTACGGATTTTTTATTCTTATAGTGCTTGCATTTACCGGCATTTTGTGGAGAGTTATGAGTCCTTTCTTTGGAATTTCTATGGACGTTCTCTTAAGGGTTGTTTTTTAAGAGTAGGAGTGTCAATGGTGCAAGGTCCCAGAGGTAAGATGAAAAGAACTCAGAAGTCAGGAGAAAACTTTATTCTGGTTCCTAGCTTCATAACATATCGTGCATATACATCCAATAGTATATTTTAGTATGAACAGTGGGAAGGGAAAGGATTGAGTGTGGTGAGACAACGGGTATTAAGTGGGATGCGGCCCACGGGCAAGTTACACCTGGGACACCTACACGGTGCCTTGGAAAATTGGGTAAAACTTCAAAATGAGTATGAGTGCTTTTTCTTTGCGGCAGATTGGCATGCGTTAACCAGTGAGTACGCAAATAGCAAAGTGATCAAAGGCAGTATTCATGATATGATTATTGATTGGCTCAGTGTCGGCATTGACCCTGGGAAGAGTACCATTTTTATTCAGAGCAAAATTCTGGAACACGCTGAGCTTCACCTCTTACTTTCCATGATTATACCGCTTCCATGGTTGGAGAGAAATCCTACCTACAAAGAACAGCAAGAAGAAATGTCTGATAAAGACTTGACAACCTATGGTTTCTTAGGCTATCCCGTTCTTCAGGCAGCAGATATTATTATGTACAAAGCACATAAGGTACCCGTGGGCAAGGATCAAGTTCCCCATCTCGAGCTTACCAGAGAAATCGTGCGCCGCTTCAACTCTTTTTACGGGAACATATTTCCTGAACCTGAACAGATTTTAACGGAGATGCCCAAGCTGTTGGGTATCGATAGACGGAAGATGAGTAAGTCTTACAACAATGCTATTTATCTATCAGATTCTCCCGAAGAGATTAAGATTAAGGTTTCACAGATGATTACGGATCCCCAGAGGAAAAGGAGAAACGATCCTGGGGATCCTGATGTGTGTAACGTTTTCTCTTTTCACAAAGTGTATAGTACACACGATCAGGTGAGCATGGTAAATCAGGAGTGCAGAAGGGCAGGGATTGGATGTGTGGAGTGTAAAGAACTGATGGCTGGTAAGCTTAGTACCTATTTGTTTCCCTATCGGGGGAAAAGGTCATACTATCTATCCCACAGTGAGAAGGTTGCAGAAATACTCAGCAAAGGGACTGCAAAGGCAAAGGACATTGCGTGCCAGACTATGGAAGAAGTGAGAGAAGCTGTTAAGATTAACTACTGATGCTCACCCACGCAGACTGTGACTCTGTTTCTTAAGAACTTGCTATGGCATACAAAGTAAAACTGGATATTTTTGAAGGTCCCTTGGATCTCCTTCTTTACCTTATTAAAAAGAATGAGGTTGATATTTATAATATTCCTATTGCCATTATTACGGAGCAGTATCTTGGGTATCTGGATTTGATGAAGCTGCTCAATCTTGATATAGCAGGTGAATTTCTTGTCATGGCTTCAACACTTACAAAGATTAAATCTAGAATGTTGTTACCACCATCTGAGGAAGCTGAAGAAGAGGAGGGAGGAGAAGATCCCAGAGCTGAATTAATAGAGCACCTTTTTGAGTATCAGAGGTATAAAGAGGCTGCTCATCAGTTAAGAAGCAGGGAGTTGCTTGAAAAAGACATATTTACACGCATACGGAGAGAAGAACAGCTCACTGAGGTGGACAGAGACAGCATGATAATTGAAGTGAACCTCTTTGATCTTGTCGATGCCCTCAGTAAAATCATTGAGAGGAAGCGCCTTTCAGACCACTTCATTGAGGTAAGTGTTGAGAAGATTTCGATAAAGGATAAAATGGTTGGGATCTTACAGAGGTTGAAAGAAACTCAACAGATTATTTTCCAATCTCTTTTTGATGAGCTCTCAACCAAGTATGAGATCATTGTTACTTTCTTGGCAATTTTAGAGTTGATGAAGTTGCAGGTGGTTAAAGTTTTTCAGGTACACCCCTATGGAGAGATCCGGGTTATTTCTTTAAGAAGGGAAGAGCAGATTAACCATATTACCATCTAATGATAAATAAACAGGGATCAGGGGAAGTAAGTAGAATTACTAATTATAAATTATAAATCAAATGTTAAATGACAATTGGCAACTGACAGGTGGCAATTGACAACCGACAACTGATAACTTTCAGGAAAGAGAGGGTAGGGCACACGGTAGTGCAAAGAGAACGGGCTAAATCCATTATAGAGTGTTTGATTTTTACCTCTGAGATTCCTTTGACTATAGATAAGATTAAGGGTGTAATGGATGATATGTCCAAAAAGGATCTCAAGGAACTCATTGAAGAATTGATGCAGGAGTATCAGAATTTAGGGAGAGGTATCTTCATAAGAGAAGTTGCGTATGGTTATCAGTTCTGCACCAAACCTGAGTATGCCCCTTGGATTCAGAAATTGAGGAAATCGAGACCTTTTCATCTGAGTCAACCCACGTTAGAAACGCTCGCTATTGTGGCTTACAAGCAGCCTGTTACCAGGGCTGAGATAGAAGTAGTAAGAGGAGTTGATAGTGCTGGAGTATTGAAATCCTTATTGGAGAAGAAACTGATTACTATACTGGGAAGAAAAGGTGTGATGGGAAGACCCTTTCTCTATGGAACAACCCCTAAATTTCTGGAAGTCTTTGGCTTAGGAAACCTTGCCAGTTTACCCCCCATGGAAGAAATCGAGCAGTTAAAGGATTCAGATTTCCCTCTGTTTAAAAAAGATTCCCACTAACTATCATGGTGTATGGCTATGCTAGAAAGGCTTCAAAAGGTTATCTCTCATGCGGGGATAGCCTCTAGAAGAGAAGCTGAACGACTCATTACAGCGGGTCGGGTAGTAGTGAATGGTTCTATTGTAACCCAACTCGGTACGAAGGTGGATCCAACACGTGATAAGGTGAAGGTTGATGGGAGATTAGTTAAATCCTTTCCCGAGGGAGTGGGTATTGTAGTAAATAAACCTGTTGGGTATGTTTCTACTTTGAAAGATCCTCAGGAAAGACCAGTGGTCACAGACTTGCTGGATCGTATTACTACCAGGGTGTTTCCAGTTGGACGTCTCGATTACGATGCTGAGGGACTCCTGCTTTTGACCAATGATGGGGAACTCGCTCATAGGCTCCAGCATCCTCGATATAAGATTAGCAGAACCTATGAGGTGAAGATTAAAGATGTTCCTACTGATGATGAATTATCTCGATTGAGAAAAGGTGTAAAGCTTGAAGATGGTATTACTCTTCCTGCAAAAGTTACATTCCTGAAAAAGGCTATGAAAAATTGCTGGTTGAAGATAACGATATATGAGGGAAGAAACAGACAAGTAAAACGGATGTGTGCGGCAATTGGTCATCCTGTTATTAAGCTTAAAAGAGTGAGATTCGGACCTCTGAGCTTAGGTAGTGTATTGCGAGGACAGTATCGTTATCTCACAGAAGGTGAGGTCAGGAAGTTATACTCTCTCGTTTCTCTCTGAAGTATGTATTATGAAACCATAGAGTTTGAAGTCTCATGATGATTAAGAAGCTGTCTCATATGCTGAAGATCAAGCACAGCGATCCTCGAACGGAGTGCTCTTTTTCATTCAAGGAGGTGGGTAGTGCTCACAAAAGAATTAATTAAGGAAAACCTTGCTGATTTAGAGGAGAAGTATGTCGGTCATTTAGTAAAACGCTTTAGCGAATGGGAGGTGTGGGCAACGGCTTCACAAAAGATAGCCAATCGGGAAGAGGTGAAGGAGCATGAGATCCCCATGGTTTTTCATGTAGAGTTAAAGATGATGCGAGTAATACTTGAGATGGAAGATCTAGGAAAGTTTGACTGGAACGACCCCAGGTTAAGCCAGCTTTTTAGGGAAGTTACCAAAGACCCTTTCTATACATTTTTTGGTGAGATGATTACAGAGATTTCTCTGCGTTTGGCTAATCTTGCGGGGGTAAAAACTTTTCTAGAGATTGGTGCAGGACGAGCACACTTAACTGACATTATGCTCAAACAGATGAGTGATAAAGATCAATCAATACCTCTTGTTGCAACTGATGCCCAGTCAGTTATTCTGGAAAACATAGGAACGCTCAAAGATGCATACCCTCAAGTCAATAGAAAATATTGCTAAGGTAGCAGACATACTGGTGTTAGGAGACTGGTTTAACCATACTGGTAAACTGTATGCCTATGATGAGGTTTTTAAGAAGATCGGTGCTCACCCACTTTTTTATAAGGATGTAAAGCCTCAATTGGATGATTACTTTCCACACCAGTATGTCTTTGATCAGAGGGCACTAGATGCTATTAAGTTACCTAATATAACACTTCTTATTGCTTGGAAATAGAAAGAAGTAATAATTTACCGCAGAGAGTACAGAGACCGTAAAGTTGAGTAAAAGTGAAAATTATATAGTATAACAGAAACAAGTAGTGGTGTAGCTATCAATATTCACCGTGAAGTGGGACCAGGGCTTTTTGAATCTGCGTATGAGGTATGTATGGTATATGATCTTGCAGAATAGGTAACTTATAAAATAGAATAAGTGTCTAACAAGGTGTAGCTACAATATAGTTGGTATCAAATGGGGTAAATCAGCGGTAAAAATTAAATTGTGGTAGAGTGGTATGAGCTCAAAGATTTACTTTATTGCCGATGTTCATCTAGAGAGAGAAGATGTGCAAAAGAAGTGTTTATTCCTCGATTTTCTTGAGATAGTTAAAGACAGTGGTGGTGACCTCTTTATCTTGGGAGATCTCTTTGATTATTGGGCTAATAATAGGAGGGTGATGAGAGATAATCAAGCAGTATTTGATGCGTTCTATGAGTTGTTTCGAAATGGTTCGAGGGTTGCCTTTCTCATTGGTAATCGTGATCTCCTTTTGGGTAAAAAGGTACTCTCACGATACGGGATCGATTATTTGGGTGAGAGTAAGAGGCTTACACTCCAGGGCAGGAATCTCCTTATAACTCATGGACATCTCCTCTATACCAACGATGTTGAGTTTCAGAGATACAAAAAGACAAAGTGGCCACTCTATAGGGTACTAAAATGCTCTGGCGGAGAGATTTATCCTTAAGAGTAAACAGGTAATTGAGTCACAGGAGCCATGGAGACTTCAATTCTCAGAAGAGGTAATTAACGAAACCTTTACTCAGGGTGTTGAGGCAATTATCTGCGGACATTCTCATAAGCCCACCATCAAGAAATATGGTGCACAACGAGAAACAATGAAAGTAAAAGAATATAGGGGTTTTACCTATAACTATGATCTGGGGAAGGTTAAAGTAGGTAAGCCAATCCCTAAGGCAATAGGTAAAAGTGCCAGGAAATGGTTGGAAAAGTTTAATTTATCTCAAGTCGAACTTATACTGAGTGCGGATGAAGAATACAATGCATTAAGTTCAGGAAGTGCTTTTAGTCTATTTAAAGGTGAAGAAATGCTCCCACCAAGCAATCTGGATAGGATAAGGAAAAGGGATTTTGATCTTATATGTATAATTATGGAGAATGATGAGGAGGGAAACCTTTTTAAACGCCGTGATAAGATGAAAAGGGTAGTGTTGCGTGAGTTAGTTCATATCGTATATCCTGAGACTATCGGGGACCAAGAGAAAACCAATAAAGTAGTTTCAGAGTTTTTAAAGGATGAGTCTTAAAGAATAATTTTTCTAACACAATTAAATTATAAAACAGTAGGGGTAAAATGAAGTGTAGTGATGAGTGGAGTGCTGAAAAGCTGCTCAAGACGGCAGGAGCTTACTGGGAGGCATGTACCTTGCACGCAGGTGTCAAATTGGAGGTATTTACCGAGATAGGTGACGAGTATGTTGCAGCGGAAGATATTGCAGGAAGCCTAGGTGGGAATGTGAGAGGTGTTAGTATGCTGCTTAATGCATTGACAGCTATGGGACTCCTGATCAAGAAAGATAATCACTATGCCAATACCTCCGAAAGCAAAACTTTTTTGGTCAAGAAATCGCCACGGTATATTGGTTATATGATTATGCACCACTATCATCTGGTAAGTGCCTGGTCCCAATTGCCCGAGGCGGTGAGGAGCGGTAAATCAATTAGAAGAAAATCTTATAACAATAAAGAGGAAAGCGAAAGCTTTTTAATGGGCATGTTCAACCTTGCCATGGCTAGTGCTCCACAACTCTCAGTCCAGATTGATCTCAGTGGCAGACGACACCTTCTTGATCTGGGAGGAGGTCCAGGTACCTACGCTATTTATTTTTGTCTTGCCAATCCCCAACTTCAAGCAACTATCTTCGATCTTCTCACTACCCGGCCTTTTGCACTCCGAACAGTGAAACAGTTTGGCTTGGAAGATCGAATTGATTTTATGCCTGGCAATTACGTTGAGGAAGATATTAGGGGTTCCTATGATGTTGCCTGGTTATCCCAAATTTTACATGGAGAAGGACCGGAAGAGTGTGAGAGGATTGTCCAAAAAACTGTATCAGTGGTTGAATCGGGTGGTTTAATTCTCATTCAAGACTTTATTCTGGAAGATACCCTTGATCGCCCCCTTTTCCCAGCACTTTTCTCTCTTAATATGCTGATTAATACCCCCAAGGGGCAATCATATTCTGAGACACAGATTAAGGGAATGCTAAAAAGAGCTGGTGTTAAGGAAATCAAACGGTTGCCTTACCAGGGACCAAATGATACAGGCATCATTTGTGGAATTGTTTGAAGGAAGAATGCGGCTCCTTTTGGACTTATACTCCCCTTTTGTGCAAGTCCTGATAGACCCCAGATGCTTCTCTGTTCCAACAGTGCATGGCACACTTCAAAAAATATAGAGGCAACAGGAGAGTTTGTCATTAACTATGCACCTTATTCCCTTATGGAGAAGGTGGCTGAAACTGGACTCATGTACTCTGAGGGTGTGAATGAAATTGAGAAAGCAGGCTTGACGCCGCTTCCAGCCCTTAAAGTAAAGCCCCCTAGAATTGAGGAATGTTTTCAACATATTGAATGTCATTTAAACCAGATTATCCGCCCCAATGAACACCAGAATAACTTTATAGGGGATGTTCTCTCAATTACTATTAATGAGGAGCTTTTAGGTAAAGTGGAAGAAGAAACGTTGAAGGCTGCTGATCCGCTCCTGCTCTTTGGCATAGATATTACCACATTCCAGGGAAACTATGCAGGGATTGGCAAGACTACTGCCTATGCTCCACCTAAGACGGATGTAGAGTGAAAATAATCTCGCTTTAAATGCATTTGAGAATAATGATTAATGGTAAGAAGGGTGAGGTAATAAAGACTCTGGATCTGATCTTCGGCCGATAGGAATAGACCCATGGGTGGTGAGTGTATCACCTTATACATTTCTTTTTCTTCATAAGTTATGCATAAAAAATAAACAATTTTTTATCAATGATCCCTATTCTAAAAAAACTACAAGGGAGAAAGCTAGGAGTTTATACACTGGCAATTAATGGTGAGGCAAGGCGTGTGCGTGGGCACTTTGATGTATACATATATCTGAAGGATAAGGAGGGTGATATAAGCAAAGAATCTTGTATAGAGGGTCTTTACTCTTTAGGCCATAAGGATTCGAGCTATCATTTCTTTGATGCTCAATTCTTTCCCTCTGTTCATTTTGGAACTATGGTAGTTAACCTCATAGAAGAAAACCTGTCAGATGATTTTTTTAAGCTCTTAGGATCCATAATCAGGCCTGGTGGTCAATTCTATCTTTCCTACATAAATGATGAAGTGTTTCCTCTCCAGATAGAAAAGGCTTTTAAGCTTGGGATACCACTGAGTGCAACTGTTTTAGGAAGACTACTCTTTATGAGTGGCTGTATACGTGTTCGAAGCTTCTTTGGTGTGGAAGGGCGTTTCAGGATAGATGGAGAAAAACCAATGGATGAAAGAATAGCACTGCAGTGGGCACGTGAGATGTTAGATGAGCTTAACGAGTATATAACCAGTGAGGAGAAGAAAATTCCACTGGATATGAAGTGCAGGCAAAATGCTCGAACGTTGATAGAGGACTTAGATGGAATTGTTGCCCTCAGTGCTACCTAACTTAGGGGCTTCATTCCTATTAGAATAGTGGAATGATGGAAGAATGGGTTTACTATGGGTTTGGCGTTACGGGTTGTGAGTTATGCGTTGAAAATTGAGAAAAAGCACTATGTGTACCCAATTCTCAGAGTTTCTGCAAGGGGTGAGTAGAACTCTTGCGGAGTCTCAATCATAGGGAGATGTCCACTGTTTGAAATAGATATTTTCTTGATTGCGTGAAGTCTACTCAGTATTTTCATCTGGGAGCTTTGTGCTCCGTAAAAGTAGGACCTATTGGCTTTGAGTTCCTTAAATTTCCTCAATACATTTCTACTTTCTGACCACTCTATTAGAGACTTTAAAGTTTTGTAATAAACCAGGGCATCTGATTTTTCACACTATGTAATCCATATGTGTGGGCTTTTGTCTCTGGGTAATCAATTCATTAAAGATATCCTGCGATACCTTTTCAGTTGACGCACACGCTTCTTTACCCTATACTCACTTTTGAAGAAATAAAAACTGGTGAGATATGAAAGAAATAGATAATCCAACAAAGGAGGTTTTACACCATGGCGATAGACATCAATACATTTGATATTAGTAAGATACTATTTGATAAGCTTAAAGAGGCATATGGTGATTTGAAAGAAGTTCCCTCTAAGATGCCTGCTATGGACCGGATGGGAGAAACGAAGTGGTATGATCCAGGAGAAAAGGCACGGGCTTCGTTCCAGAGCTTGAGGGTTCAAACTATACGTGATGTTGAAATCAAGAATTTCTATGAGAGAGAAAAACTTGACATCTGCAATTCCTTTATTACCATGCTCATGCCTGATGATGCACTTCCTTTGCCTCTTTATGCTGCGGATGTAGATGTACACAAAGGGAAATATGTACATGTTATTACTGATATGATTCCACTGTCAAAGAATCCGGAGTATCGTAAGAAGTACGAAGAACCGGTGACGCAGTTACGTAAAAAATACGAGAGACTCCCCGGACTTATTAGCGAGGTTACCGATGAAATCTACAAGATTTATCCCGCATTAAAACAGTTCAAAGTCTATTCTTCAGGTGGGATGATATTTGGAAATATACCTATTGAGCATAGCCCACAGGTAATAGAGCTATTGGGAGATTATGTTGACCTTTACTCTTCTTTCGTCAAGGGGAGTGCAG
>SMTZ1_10006139_pt1 | contig 12105 bp, 8 predicted proteins | sample DeeMarSWOR136_30_FD_25667 | JGI IMG/M metagenome (IMG submission 25667) | reverse complement strand
TCTTGGTAAAATCAAGCACCATAACGATCAAAACCGTACCAATGATAATACTGTATGCCGTAATGCTCAGAATTAATATTATCGTTGATTTTTTAATGTACCGAAAAGTCCCAAAAAAAATCGGCTTTATTTTCCCTATAACTAAAATGAAAAAAGCTAATCCTCCTGACAATCCGATAATTATGATGTTTAAAATAAGAGTTAATATCCATACCTCGAAGCCGATTAATAGATATATTAATTGAAATAGATAAATCATTGTAAAGAGAAAGAACGAAAAAATTCCTCCTGCAAAAAAAAAAGCATAGCCACGACGAGTATAATAAATTAAATTAAATTGAAAGGCGCTATCAACATGCGAAGAAAAAATCACTCTTTTTTTAACTTCTCCCTTGGGTTTTATTGTCCCAACGACATTTTGAGATTTTTTTTTCTTAAATAAAGGCGCAAGGAAATGCTCGTAGCAGAGAAACGACCTGTATATAATTAAAAAAACAATTCCCATTAGAGCTAAAGATTCTATCACAAAAATTAGTTTAGCGAGAGAGTTATTAATGGCTGTAAATAAAAATATTACAAAAGAAAGCACGACTAAGCCAAGGCAAACCCTAATCCAACCTAAAAAAGCCCGGGGATGGCAATAAAAAGGTTCAAGGCGTACATCATCGCAAAATCTACTCAACTCTTTTTGGATCCATTCAGCCGCTTCTCTTTCTTTTTCGCTACACGGGGCTCTTGCTCCAATTTCCGTAAGTATAGTTTTTTCTATATTATAAATATACTCCGAATTCTCATCTGAATCTATAATATATTTTGAGGGCATGACTAGCTTTTCGCAATTGTTCTTTATAAAAATGCTTATGCTAAAGCCTAACTTAGTATAATAAAAATTTTAATAAAATTTAGAATTACATTTACTGAACTATTATATAAATAATTTCTTAAGCAAAATTAATAAGAGCGAAAAAAGATGCATATAGATTATGATGCTATGCCAGAAGCGTTACCTGAAGGCGTAGATAGCGAAAATTACATAATTGGCACATATATACTTAATGTTCCAAAGAAGTACCCAATAAAAGATATTGCTCAAATGTTAGCTGTCGAACAATCAACGGGTACTTGGATACCTGTTCCAGAAGAAACTCCCGAACAACGAAAAAAACATGTCGCGAAAGTGATAGCGGTACATGAATTTCCTAATTACGAATACGGGATACCAAAAAAGAAACCCCACCCGTTGGAAGAAAGTTTAAGGACATTTTTCATTCAAATTGCGTTTCCGCTAAATTTTACCTCTCAAATTCCAATGATGTTCACCACAGTTTTTGGGAACATTTCAATGGCTGGACCAATTAAGTGGATCGATGTAAGGTTTCCCAAAAAATGGATGGAAGGTTTTAAAGGTCCTAAGTTTGGTGTCGAGGGCATTAGAAAGGTTTTAGGGGTTCCTGAAAGGCCCTTAGTCAATAATATGATTAAACCATGCGTGTATTCACCTGCGGATGTTGGAGCTAAGCTAGCTTACGAAGTAGCTGCTGGAGGAATCGACATTATAAAAGACGACGAGTTGTTGGCACACGCGCCTTACAATACTTTGGAAGATAGATTATCTAAGTTCATGGAAGCAATTGATAGGGGAAACGAAGAGACGGGGGAAAAAACGCTTTATACGATTAACATATCAGATAAGACACCAGACATCTTCGAACATGCTGATAAAATGATAGAAATGGGAGCAAACGCTTTAATGATTAATTACTTAACTTGTGGTTATTCAGTAGCGCGCCAGATTGCGGAAGATCCCTCGATTAAGGTACCCATTTTGGGGCACATGGATTTTGCAGGAGCATTTTACGAATCGCCATTTTCAGGAGTTTCCTCGCACTTAGTATTAGGAAAACTAGCGAGAATGATTGGAATGGACATGGTAATTTACCCTCACTACGAAGGAAAGGGACCTGTATTAAAAGAAAAGTTTTTGGAGGTGTCAAAAACTCTTACTTATCCTTTCTATCACTTAAAACCAACTTTTCCTATGCCTTCTGGTGGTATCACCACTTCGAATATTGATAGTATCGTTCGAGATTTAGGTAAAGATGTTATCATTGCCACGGGAGGGGGCATTCACGCTCATCCCGATGGTCCTAGAGCAGGTACGAGAGCGTTTCGACAAGCGATTGACGCTGTAATGCAAGGTGTCCCGGTAAAGCAATATGGGAAAGACCACAGAGAACTAGGCATATCGTTAGGATACAAAGCAGAAACTCCAAAAATCTAAAACTTTTTTTCTTTTTTTTTACCAAAATTCTTAATTGTATAATTATTAATACAATTATGGTTATGACAACAGATGACCATCGAACTGATGGTTTAGACCTTTTTTTCAATCCTAAATCAGTCGCTATTATTGGTGCTTCTGAAACAGTTAGGTTTGGATACGCTACGACAAAATATTTGTTGAATTCGAAGTTTAAGACTTTTCCAGTTAATTTAAATAAAAAAACCGTTTTCGATCATAAAACTTATAAAAATGTTAACGATATTCCTGAACCAATAGAACTTGCAATAATTTTAGTTGGAAACGAATATGTCCTTCAAGTCATAAAGGATTGCATCAAGAAGGGTGTAAAAGGGATAATCCTCGAGACAGCGGGATTTGCTGAAACCGGAATAAAACGATTTGTTGATTATCAACAGGAAATTAAAGAAATTGCCAAAAAAGCTAATGTGCGAATTATTGGCCCAAATTGTATAGGTGTTAGTGATTTTTATACCGAATTCACTAGCGGCGATGTAGATTTTACAAAAATGAGGAAAGGTAATATTTCTGTTATCGCGCAATCTGGAGTCTTGGGGAATATTTTCATTGATTGGGCAAGTGCTGGGCAGAATATGGGAATCTCTAAAGCAATAACATTAGGTAATAAAATAGATGTTAACGAAATTGATATGTTACAATATCTTGATAAAGATCCTACGACAAAAGTTATTACTTTATATTTAGAAGGCGTAAATGAAGGTGCGGAATTCATTAAAACATTAAAAAATATGACAAAACCAATTATTGTTTTAAAAAATGGTCGAACTGATTGGGGATTAAAAGCAATTCAGAGCCACACTGGATCATTAGCAGGAAATGATAAAATATTTGATGCAGTGGTGAATCAACATCCTTGTATATTTAGAGTTAATAATTTTTACGAAATGTTTAATGTTGCGCAAATCTTTGCGAGTCAACCTTTACCAAACGGAAATAATGTAGCAGTAATCACCGGTTCAGGTAGTCTTGGGAGCTTAGCTTGCGACGAAATAAAAAGATTAGGTCTTAATTTAGCAAAGTTGGATGAAAACACAATTAAAATAATGCAAGAAGTATCTCCTGAATGGGTATCATTGAAAAATCCAGTTGATCTTGGTCCATCTATGGCTTCAACATTAATTCCTTCACAAAAAGCAGTGTTTAAAGATTCTAATGTTAATTGCGTACTTTTTATTTTTTCGGTACCTCGATGGCCGTTCGAAAAGTTTTGGCTTTCAATAACGCCATGGATTAGACAATTTAAAAAGTTATCAGAGAAATTCAGAAAACCTTGTGCTATTGTTGTTTACGGTTCTCGTTGGATGTACGACTTTGTTTTAAAATCATGTATTAAATTTAATATTCCAGTGATGGACAGAATCTCACACGCATTAATGGCTTTTAGAATGATGTACGATTATAATTTTTCGCTTCAATCTTAAAGGAAAGATATTATGGTTCCTATTAAAGTCGAAATCATTGAAAAAGAAACTGTAAAAATTATAGGATGGCAACTCTGGATCCACAAGGAAAACCTTTAATGTGGGTTTTTCCTTTTTTAATACACGGTTTATTGATTGATTTCGGCCACGCTCACGCTAAATACGAGTTTTTACGAGTTTTAGATTTTGATGAGATTGAAAAATATATGTTAACTCACCAACACAAAGATCATTAATATTGAACTTTAATTTTCTATCATTTTCTTCTATAAGAAAGGACTGCTTCATATCCTGTAATCAATCTCCAGTTTTATGTCTCTTCGTATTGGCGACATCAACCATCATCATTGAGCTCGAAACTTCTTAAGTTTGCTTTTAATCTGCGTTAATTTCTAATTTGCTGAAAAATTGAATTTAATAAATTAATTTTAAATAGTCAAAGGAGTAATATTATGCATTGATTGAAATGAAGTATGATTGTGAGGAAAGATTAACAAATGCAAGAGGATTCTGAAGATGATTATTTAATAGAGCTATTTACACTCGAGCCGTCGCATTATAAAGAATTAGGAGAGATAATTAGTAAGGCATTTGCTGTAAGAAGAAAGGAAGAAGGGGGTACCTTTAGATTGGACGAAGAAGATGTTAAATATTATTTTTATTCACCGACAATGGTTAAAGATATGTTCGTTCGAGCGATTTATAAACCTACTGGGAAAATTGTAGGTTTTTTTTCCGGAGCAAATCATCGCACATTTCATGTTTTAGGCAAGAAATACAGAATCATGAATCCGAGTCCCGTTGCTGTCCTCCCAGAACATCAGCACCACCAACTTGCTACTAAAATGGTAGCAAAATTAGTAGAAGTAGGATTAGAAAAGGGATTGGATGCTGCAATTGGATTTTTTTCTCCAAACTCACCGGGATATAATGCAGTTAAACAAGCTTGTGACGAGATTGGAGTCTTCATAAAGGAATTAACCAGAGCTAAGAGATATGCAATACGTATATTCGATATTAAGCGAGTCTCAAGCGTTAAGAAATTAAAATGGTATGAAAGACTTGCGTTTAGAATTCTTCAGAGAACAAAGAAAGTAAACAATCCTTCTATTAGAGAATTTAAAGCTGAAGATGCCGAACAGTTATACAAATTAACTCTGGACTTTATTGAACGAGCTCAATTAGCTTTTATTCGGGATCACGACGATTTTATGTGGTATGTAAAGCAACCTAATATCAATTGTGTTATCCACGAAGACAAGGACGGTAACATAGACGGATTCATTCTTGCGTGGAAGTTTTGGCTTGCGGGTTTTGATAAATACGAACCTTTCGGTTGGATGGATGTCATTCATACTCATCGTCTCAGTTTTAGTGAAGGGGTAGATTTGTGTAGATATTTTTGCTTAAAAGCAAAAGAATGTGGGTGGACGGGAATCCATCTTCCCATACTACCCTATTTTGACTCTAATCAGTTAAAAAAGACGAATTTCATATTATATCCTAAACAAGAGTTGTTAAATTTGTATTATATAGACGACATACCACTCCCAGAAGATATTAACACTGTATATGTAGATTTTAGATAAAAATCTCTTTTAAATTTTGGAAGACTATTAGTAGAAATTTTTTGAATATTTATGTTATTAGGTTTAAAAAATAATCTTATTTATTTGTCTTATTTTTTAAAACAGTTAATTTTCGTTAAAATTCATTAATTTAGAATTTTATTGGTTCAAAGGATATAAACAATTAAAATTAATTACGATAAATACTACAATCCATAATAAAGATAATAGACTGAAAAAGAACCTTCTAATTAAATCCGTCAAAAAACCAAATGATCAAAAGAAATGAAGGAATTAATACAAAAGAAAATGCAAATCATGTTATTAGTAAATAAGGCTATTTGAAAAAAATAATAAGAAGATTTATGACCCAAGAGGATTTAGTCAGATCTCTGGTTTAATTACTACCAATATCTGATGAAAATCTAATTTTAAAATGCCAAAAGGATTATAAATAAGATAAAGATTATTTTATGTAATTTTTCAAAAAACTCAAAGACTGATTATTACATCTTCTAACTTCTCTGGTGCTTTTGTTAATTTTACACATCCATCCTCCATGATAAGTACGCTATCTGAATGACGGAACCCACCTAAACTAGGAATATATATTCCGGGTTAAACGCTAATAATCATACTGGGTTCGAGTTCTCTATCATATCCTTCTGCAAGAAAAGGAGCTTCGTGTCCAGTGATTCCCAAACCATACCCTGTTCTATGAATGATACAATCTCCATAACCTTCCTCTCTAATAAAATTCTTAACTTTTTTATCTACTTGGCTCATTATAACACCTGGTTTTAAAAGCTCATAAGTTAATTCTCTTGCTTTAAACATTGTTTCAAACGGTTTCTTTGTCTTTTCTGGTACTTCTCCTAAAAAAAAAGTCCGTTCCACTTCCACTCCATAGCCGTCTACTTGACCTCCTACTATAGATACATGTGGGCCTCCATTTTCCATTTCTGTAAAAATATTTGGGATGATGTGGGGATCGTGGGAAAATGAAGGGGGCCAAACAGCACCAATCATTTTAGTTAAAATAAAATTGGCATGAGGGATATCTTGAATTACTTTTTTCATCATAACTTGCGAAACCTCTTGATATAACGCAAATTCAAGTACTCTTGGTCGACATATTTTTAATAATCTTTTATGCCCTCTATTTATTATTCGGCAGGCATGTGCAGTTCTACCAATTTCATATTCTGTTTTAAGAATTCGGAATTCATTAATAGTATCAATAATTCTTTTCTTCCCCGGAGTCTTTTTAGCTATTCCCGACGGCATAGCTGATTCAATGCCGACTTTTGCATTGTTTTTGAGCAAATCTTTATATTTATCGTACCAATTTTCACCTTTAGGAGCAGGATATTCGTAATAGCTCGTAAATTCTAAGTCACAACGCGCTCTTGTTTCTACATGACTTTTTTCTAAGAGAGGTACTAACATTTTTGGAGTACCTTCTTTAGCAATAACCAGAATGAAGGGATGTTCGTGAATATTATTTGCAAAGTTGGTTAAATAATAGATATTCACAGGATCAAACGATACATAAAAATCCAACTCTTCCTAGATCATCATAAATCTTACCTTATCTAGACGGTTTGCTAACTCTTTCTTACTTGGTGGCGAGTTTATAGCTTTAATTTTGCGACTCATCAAAAACAACTATGTGATAATGACAAATAATATTAATTATCACTTTGGATTTTTATTAGTTTTCTTTAACAAGTATTTGAAAATATTTTCTTTGAAAATGCTTTTCCACTAATTCTGAAAGTACAATCCATCCTCCAGTATTTCCTGTTGGTAGGGCTTCAAGTTTTTCTTCGTAGACATCTTCAAAATCAGAAACAAATCTATCCAATTTATTTCTAAGCACAAATAAATCTTCTTTAATCAATAATGTGAAAATCACGCTCTTCTTATGATTGAATTTGAACATGAGCTTCTTATCTCCGTGATCTATTGCTCTTAATTTTTCCTTTCCTTTAGTGATTTCGTTAAGCATCGTTATTAATCCTATAATTCCGCCGGAAATTAAATCTGATTGAGCTGTTCTATCTTCTTCTATGAATTCATGTTCGTATAACAGAATTCCAGAATCTTTTATAACGAAAAGGTGAACTAACGACTCGTACCATTCTTGCTCTTTGTGAGGCAACGCCTCTTCACCAATTAAAAGTAGAACCAGACAGAAAATAGCGCTTAGAGATTGAGCTCCCGTTAAAATTGCTTGAGCTTCTGCAGGATCGGGTCTCCTAATTTCGATGAAACTGTATATTAATATACCTATACCCATACCGGCGGAAAATATAATAAATGTAAACGGTAAAATTTTACCATAGTTTATTCTTTTTGCTAAATCTCCGACTAATAATGGAATGGACATGAAAGCTGCAATGAATGCACTAACTACTAAAGACGCACGCACGAAGGGAATTTGAAATTCAAATATACTCAAAAAATTGAATATTGCAATCGCGACAATGAGAATAGTAAAAGTTGCGACTCGTCCAATGAAGTCAAATATAACTCCAATTAGTAAAGTTAACAACACTGAAAATAGGACCGTGATACCGACCGGAACGAGAAAGCTCTCATCCCACCAATTCTGGCTGGACCATTCCATAATTTCGTCTACCGGTATAGATAGAATTAAGTTGATACCGAAAACGGCAATTATTAAAACGCTTATTGTTAAATCTTTATTTAAATGCTGTTGGCCTTGTCTTTTCTCTTTAAGTAAGGGTTTTTCATATGTTGGGTCTTTGAACATCAAATATAAGGGTACAATATTGAACAATACCGGTATGTAAAGCAAAGGTGGAAAAAACATTACTCCAAGGGCAACCACCATAACAATAATCACTGCAGAAAGGATAGTGCCCATGAGAACATAGGACATAACTCGCCCCCTTTCTAATATTGAAGTGCTTTCTAAAAATAATATTAAAAAAAGGAAAAATAGAAGCTCTATGATAACACCGCCAATTAGAAAGCAAATATTGTTAATAATTCCCGGAAATCCCCTTAAAAATGTAATTTGGACAAAAAAAATTATTGAAGAAGTTATTAATAGGTATTTGATTGCTTTTACTCTTCGTTTTATCCTGTTTGTTAAAAAGGCTGATAGAATCCCTCCAAGAAGTACGCCGGCAAGTAAGAAGAAGATTGCTCCTCCCTCTCCTCCAGCATACAGGTCTAAATCGAACACTAACGCAATGATTAACGCTATTGAATATAAAATTGAATCAAAAACAAAATCGAGGAAAACATAGTCTTTCTTTTCTATCTCGATATCTTTAAACATTCCATGGTGCGACTTTAACTTTACTTTCTTTTTAGAATGTAATGGTAAAATATTTGATACAGATGTTCCTTCTGTATATTTTTTTAAATCCTCTACGGGAGGATTTTTGGGGTCTCCCATATGAATAAATTTCCCTATTTTTAGATATTTAACATATTAATCAAAAATCAGCCTATTAAATCTTTTTTATGAAATCGTTATTCTTTTTTTGAGAAATTAAAATTATGATAAAAGAATACGAATAAAACAAGAATAACGATATCAATATAACTCAAATGTAGTAAATTTCCTCCATCAGGCAAGTATCCCACTAAATTATGCATCATTATCACATAGATTTTGAGGAATAAACTGAAAATTAATATAATTTCCCAATTTGCATCCCGCTTCTTAAAGAGTACCCACAAACCAGTTCCAACAATGAAAAGGTGATAAACCAAATTGAAAAACCATAAAAACGTGAGTTCAAAACCACTAGTAATCATTAAATAAATTAAGGAAATCACAAGCCCACCTAAATAACTACTGAAGTATTTATCGTTATAAAAGAAAAGACAAATTGACACTGCAAACGCCCAACCGGAAAGAGGATACAGAGATCCCTTGATAATGCCCCATCCTATACCTATTGCAATCATTATTATCCAATCGATATGTTCTGTAAAGTAATTATAGCCAAACTTGTTGTGAAATTTCTCCATATTTTTATCTAAGGTCTTCTGAATTCTCTGAACCGTTTTTGAGGATTCTCTGCTAAAATTTTCGATTTTACTCTGCTCTTTTAGATTTACTAATACAATAATTATAAAAGGGTTTACAATTAAATAGAAGAAATAATTGATGCCTCCTAAAGCTTCTGTATATTCAACCATGACGGTGTTTAACTGAAAATATTGGAGGAGAATGAAGCCGTAAAAATATACAAATCCCCACATAAATATAATTTTCCAACTCGGAAGTTCTTTTATCTTAAAAATAATAATACCAAAGACAAATGCAATTATATTTAATGGGACGAACTCGTAGCATTCTAAATAAATATCTAATAAGCTGGTAAGAAAAGTTGGAAATAGAGAGGCGACAGCAAATCCGTATAACTCTTTTCCATTGATAATTAATCCAATGATTGAAAAAACAATTGATACTAAAGGTAAGCACAATCTCCCCCAAAACAAAATATCCGAAGGAGCAAGAGTTACAAAAACGGCGGAAAACGCAATAATTGCTATTATACTATATAATATCGCCTTCTTTATGTTCTCGTCTTTATTTTCGCCAACATTTGGTACGAAAAGAATTGTTAGAAATTGAAGGAATTTCAACTTAATGCTCTTGAAATTAGTAATAATAATTTATTTATCTTAGGCAATTAATGAAAATTTTTTTATTTTTCTAATTGAAATCGTATATGTGGAGGAAAAAAAAACAGTTTCAACAAGATCTGGTAAAAATGATGCCAAATCGTCTTTTTTTTTAGGACAAAAAGAAAGAAAATCCAATTTAATAAACGAGCTATTAATCCCTGCTTTATTGATGAGTTCGATTGGCGCTTTTTATTGGGCGATTCGTGGCTCGTCAGGTTATGGTGGCTCATCTGGGGGAGCTTTTGCGGGAATTGGTTGGGGGATAGCGTGGTTCTTCTTTTCTTACGAGAAATCTGAAATTAAGTCCAGACCTTACAGTAGCGGGTGGCTTATTCTCGCAATTACGCTCGGAATTAGCATAGGAGGGATGCACGGTTATGGTCAATTTATGTCTTGGATTAGGGGAATTTTCTATTTAGATTATCCATCAGTTTCTGTCCACATTAATCCAATGGTTGGATATTTGTGGTTATTTCAATGCGGATTAGCTTGGGGCGGGAACGCTGGATTAATTATGGGATGGTGCGGTTCTAAAGAGCCGCCAACTCCAAAAGATTGGATCCTTCGACTATTTTTTGGAATTGGGGGTGCTTTAATCGCATATATGATCGCATTCTTTTTTCCAGGATTAATAAATCCATTATACGATATCGTTGATTACACCGACCTTTCAACTTGCCGTGATTGCGCGCGAACGTTAGCAACTTCGCTTGACTCCATGCTCTGGTTAGGATTATATTTTGGATTATTACTCTATGAAGTCGTTAAAAAGGATTGGCGTAATGTTAAACTCGGCCTCACCATGGGATTGGGATTCGCGTTATCGTTTTCAATATTTGCGTTTTGGCATTATGGATCGGACATTAACCCATATATTGATTGGTGGAAAAACTGGGAAATGAGTATTGGATTTTTTGGGGGAGTCACTTTTGGAATTTGTTTTTATCTCTTTAATCGTCCCGTTAGAGAAGAAGAAATAAAAGAAGTGAAAATTCAACCGTATTCTGCGAATAGAAACGCTGAGAAATTAATTGGAGCCGAATTGGCGATAACGCTAGCAATAGGATGGGCGATATACAATGGCATTAGTGGATTTGGTTCTAATTTCGATCTTGAGGAAATTTTTACCTTATTGCTTACAATTGCTCTTATTGTAAATTGCGTTATTTATTTACTATATATAGTTCGTAGAACGATTAAAAATCCTTACAATCTTGCCGATGGCAGAAGCAACATTAATAAACCCGCGTTTAGGTTCCTCGTTGTTCACTCAATTTTGATAGTATTAGGATACATGGTTTCGTTTAACAGTGTAATGTCTTATGCCCACTGGGTATTAATTATCGTTTATACGGTCTTGCTAATCATTGGGGTAGTTCCGTTCTTAATTCAATATTTCGCGATGAAAAGAGAGCAATGAATTAGATTAAACAACTGTAATAGTTTAATAACACCTAAAGCTTAAGATTTATTATGATAATTACCGATGTTCAAACTCATGTTATCCAATTTGATTTCAAAATAAAAATAGGTGCGATGCCAAGGCTAAATGCCACTGGCTTATATGTAAATATAAAAACTGATGAAGGTGTTGATGGATGGGGATTATCTCATTGGAATCTTTCTAATAGCGCTCAGAAAAGATTTATCGACGAAGCATTAAAACCGTTGCTACTTAAGAAAGACCCATTTATGGTAGAAGATATCTTTCACACCGTTTACCACACGAGTAATAGAATACTATTTGGCATCCCAATGGCCACTAGCGTGATTCAAGTTGCTCTCTGGGATTTAATTGGAAATGCTTTGAAGACGCCAATTTATAAGCTTCTTGGAGGTATGAAAACAAAAGTAAAAGCTTATGCCTCCTTATTCAGATCTTATAAACCAAAGGCCGCCGTTGGTGCTGTTCAATCTACAATTAATGTGAACGGATTTAAGGCGGTGAAATTAAGAATCGGACAAGGATTGGACAAGGACGAACAACTAATTAAAGAAGTAAGGGACACTTTTCCCAACATAGATATAATGGTGGATGCAAATTCTGGGTACGAGACCGTAAGCGACGCGTTTAAAGTTGCTAAAATATGCGAGAAATACGAAATAACTTGGCTCG
>SMTZ1_10006138_pt1 | contig 12105 bp, 11 predicted proteins | sample DeeMarSWOR136_30_FD_25667 | JGI IMG/M metagenome (IMG submission 25667) | reverse complement strand
GTTCATTGCTGGCTCAATCGTTAAACAGGTTGCGGAAAAAATCATACGAAACATACCATGGTAACGGTGGTTTGACGGTCAAAGTGGCAGGGAAACACCCGGTCTCATCTCGAACCCGGCAGTTAAGCCTGCATACGTACTCTTCGGTACTTTGGTGCGAGAGCCCAAGGGAAGATTACCCCCGTAAGGGGTCTGGTACTTCTAGACTAGGTGGAGAGCTCTGTTTGATTCCTTCGGGAATCTTATGGAGTAAGCTCCACTGCTTGAAATCTAGGAGTTCCTGGTGCGCTGTCAAACCACCCTTACAACTTCAATAGACACCTCATTTTTTTTTTTTAAATGATTAGAAAAACTCATCAATTATTTTTTCTATGATTTTTTACATTCGTAATATAAATTAATATTTATTGATTATAAAATTTATTTATTTTTATAATTTTTTTTTACGTGTAATTTTTTTCTGTAGAGCCTGCATATGCAACTGATACTGTATCTGCAAACAACATATTTAAAGAAAAATTTTATTGTTAGTGACTAGCACTCTCTAACGTTGTTCGTTTTTAAGCAACAACAATAGAAAAATATCAAAAAATAAAGGAGGGATGTGAGCAAAATGGGAAACATCATCAAAAAACTAAAAGCTGATGATATCGGTGATATGGGAATTGGGGCGATGATTGTGTTTATCGCGATGGTTCTAGTTGCCGGTATTGCAGCATCCGTCTTGATACAGACGGCAAACAGGCTGGAAATACAAGCGATGCAGACAGGACAAGAAACAATTGGAGAAGTTTCAACAGGTCTTGCAGTTACAGAAATTACTGGGTACCGAGGGGCTACTGATACAAATCTTACTTTATTAGCGATAACAGTACAACCACGGTCAGGATCTTTTAGTGTCGATCTAAATCAAACCTATCTTGAAATCTCCGACTCAGATAAAAAAGTAATTTTACGCTATGATTATACAAATCCTGTCTTTGTTCCACAGGATGTGATTGGTGGTGATCTTTTTAATTCGACCCATTATCCTGCGGATGGAACAAGCTTTGGGATAATAGTCTTGGAAGACCCACGCGGTTCACTTTCTTCTACCTACCCTGTTGTTAAGAAAGGGGGCAAGGTAATGCTGACTATTAATGTCGGACAGATCTTTGGCGTTGATGGCCTTGCAACAAGAAAAGATATCTGGGGTATGATTCAACCAGAAGAAGGAGCAGGTGGTGTTTTTGCATTTACTAGCCCGGCATCATATCCAACTTCAAAGAATGTATTTATTCTTTATTAAAGGAGGATGAAGAAAAATGAGAAAAATTAGTAAGATTTTAAAGGAAAATGATGTTGGAGACATGGGTATTGGTGCAATGATTATCTTTATTGCCGTCGTCTTAGTCGCTGGTATCGCTGCTTCTGTCTTGATTCAAACCGCTAATCGATTAGAAATTCAAGCTATGACCACAGGACAAGAAACGACCCTTGAAGTATCCACTGGTCTTGCTATTATTGATATCGAAGGATTGAATGGTTCTGGAAAAATCGTCAAAATGACCATTTCTATTCGAGCTCGTGCAGGGTCTGGTGACATTGATCTTAGTCATACGATAATTGAAATGAATGATGGGAAGAAAAAGACATTACTGACCTATGATTCTGCTGAATTCTCAAATATTACAGATGGCGAGGGAAGTGTTTTCGATAACGGAACCTGGACCATGGATGGAGAACACTTTGGTATTATTGTAGTACAGGACGCAGATAATTCGTTAAGTGCAGCCAATCCTGTTATAAATCGTGGAGATATCGTTATGCTTTGCATAGATACAGCCGCTTGTTTCACTACTACTAGTGGCCTTTCTCCTCGAGATACCATTAAAGGTTTGGTAATACCGGAGCAAGGTAGCCCTGCGACTTTTTCATTCCGGGTGCCTTCGTCGTTAACCGAACAAGTCTACGATCTATATTAAATAAAGTAAGAATCTATAAAATCGCTGGGTGTAAAAACACTCACATCTCTTTTTCTTTTTATTTCAAGATTTTTTTAAAGAGGATATATTTTAAAACCAAAAATTTTTTATGCTGTTTTATGTTTCTGTTAAAGTGGTGGTGGGAGTACTTCACCCATATGTATCTATTTCATATGCGGTAAGCACGGATTCGATGGCTTTCAACAAACTAAAAATGAATCTTGATGCAGATATTGGTATCGGTGCAATGATTATCTTTATCGCTATGATTCTAGTTGCTGGAATTACGGCTTCGGTCATGATGCAGACCATGGATAGTCTGCAACAGCAAGCACTACAGACAAGTCAAGATACAATAAGAGATATTTCAAGTGGTCTGAAGGTCACCTATGTAAGTGGCTATGTAGAAAACCAAACGATTACACAACTTGCTATTTTTGTAAGAACGATTGCGTCCTCCGACACAATTGATTTAAACTATGGAATTCTTGCCATTTCAGATTCAACAATAAAGGTCATATTAAATTACTCAAACGACTTTTTTAGTTCTACTGTCTCTGATGGTCTCTTTGGAACACTTAATGTAAGTAGTCTGAACTCTGATCGCTTTGGTATTCTTGTGATACGCGATATTGATGGGTCCTGCACTGCAACACGGCCTGTGATAGACAATGAGGATCTTGTTGCTCTTCTCGTAAACACTGCTGCATGTTTCTCTGGGCTTGAGTCACGTACTGAAGTGAATGGGGCGATTTATCCAGAATATGGTATCCCGGGAGTAATTAGTTTTACGACGCCAAGTAGCTTTGTCCATACAATTATCGATTTACAACCATGATTTTTTTTTAAATTTTAACATTCGTATATTTGTGAGGTTCTTCTATAAACCAAGGTACCCCCGTAGTCCTATGTCGACGGCTGCTGAGGTGATGGCGACAATCCATACAAAGGGGACGAAATAACAAAAACTGATCAAGAAATGACTACCTCGCAGCGATCGTATCGTTAAACCCATGAGAAATGAATGAATCAGTAACACTACGAAAATCAGATAGAAATTCTGTGAAAAAATCTCAGGGGACACGGTTGTAAGGATTGATCCGATATCAATGGATGTCCCTTCGAATGGTTGACCTGCTTTACTAGTAAGTAAAATGCTATTCAGATGCCGTGCGACGATAAAGGAGATATAGATCGAAAAGGCGATTCCAAAGGTAATGCCTGCAAGCATTGCAGAGGTTGTTCGAACAATAGCAAGCTTTTTTACACGAAGGTCCCTTATTTTCCGTATGTTCTCTGTAATCATGCGAGATACGGTTCGAGGGTTTGCCGCTGCTACGGTCGCTTGTCTGAACATTTCGCAGGATCGTTGGATGTGGTTACTGCCTGTATCAACACCAAACCATTCCCAGGCAGCATCATCATTAATTCGTGTTCGTAAGCGTCGATAAAGATCCCTGATATGTCTCGTTAGAATCCCATAGTCTTTCTCGCTTAGGTAGTATACGGAATCGTTTATTCTGCCACCCCGCATCGTTGATATGGAGCCAAGTGCAGGTAGAAAGCCCATAAAATTCCGTTCTTTTCGTGACATATGTTCCTCTTCGCGTAATGTCTTTATCCCTGGGATGAACAATGGAGTTAATCCTGCTGCGATGAGCATTTCTGTTGGAATCAGGGAGAGCACGGGAAGTGTAAGATAATATTTTAAAACCAACAACACTGGGCAAAGACAAATCGACACAACCAGCATTGCTTTAAAAATACGTAAAAGAGAAAGCTCGACTGTTCCTTTATCACCTGTACAATGCCACATTTCATCTGGTGGAACCATGGAGCGTAACAAATACAGAATAAGCCCCTCTGAGACAAGCATCATGAACGACGCAAGATAGATGAAGGCACCCATGTCCTGAGATCCCATTACCATAGGCAGTACGATACCAAGGGACATCACAAAGATAATGGCAATCAAAAGACTGACATATACTTCACTAAGAATAATGATATTTTCGTTACTTGATTCGTATATTGTCTTATATTCCTGAAGAACTGCATCTTGCTCATGCTCGATGAACTCCCGATGCTCTACACCACTATCAAGACTCTGTGAGAATCGATCAAGAAAATCTCGCAGAATCTTACTTGGTGTTCTCTCACTGATAAACCGAAACGTCTTTGAGATAGGCACTCGCCATTGATCAGCAAGTACGCTTATCTTACGAAACTCCTCCCCCAGACTTTTATACGCTTTATTACCGCCAAGAACATTTACGATATCCTTCAAACTTAGATCTGAAATCGCTAATACCCTGATATGAGTGATGAAGAAATGCATTTTACCATTGATATCGGATTCTTTATTCTTCCATGAGATATACGGGTAAAAAACTCCTAGGACAATCGGTATACTCCCACCTAAAATAAACGTAACAGGATTGTACTCTAAGGAGCTAGGTACAATCACCTGAAGAAGTAACGGTAAAAACATTACGAGAATGCCAATGATAAACAGTGGAAGGAATATCGTTCTGATGAATTTCTTTTTGTCCTCAACACTGCGATATGCTATTCGCATCTCCTGTATCGTATCTTTTTTTGGTTCTGTATCCTTGTCAAATTTTTTATTTTTCTTTGTATTTCCCTTTGCCATTATCCCTCACACTGAAATCGGTAGCCCTTGTTCCCCTTCCCTATAAAACCCCCAGATACATTGGACTACTTCATAATAATCCATAATGTTCTCCTCAACCATACGATCAAGGATCCGTTTCCGTCGTTCATACTCATCATAAATTTTTGCTGTATCTGAGTATCCTGCGTTTTTCGCGATTTTCTCCTCTAAAATAAAGCTATTCCTGTTTGCTTTAAAGATATGGACGTCCTCATCTGCTTTCCAGATGAATGCCGTACGGGACATAATCCCATCCACTTCGCGGTTATATCCTTCGATCTCATCGATAGCAGTGCATCTCCGGATCATCTTTCCATTACATTCAACAGCAAGTTGTATCATGACAAAATCAAGGTTATCCATAAACGTCTTTGGGACATTTATCGGATCACCGGTGAATCGTTGGATAACCTGAGTGACGCTGCCTGCATGAAACGTCGTCATGCACGGATGTCCTGTTTGCATCGCTTGAAATACGATGTTTCCCTCAGCGCCTCTCACCTCTCCAGGAATGATATAATCAGGTCTTGATCTTAATGCCGCCTTCAAAAGGTCAAAGAGGTCAACCTGTCCCTCCTTTGGTCCTGTTGTCTTGGTCAAAAGTCGTTGCCAGACCGTGTGTGGGACTTGTAGCTCCGGGGTCCCTTCTGCAGTATAAATCTTTTTTTGAGGAGGAACAAATGGAATAATCGAGTTCATGGTCGTTGTTTTTCCACAAGCGGTTCCGCCACAGATAAAAAAACTGCGCCCATACTGCAAACACAACCAGAGATATGCGGCAATACTTGAACTAAGCGTCCCCCATTTAATCAATTGTGTCACGCTAATTGGAGTTTCGGTAAACCGTCGTATCGTCATACTTGGTCCTTTGATGCTCACTGCGGAACTATAGATGATGTTACCCCTGCTTCCGTCAGGCAACACACCATCAACAATTGGTCGACCCTCACTAACTGGTGCACCCATCTTTTCACTAAATGCTCTGGTAAACTCTGGTGATTCATTCTTACCAACGACGACATTTGTCTTAATCATTCCAAATACTTTATGGATGAGATGTATCTTTTCATTGGCGACAAAATGAATATCCTCAAGGTAGGGATCTCTCATGAACGCTTCAAGAGGACCGCCACCCACAAGTGTCTTGATGATGTTATATTGAAGCACATTCTTCTGAAATGATGTTAGTTTGACTTTTTCTTGCCTTGTGTTCTTTTTGTTTTTTACTGCTCCAATTTTTTCTGCTTTCTCATCGATAACCGCGATTTCATCGATAAGCTCCTTTAACACCTCCCGCATCTCATCGTCTGTCAGCACACTCTTTTTCTCAGGGGCTTTCTTGACAATCAATTTAAGGACCATATCAAGTTTCTCTTTGAGTACATCGTTTATTGTTGGTTCTATCACATGGTATTCTAATTCATCCATGTCCTGTGTCCGATAGATATGGATAAAAACAACCCCTTTAGTAAGGTAGATGAAATTTGGATACGATTCGTCTCTGACTTCACGAGGTACCTTATGATAAAAAACAGGATATCCCATCCTAGGTTGAATTAATTCAAGATATTCTTTAAGGTGTTGGTTGTCAACAAGAAGTTGTTCAATTTCTTCTTTTTGCATGATATCCATATGACACTTCCCTGGTCCTCAGACCTTATGAATTAGATTTTTTTGTATGTTTGATTTTACTTTAGATTGAAATAGGCAAGGATTTTTCCCCTTCTCTATAGAAGGTCCAAATGAATTGTACGACTTCATAATAATCAAAGATTTTCTCCTCAAGCATACGCTCGAGGATAAGTTTCCTCCGGTCAAATTCGTCATAGATTTGCATCGGATCGCTCAATCCTGCCATTTTTGCGATTCGCGATTCAAGGGTATAACTATTCCTATTTGCTTTAAAGGCATGGGTATCATCGACTGCATTCCATTCGAAAGCCTTCCGAGACATAATCCCATCGACCTCTTTGTTATACCCTTCCACTTCGTCAACCGACAACACCCGTCGAATTCGTTTACCTTTCCTTTCAACTGCCATTTGAATTAAGACAACGTCAAGGTTATCCATAAACGATTTTGGTATGTTAATAGGATGACCGGTAAACCGCTGAATTACTTTGGTGACACTACCTGCATGAAATGTTGTAATCACCGGATGTCCGGTCTGCATTGCTTGAAAGACGACACGTCCCTCAACCCCGCGAGTTTCTCCGGGGATAATATAATCCGGTCGTGATCGAAGACCCGCACGGAGAAGATCCTCTAGCTCAATATGTCCTTCCTTTGGCCCTGTGGATTTTGTCAACAATTGCTGCCACACCGCGTGAGGAACCTGAACTTCAGGGGTATTTTCAACAGAGAAGATTTTCTTCTCAGGAGGGATAAAAGGAATAATCGCATTGGCTGTCGTGGTTTTTCCAGAAGCGGTTTCTCCACAGACAAACAGGCTTCTCCCATACTGGAGACACAGCCAAAGATATGCAGCTACACCGCAGTCGAACGTCCCCCAATTGATCAACTGTGTGACACTAATAGGCGTCTCGCTGAATTTACGAATCGTCATGGTCGGTCCTTTCAAGCTAACATCTTTACTATGAATAATATTCACTCTGCTACCGTCGGGAAGAGTCCCGTCTGCGATTGGTTGTCCTTCACTTACGGGACTACCGATTTTCTCACTAAATTCCTGAGAAAACGTTTTTGCCCATGCTTTGTCGATAAAAATGTTTGTTTTTATCATCTCGAATACCTTATGAATGAGGTGGACGTTTTCTCCGGTGATAATATGGATGTCCTCTAGATATGGGTCTCGCATAAATGGTTCAAGGGGTCCACCACCGATAATATTTTTTGTGATATCGTATTCGATGCTCTTTTTTTCTAGGGAAGTCATTCGGATTTTACCTCTGTTTATTTTTGTAAATCCTGCTGAACGTTCATCGATAATTGTCAGTTGATCTATCAAGGATCGGATGCCCTGCTTAAGTTCCTCATCGGTTCTTACTTTCTTCCAGAATGGTGCTTTTTCAAACATCAAATCAAGCATGCGATCGCGTTTTACTGTTTCTTTTTGATTTAGATTTGGTTCTATCGCATGGTATTCATTTCCTTCCATATCTTTGGTGCGGTAGATATGAATAAAGACTGCACCTTTCGTCGGATAAATAATATTTGGATATTTTTCCTCTTTCAGATCGTGAGGTAATTTACTATAAAAAATAGGCAGTTGCATCTTACTTTGTATCTCATCGAGGTACATCTTAAGATGGGGGTTTTCTTTTATGATTTTTTCTTCCTCTTTTTGTTCCATTTTCGTCATCCGTTTCCCCTTCTTAAAATGCAACGCCGCTTGACTCGATAGTCAGACCAACGTTTGGTCGGACTGAGAACCTAGTCACCGGATCGTATTTATATCGCGCTCCGTTGAATTTCTCAAGATATATATTATAGACGATCCCGATACCTGGTGCTGTCTCGCGTGCTGTCCGAAAATGAATGGTGGTTATCATCCGGAATGTGTTATGGATTTCTTCGGTCCATTCTGTTGGATTTGCGGAAATAAAAATAATTTTCCCACATCCGGTTAGTCGATTAAAGAAATTTGTTAAATCTGTCAGATTTTCATTGGTAAGACTGTCTTTCAGTAGCGTAGAGAGAGAATCAATAAAGATAATCTCAGGATCAAAAAGTTTTCTCCCTGTAATAAGCCCCTCAAGGAATGTTTTCCGAGGGAGTGTTTCTGCAAGTGTCACCTCCGTCGAAACAAAGAATAGTTTTCCAGCCATGAGATACTTTCTGACATCGTATCCAACCGATGCTGTCTGTCTAAGAAAACTCTTAATGGTAAATTGTGTTGACACATAGGAACATGAACAACCGTTTTTTAACAGACTATAGCAAAATCGTTGGCAGAAAATACTTTTACCAGTTCCTTCCTTTCCTTCGATAAATATCAAAGAGCCATTTGGAATGACCAGTCCGAATCGTTCTGCAAATCCATCTTTTTCACCTTTTCTTTCTAATATGATGGATTTGATTCCTTCCATTATAGCTCAGTCTTCCTTTTTTTATTTCATAAATGTAAAATCTTTATCAACCGCCTGTGGTCCAACAACCCGTAATACATGGTCACCTGTAGTCAGAGTGATATTCACATATAGAGAGGTTACCCCCTCAACAGGGATTGAACTATTTTCGAAGTGATACTGTGAAATCCCAATAAGTTCCCCGTCGATAAAAACCTGGAATGTCTGATTTGTCGTAATTAGCCGTGCCCCTCCGATGTTTTTTAGATAAAAGATGTAATACTCTCCAATCATTGGGATTATATCTGGATCGTTGATTATGGTGTAGTCTGTGTTAAGTTGTTCGATGACGCGGCTTCCACGATTAGAAAGACTTGTTGTGATATCCATTGTGACTGCAATAAAAATACCTGATACCATACCTGCAACAATGACCGCTGCGATAAAGAAGATCACATGAGTCCCTGTTAGACTAAATCCCATTTTTTTCCCTCACCCTGCGTAGGTATAGTACGCAGCTATACCATTGTTTGTAATTACCTTCATTCGTTTCGCTCCTCCACTGGTTTGGTTTACAACATGAAAATAAGCGATATTTTTAGGATAAAGATATTGATTGGAACAGATGAAATGACACTCAGATCCATTTATTAAAATTACAAAATTATCAGTAGGAAGCGTACTACTTCCGGTATTCAGTACTGTAATGTTATATGCGTAATCCGTTGCATTGTTTGATTGTTCAACCAAAGTTATAGTGATTGCGGTCTGGAGCTGATTCTGGATTCTGTCTTTCATTCTCCCATAGGACGTATTGATATCCTCGATAGTCGGAAGAAGATCAGTTGTGACGATTTCGACAGCCATAAATAAAGTAATTCCTAGAATAGCAGCTGCTGCTATCATTGAGAACCCCATCTTTTCTACCCTCTCAGTGAGTTCTATGGATGCGCATCCATCGAATCTAATACTTAGTAGGTAATAGCAAAGAAATATAATATAGTTTATTCTCTCTTAAATAATTATTTCCTTTGATACTGCTCGAGGCTTCTGATAATCTTTTCCATATCTCGTTCTATTTTGCTTAGGAAACGGTCATCCAGTTGTATTCCTCGTATCTTCTGGATGAATAGTAACGATTGGAGATGATCCTTTGATGGTAGATGTGGTTGATTTCCCTCTCTTTGTATCTGGTCTTCTGTTATGCCTTTTGAATAATTTATCAAATCGAATCGGGCATCTTCTGAGATCCAACCGATGTCAACATAATACCCTAGGGCGTCAGCAAGATTATTTTTCCCGATTCTGTCAACAAGATATTGCAGCCATTTCATAATAACCACAATACTCTCTGGATCGCTTGGTACATGTTGTAACGGTTGTATGGTCTCTTCGAAAGCGCCTATCGAATCAAATGTTTTCATATCCGTTGTTTTAACAAGTGTACCGGTAACTCCTTTTATGCCGTGGAGTTGATTTTCTTCAATTATTTTGATTCGCTGGTTCAATTGTTCTACTGCTTTTACAAGTTTATTCATATCTGTGGTTTGTAAAACAGTGTCATGTACTGTTTTTCCTTTTTCTTTTGTCTGTAATTGTTCCGGGTCATTTGCTCCGTATGGTGTGAAATGCTGCAATGTAGTTTGAATTTTCTCAACCAATTTATATAATTGGCTTTTTGTGATTTTGATGTTTTTCTCCTTTAATTTTTCTTTAATTCGTTGCACGATTTTTTGAGGAAGTATTTTTTGTTCAATAATAGTGGTTAATTCTATGTTTACTTCAAATTCTTCGAGGAATTTTTCTTGTTGATTTTTATCTCCTTCGCTCATTCACCTGCTCCTTCCTATGAACTAATTTCCTTTATTTTAAATTTATGAAAAATTCATTGATTATAGTATCAACCTTTTGTTCCATCAGTAATGATTCTAGTGATCTATTGAGAAGATCATCTACATCTTTATCCGTTATGTTTTTTATGAATGATGAGTGTTCCCCTATTGGATGCATCGAGGGGATTTCACCAGAGGTTTTTATGAGTGTTTGTGTATCGTTACTTTTTTCATAAATACTTGTATTTTCAACCATAGCTTCAAGATCATTTATTTTTGTTTTTACCCCATCTATCTCCTTGATAATATTCTCCAAAGCATCTAATCTTTTTTTCGTGACCTTTGATAAACCTACGAATGGGTTCATCTGCTCTGAAACAATTTCATATAAACTGACGAGATCATCAAGATCTTTAGAAAGACTTTCAACTTTATTGGCTATAATATTGATATCTTCTTGATTTTTTTTGATTTGGAAATCAAAATCTTTTATGTTCTGAAGTATTGTTCTTCGTTGCTCTAGTTCATCTCGTGCGGTATCTGCTGCTGTGCTATAGGTTTTATCATTAGCTGTCTTTGCAACATTAGATGTATTTTCAACCTTGACTGTAGCAGTTTTTTCTGGTTTATCGAATTTTATGAGTTTCCGTTCTGGCTCTGGTCTTTTCTCCTTTCGATTCTCTAGTGTTAGTGGTCTTGTTAATTCAGTGGTATTTTGTACATTATTCGTCGAATCATCGTTAGAATGCATAAGTTGTTCTTTTTCTAATTTTAACTTTATTTGTACCCCTCCGTATTTTCCGAACCTCTAGTTGAATCCCAAGCATATCAACACTAATCGTATATTTATACTTTTATGTCTACGTCGTATAGGTGTTAGTTCCATATCGTTTTTAATGATGTTATATTAGTTACTAATTCTCTTCTGTATTTGGTTAAAAAAGAGACAGGTGATTCATGTTTTTTTAGGGCTTTTAACTCTGTTTGTATCTCTGTTTATTTAATGGAATATTTTTCAAGTGAGATGCTTTTTAATGTTTTTTTCTTAATTATGGAAAAACAAAACGTTTTAAAATAATTAGATGATAGAGAAATGAAGGAAAAACATAAGAGGTTTAAGTTCTTACCATGGTTTAGGAGATGAGTGCAATCCCTAGTAAAGACGATACAAAATGTTCTGATTCACGTCGAGATTTAATACTTATTCTTAGCCTTGATGAGGAGATTATTCAATTTAACGAAGAAAGTGAAAGAGTTTTAGGATATGCGAGAAATGAGGTATTACATAAAAAATTTATTGAAATATTAGTCCCGACAGAGTCAGCAAAACAATGGAAGAGTCTTCTTGACTCAATTCGGCATACCATGTGGAATGAAAATTTTGTTCTTCCTCTTAAAAATAAATACAATCAGATATATACAATAACATGGGCTGGTATTCTTGTAAAAGATGAAACCAGTACAGTAAAAAATATCTGCATTTTCGGAAAACCACTACAAACAAAAGTAGAAACAAAGCAATCATTGGAGGTATTTTCACCTGTGGTGGCTGGTTCTGATGAGGGTGTTGGTCTGCCTGAGTTTGAGAAGGTTTCTGAGGAGGTTTT
>SMTZ1_10006135_pt1 | contig 12108 bp, 9 predicted proteins | sample DeeMarSWOR136_30_FD_25667 | JGI IMG/M metagenome (IMG submission 25667) | reverse complement strand
TGAGGCAAATTCAAAATAGTACTTTTTTATCCCGATACCGTCCAGGTATTCCAGCGCGATGGCAACTGAATCTGCCTCCGCAATCTCAGGGGATACTGCACTGATGTCCTCTGCAGCAAGCGTATCAACCATCTCAGTTGCCGGTCCCTGGGCTGCGTCTCCGCAATGGTTCCGGATTTTGCACACATACCAGTAGGAAGCGATAGCGATCCAGGCAATTAAAATGATAGAGAATAAAAGGCTTAGGCGTTTCATTTTTTTAAGCTAATTTAAGTAAAACTCTGCTATTCAGAAATAATATCCTTGTTAACTTATATTTAACAAGTGAAATGCCCGATTATCTGGTTTAATTAATTTAAATTCGCGAGACCATTACCAAACAACCAGCACGTGATTGAAAATTTACTCGAAGGTCTCAAAGACCAGATCGGGAGCCAGATCCTTGACAAAACAGATATTCCTTCTGAACAGCTTCCAGGAATTCTTTCCGTAATTGGAGATGCTACAAAAACGGAAGTCAAAAACTCCATGCTAGGAGGTGGTTTAAGCACCGTCATGAATCTTTTCTCAAACAAACCCAATAATGCTGGTGCCGATTTGTTGCAATCCAGCATAACCCAGGGTATTGTAAGCGGGTTAATACAAAAAATCGGACTGAAAAGTACAACCGCTTCAGTCATTGCTGAAGTTGTAGTACCTATCCTGATGGATTTGATTACAAAGAAAAATAATGAAACTCCGGATGATGATCCCTCACCGCTAAATACACTTTTTGGTGGCGATGACATACAGGGTGATCCGGGTGGAAATCTATTCAATAATTTATTAAACCTTAAAAAGTAGAAAAATGGCTAATGTTAAAGACATTGAAGGTATTGGACCTGTTCTAGGCGATAAGCTGGAGAAAGCCGGCATTGTTACTGTTGAATCATTGTTGGAAAATGGTGCAACCAGATCCGGAAGGGCAAATATTGCCAGGGAAACAGGAATATCAGAATCTCAGATTCTCGATTTTGTGAATATGGCAGACTTAATGCGTGTCAAAGGTGTCGGAGCAGAGTTTGCTGAACTTCTTCAGGCTGCTGGTGTTGATACCATTAAGGAATTAAGGACAAGGAATGCTGAAAACCTGCAACAGAAATTAGAAGAAGTTCATGCGGAAAAGGGACTGACCAGAAGGGTTCCCTCCCTGGATATGGTTAGGGATTTTATTGCACAAGCCGGTTCAACAGATCCTTCCATTACGTACTAGACTGAATAAGAATATCAATCAACCTGAAGGCGCATCAACCTGATATCAAAAGGTTTGCGCCTTTCCTTTTTTGTTTTATCATAATTCATCAGGTATTCTAAGATGCCAGTTCCATGCTGCATTCCTGTCCTCAGCTCATTCTTTCAACGGGATCATATCGGACAAAAATCCGTTGAGGTAACATACAGTCTATCTTTCACGGTTTATTGATATGTCTGCTCATTTTCCTAAATTTGTTCAAAGCTCCGGATCCCAGGAAAACTGCTACATGAATCACTGCCATAAAAAATTGTTCTGTCTGTTTCTTCCAGCACTGTTCCTGACATTTACCTCTTTTTCACAAAAAGTACCCGAAGCCTGGCTGAAATCAGAATTTATTTTATTGTTGACCTCTTATGTCACCTGGCCTGAGGAGACAGAGCTGGATACCTTCAGAATAGGTATCCTGGGTGCAGATAAGGTTTACTCCATGCTGGGAATGAAAGCCGATCTGCAAACCCTGAAAAATAAACCTGTCTCTGTGGAGCATTTCAGGCGGATCCGGGATGTTCACCCGGTCCAGGTCCTGTTCCTGGGTGATGATAAGCAGGCTGCCCTTAAACGGGTCTTCAAGCGATTTAAGGATGAACCGGTATTGATCATTACCGATAGCGCAACGAATTATGATTATACCATGCTGAACCTGCTGAGCAAGGGCATGGCCGGGAAACCTTTTGAGGTCAATAAGGCCAATATTGAAAATGCAGGGCTCAGTCTTTCATATGAGATCCTGTATTTCGGGGGCAGGGAAGATGATCTCCGCCTTGTTGTAAGGGAATCTGAAAGGCTCAGGGAAGAACTTGTATCTAACCTGGATTCCCTGCAGCATGAATTATCCAACCGGCTGGAGGAACTTGCAGAGACCAGCCTGAGCCTTGAGCAGAGAACGGCAGAAATAAACAACCTCAACAATGCCATAGACCAGCATACAGAGCAGCTGAGCAATCTTTCAGAGGATGTGAATCTTAAACAAATGGACCTGGAGGACAAGATCCGGCTGCTCGGATCGCAGGAGAAAAGGATCCAGCAGAAAGAGCAGGAGATTATTGAAATGAACCAGAGGATATCGGAGAAAGAAAAGGAAATCTCGGAGCAGATGAAGATCCTGGATGAGGGGACAAGAACCCGAGAGGCACAGCAGGCGATGATTGAAGAACAGGAGGCCAGGATAAAGATCCAAAGTGACCAGATTGAACAGCAAAAACTTTTACTGGGATTCTTCATAATCCTTTCCTTGCTGATCTTGACCATGATATTTCTCATTTACCGGGCGTATCGTGTGAAAAAGAGGGCCAACCGCATACTTCGGGAAAAGAACAGGATCATACAGGAACAAAACAGGGCCATATCACAGCAGAAGGAAGAGATCGAGGCACAGCGGGATCAACTCCGCAATGTAAACCGGGAAATTGAACGTCAGCATGAGAACATCACGGCCAGCATTTATTACGGTCTGACCATACAGCAGGCCATCCTTCCGCACCCGAAAGAAATCGAACGCATATTTGAATCTTTTGTACTCTTTTATCCGAAAGATATTGTGTCGGGTGATTTCTACTGGTTTTCAAATCTGGGACAAGACCGTGCCGGTGATAAGACCATATTTATTGCCGCCATAGATTGTACCGGACATGGGGTTCCGGGAGCATTTCTGTCCATGATAGGTTCCCGCATGCTCAGTGCCATTGTGAATGAGAGCAAGGTACGGGAGACAGATACCATACTGGAACTGGTGGATCAGCGTTTACGTCATGCACTGAACCAGCCAAAGTCTGAGAATGTTGACGGTATGGACATTTGCCTCTGTAAAATAATCAGGAAGGCTACACAAAAAGAAAAGGATCAGCGCATCTATCTCAGTTTCTCCGGTGCCAAACGATCCCTTTTCCTGAAAAGAAAAGGAAAGGAAGTAGAAATCATCAAGGGAGACAGACGAACTACCGGGGGAGGTCATTTTAATCCCAATCCCTTTTCAAAACATGAATTATCATTACACACAGGTGACAGGATCTACCTTACCACGGACGGATTGATGGATCAGCATTCCCCCTCGCGGATAAGATTCCGCTCAATACGCTTTGTGCAATTCCTAAACCAATATGGGAATTTGCCGATGAAGGAGCAGCAAACCAGACTGGAGGCGGAATTGCATGATTACAGGTCCACCGAAAATCAAACAGATGATATCACAGTTATAGGATTAAAACTTTAAATTTATTGCTCAATTAAATGCAAGCATATGGAAGACCTTTATATCCCGATCCTGGAAGATGAGTATGATAAACCATTCGTTCATTTCAGGGCAGATTCCGGTGAATGCGAGATCTCAGGAGAGAGTTTTCCGGAAAAAACAGCTGAATTCTATGACCGGTTGATCACATGGCTTAAGCGATATATGGAGGAAGTCAAAGGTCCCATTGATTTTAGCATCAGGTTGTCATATTTCAACACCAGCTCTTCAAAACGGATCCTGGAGATCATGATCCTATTGCAGAAATATACCGAAGCCGGGGGCAAGGTAAGTTCCAGGTGGCATTATGATCCGGAAGATCTCGATATGGAAGAGGACATAGAGGATCTCAAGATCATCTCAAAATTACCCCTTGAGATGAAGCCTGAGGGCGGGGAGACAAGGTTCAAGACATATGATGACGGGGAGGATTAATCCCGCATTTGCTAACTGAAAACAGCTGTTTCCCTGGGTTCATCAGCAATACCATCACTTCCCCGGTAAATGCCTGTATTTCAGGTGTATTTCAAGAAGGTGATCATCCATCCTGGAGCTTCTGGAGCCGTGAAGGTTTAAAGATTTCTTTTTCCGTGATAAAACCATCCGCCCAGTTGACCGGGATTTTCTCGAAATAAAAATTCTCAATATCTATGCCAGGGTGTGGATCTTTCCATATTTCTTCTCCTGGCTTCTTATTCTCGTTGTATTGCATCTCTCGGTGCTCAGGGGGCAGGCTGAACCAGAATTTTCTTGAGTCTGCAAGGATATACACGGGGATACCTTTGTTTTTACCGGCCAGGCAGATATTATAGCTGCCGGATTTGTTCACGAAGTAGTCCCTGAATATGGCATCTGCTCCCAGTAAGATCAAATTGATCCGGTCCAGGTGCCGGGCATACCCGGTATCCGATATGAGTTTCACTTCATACCCCAGTTTATGTATATTCACCGCCTGTATCCTTCCTTCAAGGATAGGCCGGGATTCAGTCTGTATGATCTTTACTTTCTTTTTATTTCCGCGGTATGCTGCAAAGACCTCCCTGACTGCACTGCTCTGACTGTGGCAAAGGATAATTTTCTGATTCAGGTCGATGACCGATCCCGCGAGCTGGGCCAGCCTGGAATTCACGCCTGTCCAAGTATGCCTGTAGTTCTCCAAAAAATCCGCAAGCACAGCGTTCCAATCTTCCCCGCTGTTATTTAAAAGTTGCATAATCTGGAAGGAAAAATGCAACAAGACAAATAAGCTCTTGTGGCTTTCCTGAAGACGCTTGATCTGATCCATCAGGAAAGATTTGTCCTTTGGCGTTCGGAGTTCACCTTTCTCCAGCCAGTACAGAAGCAATTCAATGTATTGTTCAAGCAGCTCAGCTGAGCCGGTGGAATTATCAGATTCAAACTTTTTCAGGTCTTCTTTCCAGTTCATTCCTCAGGTCAATTCTGATGACTGCAAAATACTATTTATTTCTGCTGAACTGATAAATCTGCATAAATAATTCATTTAATACAGGCACCATTAGCCTATCATGATTATCTTTATCAGATAAAGCCTGTAATCGCCCCCATGTTCAGGAAGTATCTGATTGTCTCCATCCTGCTGGTTAACTTAACGGACCCTGCCTATTCTTCGGGCACGCTTACAGATAGCTTACTGGTGCAGGCCGGCAAGGCCGAAGGTCATGAAAGGATCCGACTGCTGAATCAGGTAGCCCGGATACAGCTGGACTTTAATCCGGAATCAAGCCTGAAGTATTCCAATATGGCCATGGAAGCTTCCGGGAGCAGGGGGAATCTCTCGGATCAGGCAGAAGCCCTCAAGAACATCGGTGCGGCATGGATTTCCCTGGGTGATATCGGGAAGGCTGCACCTTTCCTTGATGAAGCCTATGGTATATACCGCAAGAAGCTGGAGGAAAAGGAATCCTACGGAGACAATTGTCATGTTGCCCAAATTCTAATGCTTAAAGGTCAGTTCGAAAAATCCATCGATTATTATCAACGGGCCCTAGAGATGACAGGAGAGGATAATCTTTCCGGGATGGCCCGTTGTCTGAGTGGAATGGGAGAAACATACTGGAAGATGGGGCAGTCCATGCAATCGCTTGATTTCTATACCCGCTCCCTGGAAATGCTTAAGGAAATGGAAACAGAAGACGGTACGGACAGGCTGCTTTATATGATAGCCCTGAATTACCAGCGGCTTGCCAGGTATGATGAAGCACTCAGGAATTTGTACACTTCACTTGAGATCTCTCAAAAGATAAGGAACCTGACCCAGATGGGCCATACATACCAGGTCATCGGGAGTATCTACCTGTCATTGGAAGACCTGGGAAAGGCCCTGGAGTATCATAGTAAAGCGCTGGTCATTCATGAACAGCTGGGAGATAGGTCTGGGGTTGCCAGTGCCCTGGATGTGCTGGCCGACATCCACCTGGTTATGGAGCAATTTGACCAGGCCCTCAGAAAGTACCATCGCTCGTATGAGCTCCGCAGAAAATTGGGAAATAAAAGAATGATTGTAAAATCGCAAATGAATCTCGGGCGATATTTCACTTACCGGCAGAATTACCCACTGGCATTATCGCATTACCTTGATGCCATGGCGCTGGCTGAAGAATTGCAGGATAAGTGGTCCCTCGCCAGGATCTCGGTCAATCTGGGTGAATTATACCTGGCCAGGACGGAATATTCGACCGCACTTCAATGCCTCGAAGATGCGCTCTCTCTTGCCGAGGGCATGGAATCGAAGGATATCCAGCACGATGCATACCTTATGTTGTATGAATTGCATAAAAGCAGGGGTAAATACCAGCTGGCCCTCGAATATTACATTGATTATGACGCGATACGCGAAGCCATGATGGATGTGGAGAGCCGGACCAGCATTGCCAATATGGAATACAGGTATGACCTGGTAAACAAGGAAAAAGAAATTGAGCGGCTTGAAAAGGAGAATATTGCCAATCAGTTAGATCTTCAAAAAGAGAAAAGCCTCCGGAACTATTTGATATCCATTGCGGTCTTTTTAATGGCCCTGGGAATCATCATCGCTTTTTCCCTGGTCCGGAACCGGCGGATGAACCTCATCCTGAAACAAAAGAACCATGAGCTCGAGGATCTCAATGTCAGGCTGACTAAATACGGTGAGGAATTGGATGAATTGAACCGGACCAAGAACAGGCTGATCTCCATTATTTCGCATGACCTGAAAAATCCGTTCCACAGCCTGATTGGATTTTCCGACCTGCTGGTAGGTGAAGCGGAAAGGTTCTCAGAAGAGGAGAAACTTTCTTTCTACAAAAGCATCAATGATACGTCCAAAAAAGCCTTTGAATTGTTGCAGAATCTATTGGACTGGACCCGCCTGCAAACTGCTGAAATACCATTTAATCCAACTGACCTGCGTGTTACAGAGACCATCCAGTCGGTGCTTGGCTTGCTTAACAGCTATACCCGTGACAAAGGCATAGTGATACAGACTGACGTCTCGGAAGATATCATGGTATATGCTGACAGCAGGATGTTTGAAACAGTCCTCCGAAACATTGTGTCCAATGCAGTCAAGTTTACCCCATTCGGGGGAAAGGTCAGCATTTCTGCAGCCGATCAGAACGAGGTTATCCGGTTCTCGGTAGAGGATACCGGTGTGGGAATGGATGAGGAGCAGGTTGCCGGCCTGTTCAATATTGACAAAAAGGCATCCAGGCCCGGCACCAATAATGAACTGGGTACAGGATTCGGCCTCATCCTCTGCCGTGAATTTGTGAGGAAGAACGGAGGAGATCTCAGGGTTGAAAGTTCTCCCGGGAAAGGCAGCACCTTCAGCTTTACAGTCCCCAAAAGGCGCCCTGACTGATCAGCTATCAACTTTAATGATCAGTATATTCTTCTTTTTACATAGGCCAGGATCTGGAAAAGCTTTTTCAGCAGGTGGCCACTTTCAAATGCCTTGTCGTCATTGAGGAGGCTGATTAAATGCCCGTAGTGCAGAAATTGGTTTTTGTAAAGGTAGGCCAGGATCTGCAATTCATTTACCGCCCTTGCATCCAGGTTGGATATGTGGTATTCTTTCCTCGTCCTGTAATACAGCCGCAACAGGTTTTTTCCGAATTTCCTTCGCAATAATGGTTCATAACGTACATAATCCTTTGACAGGAGGAGCCCCTTTAAAATATTTTCAATCCCCTGGCAGATCATGGAAAGCACCACATTTTCTTCACTGTTGTTTTTCCTCAGAAGCAGGGCGGTACGGATGAAATTTTCTCCTTTTTTCAATGTGGCTACGGCTATTTCATTCTCCCTCTGCCTGGTTTCCTCACTGACCTCCTGTCTCGCGTATTTCCGGAGAATCCTTTTTGCCAGGGAATATGCCTTCTTTATATAATGTTTGGGGAGATTCATTTCAGTAAATCCTCACAGTCTCTAATTTAGTAATAATCAATTAAAGCAGAGAAATGATTCCGATAAAATGTAAATTTAAGCAAATCTTTGCAGGAAAGTGCTATTCGTACCGCAGGGCATCTGCCGGATTTGACAGCGCTGCCCTGGCGGCCTGGTAACTGACTGTCAGGATGGCGATCAGTAGTGCGGCCAGACTGGCGCCCAGGAAGATCCACCAGGCCACATCGGTCCGGTATTCGAAATTCTGAAGGAAAACTTTCTTCATCACGATCAGGGCAGCGGGAATGGCAATCAGGCAGGAAATGACGACCAGCCAGGTAAACTCCCTAGATAATAAAAGCATGACCGTACTGACCCTGGCACCCATGACCTTCCTGATGCCGATCTCCTGTGTACGTTGTTCGGCAGTAAATGATGCCAGTCCGAATAAACCCAGGCAGGCAATAATGATGGCCAGTATGGTAAAATATTTGAGCAGGTTACCCAGCCTTTCTTCGGTCCGGTACATCTGGTCAATCGATTCATCCACGAAATTATAATCAAAGGGATACCCCGGCATGATCTCATTCCAGGTCTTTTCCAGGGCCCCCATGGTTTTGGTAAGGTCCCCAGGGGCGATCCTGATCACGATCCATGAAAGCCATTCGGTATATCCGAGGATAAAAACCACGGGTTCGATCTTCATTCTTACAGAATGGTAATGGAAATCTTTCATCACACCAATAATCCGGCCCTCCAGGCTCCAGAACCTGAATCGTTCTCCCACGGCATTTTCCTTCCCCATTATTTTTTCCAGCACTTCATTGATCATAAAGTTTGCCGAAGCATCAACGGCGAAGTCCGCAGGGAAATCTTTCGAAAAGCTTCGGCCGTCTTTCAGTTGGATTTTTAAGGTTTCTATATAGTCGTAATCAACGATATTGGTCCCGATCAGTACCGACTGGTCAGGATCTTTGCCGTCCCAGTCCCCCCCTCCTGAATTACTCCCAATGCGGTGGGGCTGGTGATTGGCTGCACTGACACTCAGTACCTGGGGGTTCCTGAGGAATTCCTCCTTGATGGCCTGGTAATTGTCCTTTATTTCCCCCCGCATCTGGAAATAGAACATGTTCTCGCGATCGTATCCGAGATCCTTGCTTTTCATATAATTAAGCTGCCGGTATATGATCACCGTCCCGATAATGAGAAAGACCGATAGGGTAAACTGGACAACCACCAGGACCTTCCTGAACCAACCGCTCTTCATCCCCGTGCTCAGGTCTCCTTTCAGCACCTTGATAGGCCGGAAAGCGGACAGGTACAGAGCCGGATAGATCCCTGATATAAGTCCCGCGATCAGGGTGACCAGGATCATCGAGATGATGAACCGGGGATGTAGCAGGTTGCTGAAATCCAGTTCCTTGCCGGAAACCTTATTGAATACCTCCAGGATGGAACTCGCAATGATCAGGGCAAATATGAGCGAAATGAAAGCCAGCAGCACGGACTCACCGAAGAATTGGATGATCACTGCCCTTCTGCTGGCCCCGGAAACCTTGCGCAGGCCAATTTCCCTGGCCCGTGTGGCGGAACGGGCTGTAGACAGGTTCATGAAATTGATGCAGGCTATGAGCAGTACAAAAAGTGCAATGGCTGAAAAGATATATACGAAAACGATGGCACCGGGATCATGACCGTAGCCAAAGTATTGATGCAGGTGTATCCTGGTAAACGGGGCTGCCATGAAATCAGTTGTGGTTTCTTCGTTATGTTCCTTCACGACGGCGGTAAGCTTGCTGTCCACCGAATCAATGACAGCATTTTCATAAAGCTTGATATAAGTGCGGATGGAATTACTCCCCCAATGATCGTTGTATTGCCCTATTTCCTTCAGGTAGTCATATGGGACCAGGATATCGAACTGGTTAATGGAATTTTTCGGAATGGATTTCAATACGGCCGTTACCGTGAATTCGTACTGGTTATTGACAGTGAGTGATTTTCCAACCGGATTCTCATCCCCAAAATATTTCTCTGCCGTTTCTTCTGTCAGTACGGCAGAATAGGGTTCGGTCAGGGCGGTGGATTTGTTCCCGAGCAGGAACTCATAGGTAAACAGGTCAAAAAAAGTGGAATCAACTGCCACACCACCTCCTTCATAAAATGCTGTTTCCCCATAGGTGAAAAGCATCCCGGAGGGCCACTGGTAACGGCAGGCATCTTCGATCTCCGGGATCTCGTCTTTCCAGACCGGACCGCTGGGGTAGGGTGTGACCGTCACATGATATACCTCTCCTGAATAATACTGATCCTCTTCCACACGGTATAGCCTGTCAGCATGCTCATGGAACTTGTCGAAACTCAATTCATCCTGCACCCAGAGCAGGATCAGGAGTGCACAGGCAAGCCCGATGGCGAGCCCCAGTATATTGATCAGGGAAAAACCTTTTTGCCGGAAAATGGAACGGATAGCAATGATCAGGTAGTTACGGAACATATGGCAGGGGCGGTTGGGTTTGAACAATTAAAAGACGATTGAATATATGAAACATTGCAATTAATTAAAAGCATTTAACATTAATTAACGGTGTGATTTTTGTAAGACAATAATAATCTGTCTAATTTGTTTATCTTTTGATGCCCTGATACTAACTTCTTTGCAATATGAAAAGAACCCTGCCGGCAGATTCTGAGATCCTTCAATACCTTTACCGGGACGGCGGAGTGAGGGGTGAAAGGATCGCCATGCGGTTCAGGTGGCTGCTCGTGGGACTGGTACTTGCACTGATCGGGGTGATGTATACCAAGGGACTGATCCGTGAAGCTTCCTGGTCCCTTGTGCCCGTCTCCATATTTGTCCTCTACAACCTTTTCCTGCTGGTTTTGTTCAGGAAGGACCGGATCGATTACTGGGTAAGGTATGTATCGATTGTAGTTGATATCGGGGTGCTTTCCCTGCATACCTATATGTACTCACGCCTGTTTGTCCCCATAGCCGTATCGACCACGGCTTCCATCTACATTTATTTCATCCTGCTTTTCATGTCCGTATTGCGTTATGACAGGAAACTGGTCATCTTCGCAACCATTTTTACCATATTCTGTTTCAACCTGAATTATTATTTGAGAATCAACAGCATCGATCCGGAACTGATCGCACAGGTCGTTTCTTCGGACCGCGCGGGACATTTTTACAAATCCATGTATATCGCCCTGTTCGGATATATGCTCTTACATATTCCCCGGCTGGTAACGGAATTGATCAGCCGCCAGGAAAACATGCTGGTTGATAAAAAGGAATCGGAGATTAAACTGGCCCTGGAGAAGATGGAAAAACGATTCCTGAGCGACCGCCTTCAGTACGAGCAGAAGGTAAATGCCGAACTCAACCGGCAGAAGGAACAAATCGAAAAACAGAACATGGAGCTCCAGCAGCTGGTATCGGCCAGGAACAAGATTCAATCTGTGATCAGTCACGACCTGCGCAATCCGTTTACCATTATACAATCGCTCACTGAATCACTGGAAGAGAACCTCGAAAACCTCCCGGAGAGAGATGTAAAAAGGGCTGTCAGGACCATCCATGATACCAATAAGCGGGGATTGTACCTGCTCGACAACCTGTTGAACTGGACCCGTCTCCAGACCGGTAAATTAAAGGTTATCCCAACAGTGATACCGGTATTTTCGGTGATCGGGACAATGATGGATGTCTTCCGGCTCCAGGCCCAGAAAAAAAATATCCGGATACAGAACCAGGTTGATCATACAGCTTCCATCTATTGTGATGAGGATATGTTCCGCACTGTACTCAGAAATTTAATTTCCAATGCATTGAAATTTACACCGGAAGGGGGAAGCATAACCATCAGCACGGAGACCGGCGGGGGATCAACCCGGATCTGCATTGCGGATACCGGGATCGGTATCAGTGGCAACAACCTGAAAAGACTGCTTCAGTTCAATGAGAGTTTTTCTACACCTGGGACTGCCAACGAGAAGGGATCCGGACTTGGTTTTTCCCTGGTCAAGGATTTTGTTGAGATGAATCACGGAACTTTTAAAGTCGAAAGTGAAGAGGGGAAAGGTACAGAGATCTGCCTGACTTTTCCCGTCGGTCCGGATCGTGTGTAAACCATCCAGCCATGAAAAACATATTTGACAGTGGGTATTTCCCGGATGTGTCGCTGGCCGGGGAGGATGG
>SMTZ1_10006133_pt1 | contig 12109 bp, 15 predicted proteins | sample DeeMarSWOR136_30_FD_25667 | JGI IMG/M metagenome (IMG submission 25667) | reverse complement strand
TATTGGTCCAATTTCTTGGCAACTAAAATACATCCGAAGCGGACTAGCCGACCTAATCGTCGTTGACGAACAATGTATCAGAGCAGACACTCTAGAAGAGGCACAAAAAGTCAAGACGCCTGTAATAGCATCAAGCCCTAAAAATTGTTTAAACTTAAAAAATAGGACCAACGACTCAGCGAAAGAACTCGTAGCCGATTTGGTAGCTGGTAAAGTTCCTGGTGTACTCATCTTAGATCCTGACAAGGCTGGAGAAGTTGCTGTTGAAGCTGTTATGGCTGTAGCACCCAGAAGAAACAAGTTCAGCATAATTGCTGACATCGAAGAGATAACAGCTGCAGGTCAAGCCTGCACCGGATGTAACGAATGTATAAGAGCTTGTCCAAACAATCAACCAATTCCTGAAGCAATGAAAGCAGCAGCTGAAGGCAACCTTAAACTCTTTGCTGAAATCTTCGATAACTGTGTAGGATGCGCCCGCTGTGAAAGTGCATGTCCCAAAGATTTTCCTCTTCACAGCTTTATGGTGAAGGCAGGAGAAGACAAATCATTGAGTGAAAAATTTTTGATGCGTTCTGGACGGGGAGCTATTCAAGACGTAGAGATACGAAACGTTGGGGGTCCCATAGTTCTTGGTGAAATTCCTGGAGTCGTGGCTATTGTAGGCTGTGCCAATTATCCTGATGGCAACAAGGCAGTTGCAGAAATCGTTGAAGAGTTCGCTAAACGTAGATTTATCGTTGTCCTTTCAGGATGTGCAGCTATGTCAGCAGCTATGGTAAAAGATGAAGAAGGAAAAACCATTTACGAGAAATATCCGGGCGGATTTGAAGCTGGAGGCGTCCTAAACGTTGGTTCATGTGTATCTAACCCTCACATCGCAGGTGCAGCAATCAAAATCGCTAGTATCTTCGCAAAACGGAATCTACGAGGTAATTACGAGGAAATCGCTGATTACATTCACAACCGAGTTGGAGCTGTTGGACTCGCTTGGGGTGCAATGTCTCAGAAAGCAGCGTCAATAGCTGCCGGTTTCTGGAGGCTTGGAGTGCCTGTAATCGTGGGTCCGCATGGGTCCAAGTATCGGCGTATGCTTCTTGGAAGAGCAGATCAAAAGGAAGATTGGTACGTTTACGATGCCAGAACTGGCGACAAGGTTTACACCGGTCCAACACCTGAGCACCTATTTACTACTGCTGAGAGTAAGGAAGAGGCAATTGTGCTGATAGCAAAGCTTTGCATGAGACCTAACGATACCACTAGAGGTCGCAGCATGAAATTGACTCACTACATTGACCTGCACAAACGCTACTATGGTGTTATGCCTGATGACATTCACCTGTTTATCCGAAACAAGATGGATATACCCATTACAATGAAGCCTGAAATCTTCAAAATCCTTGATGAAAATGATTGGAAGGAGATGAGAATTCCAGATCCCACGCTACTAGAACGAATGGTTAGGAAGAGAGGTTGATTTTATTTGAGTGTTAAAGCAGAACCTTGGCAGACAGCAGAGATTGCAGGACCAAAAAAGGCTCTTGTTATCATGAAACCTGAAGTAGCTGCGGCAATGATGAAGCGGGCAAAACGTCCAATTCTTGTTGTCGGAAACTTAGCTACTAAAGCAGACTCAGACACAGGAAAAATGATTGACTACACCATCCGCCTAAGCAAAGTTATTGATATTCCTGTTGTCGCTACAGCACATACAGTCCGCGAATTTGTGAAACAAGGATTTAGACAAGTAACTCAGATGTCCGCCATGGATATTGGCAACAGACTCAAAGACCCGACGTGGAATGGCTTAGACGGAAAAGGTCCATATGATGTCGCACTGTTCATGGGACTACCATATTACATGGAGTTCGTAATCTTGTCAGGATTGAAACACTTCTCAAAAAATCTTAAGACCATAAGTTTAGATCGATATTACAATCCACATGCAACTTGGTCTTTCCCTAACCTTAAAGTTGAGGATTGGAATCAAAGTTTTGAGATTATAATAAACAATATAGGAGGAAATAAAAGAAATGTCAATTTTTGAAAACATCCCCCATGGATGTCAAAGAAATACAAGAAGGTGAGGTGATTAGATGAAAATATGTGTAACATCGGTTTCAGGTAACTTAGAAGCTCAAGCAGATCCAAGGTTTGGTAGATGCCCATACTTTCTAATCGTGAACTCTGAAACCATGGAATTCCAAGCAATTCCTAACGAATCATTCCATGCAACTCATGGAGCTGGAATTCAAGCTGCACAAACAGTAGCCAACATGGATGTTGAGGCGGTTATAACGGGTAATGTTGGACCTAACGCTTTCAATGTACTCTCTGCTACAGGTATTAAGATAATAACTGGTGCTTCGGGGAGTGTCAGAGAAGCTGTGGAGAAATTCAAAAGTGGTCAACTTCAAGAGACAGGCAATCCCACTGTTGGTGGCCATTTCGGAATGAGAAAAGGATCTGGTAAAGGACGGTAAGTTCCTGAAAAATGTATGATAAAAAAGGAGGTGTGTAAGAGGTGAATGTAAGAATTGTTGTTCCAGTTTCGGAGGAAAAAGGTATAGATTCACAGCTTTCGCAGCATTTCGGAAGGGCACCTTTCTATGCTTTCATTGATTTAGATGAGAAGAGACAGGTAATTGGTCAGGGAACTATAGCTAATACGAGTGAACATTTTGGGGGTGTAGGTCTTCCACCTGACCGTATTCTACAATTGAAGCCATCAGCACTCGTTACTTATGGTTTAGGTTCAAAAGCATTGAGAATATTCCAGGATGCTGGAGTTGCTGTGTTAAGAACAGAAGCAAACAATGTCAGAGAAGTCGTTAATTCATACATCAACAATGAGCTTCAAGAACTAACGCATGGCTGTCATCATACTAGTCATCACTAGACAGCAATACGATGTGCGTTTTTCAGAGAGAAAGAAATTGCCAGAAAAACTAACTGAAGAAAAGATAGAACTCCTAAAGGAATCCAACTATCCAAGTTACGCTATCGAACTTTACATCAACAAGGTAAATGTTGGAGTAATTGAGAATGCTAATGTGATACAAACCTACACTGGTCCATGTGGAGACACCATCAAAATTTATTTGAAGATTAATGACCAGAACATAATAGAAGATGCAAAATTTCAATATTTAGGTTGTCCAGCATCTGCTGCCTGTGGATCAATAGTAACTCAACTTGTAAAGGGAAAAACACTAGAGGAGACAGAGGAGATAACCGAGAAAAAAGTATTAAAAAAGTTGGGTGGTTTGCCTGATGATGAATGTCACTGTGCGGCACTTGTTATAAAAACCCTACGCAAAGCTATTAAGAAATACGAAAATGATAAAAATTAATAGAAAAAGAGGAGAATTTTATTTTGATTTTAACGGTTGCCAGTGGAAAAGGTGGCACAGGAAAGACAACGGTTGCCGTCAACATGGCACTGTCCCTAGAAAATGTGCAACTCCTTGACTGCGATGTTGAAGAACCGAACTCTCACATTTTATTACAACCTAAAATCCATGAAACAAAACCTGTCTGCACTAAGATCCCAGAGATTTCGGAGGAGCTTTGTGATTACTGCGGAAAATGTTCCAAGTTTTGTGCTTATAATGCCCTGTTTGTTGCGCCAAAAACGGTTATGGTCTTTCCCGAATTATGTCACAGCTGCGGTGGCTGTAGGCTGGTCTGTCCCAAGAATGCGATAACCGAAAAGGAAAGGCAGATAGGCGTCATCAAAAAGGGAGAAGTAAAAGGTGTTGAAATAGTTTACGGCGAACTAAATGTAGGAGAAGCTATGGCTGTACCTCTCATAAGGGCAGTCAAAAAACAAATGAAAATCGACAAAACTGTTTTGATAGATGCTCCACCTGGAACCGCCTGTTCCTTGGTTGCTTCAGTGCACAAAACTGACTACTGTATCCTTGTAACGGAGCCAACTCCCTTTGGTTTGTATGATCTAAAAATTACTGTTCAAGTTTTGAAAGACCTTGGTGTTCCTATGGGTGTTGTAATAAACCGTGCAGGAATCGGCGACAGAAAAGTCCACGAATACTGTGAAAAAGAGAACATTCCTTTGTTGCTGGAAATTCCTTTTGACAAGAAAATTGCAGAACTCTATTCTCGTGGAGTCCCATTCGTAACGGAGATGCCTGAATGGAAAGAGAAGTTACGGAAAATGCGGGATATGATAGAGAGGTGAAGTGAATGGTGAAAGAGATTACAGTGTTGAGTGGAAAGGGTGGAACAGGAAAAACAAGTTTGACTGCTTCTTTTGCGGTGTTAACCCAAAACAGTGTGCTGACTGACTGTGACGTAGATGCGCCAGATCTTCACATGCTGGTAAAACCTGAGGTGCTGGAGACACAGGAATTTAAAGCCTCCAGAGTCGCTGTAATAGATGAAGAGACATGTATCCAATGCGAAAAATGTGAAGAAAATTGCCGATTTGGTGCTATAGAGAAACATGTAGTTGATCCAATTCTATGTGAGGGCTGCGGCGTATGTGCATATATTTGTCCAGTTGCGGCAGTGGAGCTTGAAAAAAGAGTTTCAGGGGTTGCCTTCATCTCAAAGACCAAGTATGGTCCCATGTCTCATGCCCTATTGAATCCGGGAGAGGAGAACTCGGGTAAACTTGTGGCGTTGGTGAGGCAGAACGCTAAAAAGGTCGCTGAAAAAGAAAACTGCGAACCAATTATTAATGATGGACCACCTGGCATCGGTTGTCCGGTAATAGCGTCTTTGGGTGGAGTTGACATGGGATTGATAGTTGCAGAGCCGACAATGTCGGGCATCCATGATATGGAGAGAGCTTTAGGTTTGCTTAATCATTTCAAGATTCATTCTCTTGTTTGCGTAAACAAGTATGACATAAACGAAGAAAACACGGCTAGAATAGTTGAGTTTTGTGAGTCCAAAGGCGTATATGTTGTTGGAAAGATACCTTTTGATCCCATAGTTACAGAAGCTATGGTTGCAGGAAAGCCCATAGTGGAATATGCGCCAAAAATCAAGGTCTCACAAGCCATTGAGGAGTTGTGGGAACGCATATTTGCACATATTTAGTTGCAACCTTTCTCACATCATTACTTGGAGACAAACTGAGTATCTAACGTCTATACTGGAGCCTAATTCATAACAAGTTCTTGAACGGACTTCTTCACAGCAAATATTCTAGTTTTGTGTCTTTGTTGGAGCGAGAACAAGGTGCTCGTTGGCAATGTTAACCTCTGTGATTGTGTGATTCTTGAACGTCATTGAGTTTCCTAGGATGTCTTTGACGATTACTTTGTTTTCAACCGTTTTTGCGTAAACCACGTTTTCAAAAACTATTGCTTTGTCTATAATTACTTTAAGTTCACACATTTCTTCTCTATACTAACCTTGTTAATTGTCTGAGCTTATATATTGTTGGCGACGGTTAGGGGTCTTCCTTCGGTTAGAGCTTGGGCTACTTTTCTTCTTGCGCTTTTGACGAATCTCCAGATTGTTCCTCTTGATACACCCATTTTTGCGCCTGCTTGTTCTTGAGATAAGCCTTCAAGGTCCACCAGTCTTAGGGCTTCTAGTTCTGCGGGTTCAATTGTGATTGTGTTGGCTGTTGTTATTGGTTCTGGGATGAATTTTTGTATTTTTGCGGGGTTTGGTATGGTTACTGGTTTGGGGAATCTTCCTCTTCTTCCTCGTCTGTGTCTTCGTCCGTATGACATTATGATCAGTTAATCTAGTTGTCCACAACCTTTATATATTTTTGTGCATTATCTAATAAATGTAAATTGTGTATAGACACAAAAATAGAGGTGAAATAATTATGCCAAGAGGAGATAAAACAGGACCCTGGGGCGCAGGACCCATGACCGGAAGAGCAGCAGGATATTGCGCAGGCTACTCCGTTCCCGGATATGTGAATCCCGTAGGCGGATATGGACGGGGATTGGGTAGACGACGCGGTAGAGGCTTCGGCAGAGGATGGGGTAGAGGTTTTGGTAGAAGACAGTTTGTATACCCGCAACCCATAGGGGTTCAACTTGCTTACCCACAGCCAATTCAGCCAATCGTCCAACCACAGACGCCAGAACAAGAAGCTGCAGCCTTGGAAAACTATCAGAAAGGTTTGGAAGCAGAGAAAGCAGACCTTGAACAAGAAATGGGCGGCGTCAAAGCTAGAATAGAAGAATTGAAAGCAAAAGTCGAAAAGCAAGCACATAGCAAACAGGAAGGTGAAAGTAGTGCCCATTAGGGAATTTAATCAGAGGGGAGGTGAATTTTTTGGGAAGGCTCAGGATAGCCGTTGCCACAAATGAAAAGAAGGGGCTAGAAGACAGGGTATCAAAGGTTTTTGGTAGAGCAAAAACGTTCACTATTATGGATGCTAAAGACCAAAACATAACTGATATACACATATTGGAAAATCCTGCAGTATCCTACCATCATGGAGCTGGACCAATCTCAGTTAAAATGTTAATAGACGAAGGCGTTGAAGTGATAATTGCTAATGAACTTGGGATTGGTGCAGCAGAACTGTTAAAGCAACATAACATAAAGCATATGACCATCAAACCAAACACCCCAGTTGAGAAGGCAGTTAGGGAAGCTATTCGTATGCATAAAGAGACGGGTGATACCGGGTGAGGTCAGAGATTGAAATCAGAAAACGACTCAAACTACTCAAGGAAAATAAAATGGTCGGAGGACCATATAGCGAACTGAAAAGTATTGCATGGCATGGAACTAAGCAGGCTCTTGAATGGGTTCTTGAAGAAACAGAAACACCATTAACCTATTCATAGGATTTGGGTATGCATGTTGGTTGTCTTGTTAAGACTAAGAAAGAGAACATAGATATTGGGTAAGAACAATGATACTAATTGCAAATGGTGATTTAAAAAATGAGTAGAGGGTTTGGCAGAGGAAGGGGTGGACCAGGACAAGGTATTGGTGGGCCATCTTCTTGTAGCTGTCCAAAGTGTGGATATACTGTTTCACATGCTCGTGGAACACCATGTACTACCATAATATGTCCCAAATGTGGTTCAAGATTGGTAGGTTCAACGTAAGGCGTTAACATAAAAAAAGTTTGTAAAGATAGCTGAGAACTTTCATTATTTGGGTTTAGGTAAAATTTTTTTCCTCATTTGACTTAATCTTGACGCGATTCATTTTGTTTAAGATTAAGAACGCCTTTAACATTCTTTTTGTGGAACTATTAGATTATAAGTAGCCTGAAAGCTATTCCCCCCAGAAGCAGGGCAAGCAAGATTTCGAAAACAGTGATTAACCATGCTTTCTTCCAGCCGAACTCTTTGACCAGTGCACCTATAGTTGCTATGCACGGTATGTATAGCATAACCACTAGGGTGAAGACAATCATCTGAACTGGAGTCATGACCTGAGCAAAATTTGTTGTTCCTAATAGAGTCCCTAGCATTATCAACGTCAATTCTTTTCGTAGCACACCAAATATTAGAGCTATTCCGGTAACTGCTGGCAATCCCAGCCAAGCAACAGTTACTGGGCTGAATATTCTTGTGATTGGCTCTAACAAGTTGGCAACTTCTGCGATTTTGATTACTAAGCTGCCTGCAATTATTAGCGGAAACGCCATCACTATGAATTCTCGAAGCCTGAACCAAGTTTGGTTCAAAACTGTTTTCATGTGGGGTATTCTGTAGTCGCTCATCTCCATTATCAATTCGGTTGGTTCACCGGGCAGGGCTTTGAATGCTATTCGTCCAAGCGTGAAAATAATGATCAGGTTGATGATGTAGAGTGCCAGTGCCCATTGGATGCCTACGAAGTTTCCGACCAGTCCAAGTATGATGACTGATGTTGCAGCGCATGGCACGAGTGTGACAACAAAGGCGGTTAGGAGTCTTTCTCTTGTGGTTTCCATTATTCTGCATCCTAGACATCCTGGAACGTTGCAGCCGAAGCTGAGCATGACTGGAATGAAGGCTTTTCCGTGTAAACCCATTTTGTGCATTAGATTGTCCATCAGAAAGGCGATTCGGCTTAGGTATCCTGAATCTTCGAATAGATACAAGATGAAGTAGAACGGGAGAATGTAAGGTAAAGCAACTGTGATGCCGCCAACAATTCCGTCTATGGCGCCTCCCCAGACAAGTTCTCCGACGATTCCTGTTCCGAGAAAACTGTCAAAAGTTGGCTTCAAACCAAAAAAGAAGTCCTCTAAATGGGAAGATGTGAAGTCTCCGAAAGTGAATATTGCAATAAAAACTGTGAGTAATGTCGTTAACATTATTGGGTAGCCAAAAATTTTGTGGGTTGTTATTGTGTGTAATTTTTCTCGTATGGGTGTCTTTAGTGGTTCTGTTATCTCCTGAATTTCTTTTGAAATTCTGCTTGCAACTTGGTATCTTTCAGAAGATACAACAGTTGGACAGGCGTGACCATGAATATCCTCAAGTTCTGCCCTAATCTTTTCAGCAGTCGCTACGATTTTTGGGCTTACTTCAAGGACCTCTTTCTCAACTTCCTTATCTTCATCCAGAAGTTTTATTGCAGCCCATCTAATCGGGTACCTCAACTGAATTTTGCCTAGAAGTTCAACGAGTTCTTCAATTCTTTTTTCGATTTCTTTTCCATATCGTGGTTTCTTAGGGTCTGTTCTTCTTTTTTTCTCGATAACTTCGATAGCTGTTTCCAGCATTTCGTATATGCCACTTCCACTCACTGCAACTGTAGGAATAACTGGCACCCCTAGAATCTTCTCTGCTTTCTTATGATCAATTAGGATTCCCTTTTTCTTTGCCATGTCAACTTGGTTTAGGGCTATGATTAGTGGTGTTTCCAGTTCAAGAAGCTGGAGAGTGAAAAACAGGTTTCTCTCAAGAAGTGAAGCGTCTACAACATTTATCACTAAGTCAGGCTTTTTGGTTGCTATATAATCTCTTGAGATTAACTCCTCTATGGAGAATGTGGACAAAGAATAGATTCCGGGTAGATCTATGACGTCTATTGTGTAGCCTTTGAAGTGGAGTGTTCCTTCGGCTTTTTCAACTGTTTTTCCAGGCCAGTTTCCAATGTGCTGGTGTAGGCCTGTCAACTGATTGAATATAACTGATTTCCCTACGTTGGCATTTCCTGCCAAAGCAACGGTGAAATGATTGTTGCTCATCGTTTGACATCCACGAGGATTCTGCTAGCCATTCCTCTACCTATAGCCAACCTTGAACCCCTAACGCAAACTTCCAATGGTCCATTGAAAGGTGCTGACTTCACCACAGTAACGTTAGTGCCTGGAGTTAGACCCAAATCAGTAAGTCTTTTGACAAAACGAGCGGATCTGAAATGCTTTCTCCAACCTTTTCTTGCTCTGTGTCTACACAACTGTTGGCTTTCTGAACTGGGATCTGTAGAGATTATGACTCCAGTTTCGCCGTTTTTCAAGTCAGTTAAGTGTAACTCCATCAGTTCTGCACTTCTTCACTTTTCTTAACATAGATGATCGATGCCACAGTATGGTCAATTGTGCAGCTTTCGTTTCTAACCCGTATTGTCACAGAACATTTAGGAACTACGTTTTCGATTTGCACTCTTTCTCCGGGTGTGAGTTTTAGTTTGGTGAGCTGTTGTAGTGTCTCAGCTTTTTCTTCAGTTATCTTCATAATGACTCCACTAGTTTTAGTGTCGAGTTCAGTGAGGGCTACTGTTTCTTCTTCGAGGACTCCTCCACAATTTGTCGGTATCGGGTTTCCATGCGGGCATCTTTTTGGATGCCCTAATGCTTTTTCTAGTGGTTTGATTAGTTCTGGTGAAATGGCGTGTTCTAGTTTGCAAGCTGGGTCGTGGACCTCGCTCCAGTCAAGATGTAAAATATCTGTTAGTAGTCGTTCTGTGAGGCGGTGTCTTCTCAGGATGCTTGAAGCGATTTTTCGTCCATTATCAGTTAGCTTTACTCCTTTGTATGGTTCATGAATAACGAACCCTTTTCTTTCTAAGTTCTCGATAGTGTTTGTTATCGAACCAGGAACTACTCCCAATTCTCTGGAAAGTTCCATGGTTCTGGCGAAGCCTGCTTTACTTTCAAAGCGGTAGATTGCCTCTAGGTATTCTTCGGCTTGGTTAGTGACTGCTATTTCTTCGGGGTTCATGAGTTCACCTGCCTGAAATTACGACCTCTCGTAATTTTATTATTTATGTCATCATAGATAAACCTTACCTGATACAATTCACTAAAATACCAAAACTATCCGCACACAAACCTGTTAAAACACAATTTATGATTGGAGATAATTTTTTGCTGTAGTTAAACCTTCAAAAACTGTTTTATTAAATGTAGGGACCGTCCAAGTTTATTCCTCTGTTATTTTCAATATTTCAGTGAGTGCTTTATAAATTGCAACAAAACTCGGTGATATGGCTCTCGTGAAAGTCTTTGGTGGTGTTGTCATTTTTCTGATGATTCCTTTTACTATCACCTTGTTAGGGTATATGAAGGAGAAGGCGGAAAAAAGGACGATAGTGTCTCATGTATTTATTCTCTTCTATCTCTTTCTGGAATTATTATTAGATTACATACTTGAAATTCCATTCAGAGAAATACTGGCGATTCATGTTCCCTACATTATAATCTTCTATGCTGCTCTGTTCAGCATGATAGGTGTTTCCTTTTACAAAAACAGGAAAATGGGATTTGTGGTGACAATAACATTCTTGATGTTGATAGGCTGTATAATATAATATCTATTACCTTCTTAAGATTAAAGCAAACATAGAGCCAACTTAATTTCTTCCACAAGTCATAAACCTACGAGTGGAGAATTCCAAATGTCAAAGGAGGATAATAATTAGTGAAAAAGAAGGGAAAATAGTTGGGTGGTGAAAATGAAAGTGCTCAGGGGAAATTGGAATCCATAACTCGAAAATGGTGGTTTCTTCTACTCTTTATCTTGTTCCAATTCTTCCCAGCCTATGCACAGAAAGGTTATGACCCTTCAAAATGGGGAGAATTCATTGGACATACTCTTGAGCATGCCTTCGCTTCTTCGGTGGAATGGCTGTATCCAGTTTTCAAAATTGTTCCAATAATATTGGTTATTTTAATAATCTTCCTTAGAAATAGGATTACGCGCTGGTTTGACGTTTATGTAGGAATTTCATATGTCCTTTTTGCATTTCTGGGAAGCATCGCAGTAACTGAAGAGCATGGGCTGGCAATTATAACGGGAAATTTTGTTGCATTTCTAGTGATTGCGGCTTTTTGGCTCTGGGATATCTTCGCTCAGAAAAACGACTTCAGTCCTCAGAAAAAGCCATTGTGGAAATACTGGGTTGTTCCTTTGGCGTTTCTGGCGTTCTGGACTCCTATGAGCGTGCCTTATTCACCTATGAACCCGCCCGATTTCAGCCCTATCTACTTCTTCATAAACGGGGCTGGTTTGGCTTATTGCATGATGACACCAGTTTTTCTTGCAATACTCACACTCTGCCATCCAAGAATCAACGTGGCAACTCTGAGAGTAACAAGCCTTGAAGGAACACTCATGGGTCTGATTAATATATACATGAACTTCTTCACAGATTTTAGGCTCTACTGGTGGAACGGCGTTTTACACATACCGCTAATAACCATATCCATCTACGGGCTGATACTTTCTTTCAAAAAGAGGAAAGACTGAACATGAAGCGAGAGACAAAAGATTCGCTGGTAGAGATAAAAGACCATTTCAGAGAACGCCTCAATAAATACACAAGAAGAGCATTCCAGATGCTTCCTAAAATCGAAAGCCCTCACATACTTGACATTGGTTGTGGTTCAGGTATTCCAACTATTGAATTGGCAAAGTTGAGTGGGGGTGAAATAATAGGGATAGACATCAACCAATCTCTTTTATATAAACTGAATAGAAAGATTGAAGAAAAAGGCTTTTCAGACCGAGTGAAGACCAGGAAATGCTCTTTGTTTGAGATAGACTTCCCAGATGAAAGTTTCGATATCACTTGGGCTGAGGGGTCAATATGGATAATTGGTTTTGAAAAAGGTCTCAAGGAATGGAGACGGTTACTGAAACCGAACGGTTTCTTGGTTGTCCATGATGAGATTAAAACCGTATCAAATAAACTCAAGAAGATACCGAGCTGTGGC
>SMTZ1_10006131_pt1 | contig 12110 bp, 13 predicted proteins | sample DeeMarSWOR136_30_FD_25667 | JGI IMG/M metagenome (IMG submission 25667) | reverse complement strand
TGGCGAAAGCAGGTGATGTAGTGCTCTTGGTCGGCGAGCTGGGGACAGGGAAAACCTGCCTGGCCCAAGGCATTGCTTGGGGACTGGGCATCGATGATTATACCTTGAGCACTTCCTTTGTGCTGATTAGAGAATATGAGGGGCGGCTCCTTTTATATCACATCGACTTTTACCGACTTGATAGCATTGAAGAGGTTGTCGACCTCGGACTCGATGATTATCTCTACGGCGAAGGGGTCTGTGTGGTGGAGTGGGCGGAAAAGGCCTTGCCGCTGCTTCCCGAGGAGCACTTGCTGGTCAAGCTGGAGCACCTCGCGGAGAACGAACGCAAGCTTTGCTTAGAGCCCAAAGGGAAGCATTATGAGAACCTGATTTCGGAGCTGAAGAAGAGATGGAGCTCGCTATAGATACCTCAACCGCAATCGCCAGCCTGGCCCTATCGGTCAAGGGCGAGATGCAGGCGGAGCTTACCTGGCATGCCGGGCGCAGCCATACCACGGAGCTGATGCCCACCATAGTTCATCTTCTCCATCTGGCGAAGGTGGAGATTAAGGACATGGAGGGGATTATCGTGGCCAAGGGACCTGGGAGCTTCACTGGGGTTCGGGTGGGAGTGAGCACAGCCAAGGGGCTTTGCTTCGCCTTAGGCGTCCCCCTGGTTGGCATCAGCACCCTTGAGGTAGAGGCCTTTGCCCACGCTGCCACCTCCCTGCCCGTCTGCCCTATCCTGGGTGCCGGCCGGGGTGAAATCGCCGCCGCATTATTTCAAATGCGGGGCGAAAAATGGGCGAGGCTTAACGCGGAGCATATCACCACCGTTGACGCCCTGTGCGCTGAGATCAAAGACCGGACCATGTTTTGCGGCGAGATCCCTCCCGAAGTGGCCCAGAGGCTTAAACAACGATTAGGGTCAAAGGCGATAATCTTACAGGGCGGTGCCTCCCTGCGTCGTGCTGGCTTTCTTGCTCAGCTTGGCTGGAGGAGACTTGAGGCCAAGGATTTCGATGACCCCGCCACCCTCCAGCCACTCTATCTGAGGAAGCCAGCGGTGACGACAACACAAGGCGGCTGAAAAGGACTAGAGCAACAGCCATAATGAAACAAGCGTTTCTGCTCACCGGCCTGCCGGGAAGTGGCAAGACCTCCATCCTCAAGGAGGTGCTGGCACAGGTGGGAAAAGGCGCGGGCGGCTTCTATACCGAGGAGATAAGGGTCGGCGGCGTGCGCCACGGATTCAAAATCGTCACCCTCGACGGCCAAAGCGCCATCTTAGCTCATATCGATACTCAAAGCCCTTATCGGGTGAGCAAATATGGGGTCGATCTCGCTGGCCTGGAACAGGTGGCTGTCCCCGCCATCAGAAAGGCAATTGAGGAATGCGATGTCGTGGTCATTGATGAGATTGGAAAAATGGAGCTGTTTTCCCCCTCTTTTCGGGAAGCGGTGCTGGAAGCCATCGAGAGCGGGAAAATGGTTCTGGGCACCATTATGCTTAAACCTCACCCCTGGGCTGATAAGATCAAGCGGCACCCCGGGGTAAAGGTGGTTCCGGTAACCAAGATGAACCGGAGCCAGGTGATAGACCAAGTGCTGTTCTGGCTAAAATCATGACATGGAAAGGATGACTCTGGTCCCCATCGGCGCCATCGAACCTGAGATCCTGGTTCAGCTAAAGCAAAGCCTGGAGCAAACCTATCCCTCCGTGGTTGAAATCAGTCCCCAGATGCAAAAGCCCGATTGCGCTTACAACCCAAGAAGGAGGCAGTATCTCGCCCCTCTCATCCTGGCTGCCATAAACGAGTCTGCGGCAGAGGGGAAAACGCTGGGGGTTGCTGACGTCGATTTATACGCCCCTGGACTCAATTTCGTCTTCGGTCAAGCTGATATCAAGCGCGGGAGAGCAGTCATCTCATTGTGCCGGTTGCGGCAGGAGTACTACGGTTTAGCCCAAGATAAGGAGCTCTTTTCCCTAAGAGCAATAAAAGAGGCAATTCACGAGATAGGCCATACTTATGGCTTGATGCATTGTCCACACGAAGCTTGCGTAATGCACTTCTCCAACAGCCTTGCCGATACCGATAGGAAGGAAGATTCTTTATGTCAAAAATGTCGGAGCAAGCTATGGAGCGCACCTTAATCCTCATCAAGCCGGACGCGGTGCAAAGAGGGCTTGTCGGGGCGATCATCTCACGCCTGGAGCAGCGGGGGCTCAAAATCATCGCCCTGAAGATGCTTCAAATTGATGAAGCCCTGGCCGAGAGGCTTTACGCTGTTCATCAGGGCAAGCCCTTCTTCCCCGGGCTGGTGCATTTCATCACTTCAAGCCCGGTCGTCGCTGCTGTGTTCGAGGGTCCGCGCGCGGTGGAAGTAGCTCGCCAGTCTATGGGCCAGACTGACCCCGCGCAAGCAGTCCCAGGGACTATCAGAGGTGATTTCGGCTTAGAGGTTTCACGGAATGTAATACACGGCTCGGACTCGGTGGCGAGTGCGGAACATGAGATAAGCTTGTTCTTCTCCGCAGGGGAACTGCTCAGCTATGAGCGTGAAACCGACCACTGGGTTAAAGAATCCTGATCACAGGCGTGGCTTTGCTCCACAGCTTCTCCAGCTCGTAGTATTCCCGCTCCTTTGGGGCGAAGATATGGACAATCACCTCACCGAAATCGAGGAGCAGCCAGCCAGAGTCAACGCTCCCCTCACGGCGATAAGGGGAAATCCCCTCCCGGCGCAGTGTCTCGTCTATTTCATCGCAAATAGCTTGAATTTGGCGTTCGCTATCGCCGCTACAGAAAACAAAGTAATCGGTAAAAGTGCACACCTCCCTCAGGTCTAACAGGAGAATATCAGCGGCATGCTTGCTTAAGGCGGCATCAACAGTTTTTCTGGCTACTTCAAGTGCTTCCAGAAGTCATCCTCCAAGGCTGCTGATCATAATTATAAAGTCGCTCGCCGCCGAGTTCAAGCCGGGGATAGATTGACGTAGTCACAATTATATGATAAAGTAGATATTTGGGAAATTTCAGGCTTCTGGCTCAAATAAAGGGGGGGGTATTACATGGCAAAGGCGGTAACAAAGCTCTTCCGAGAGCCACAGCAAGCGGAAAACGCGATAGACAAGCTCAAGGCTGAGGGTTATCAAGCAGGGGAGGTTGGTATCCTCATTCAGGAAAAGGGAGATGGAGAGACATTCGCTCCCGACCTCGTCCCAGTAACCAAGGATATCTCTTTTCCTGGCATGGGCGCGGTCATAGCCAAGGGTGCTGTGGCTGCTGCTATCACTGGGGGGAGCGAGCCAAGGGCAGCCTTAATTGAGCTCTGGGGGGTCTCTGAGGAAACCCTGAGCTACTATCAGTCTGGCCTCTCCTTGGGCGGGGTCGTGATCAGCGTCCATGCTGAAGGAGCCCGCCTTGAAGAAGCCCGGCAGCTCCTGAGAGAGGCCGGGGTCAAGCCGCTGACTGAGAGGAGCCCAAGGTGGGCCAGCTGCCCACCATTCGACCTTGCCAGCAGGATGAGTGAAACCAATCCCATCGATGCCCCCATGACCGGGGATTTCCGAAGATATTAAAGGAGGCAGTGTATGTCTCGGTTTATTGCTGCTTCAGCGATCAGGGGTTCTCACTATATTGTGGACAAAGCGGAGAAAATGCTCCAGGATGCCCTGGAGCATTTAGGTCCTGATAAGCAGATCGCTTTCGTTGATAAGGAGGGGGCTGGAACAGCTTACTATCTCCCGGTCATCTATGGCTACTTAGGGCATAAGGTAGAGAAATTGGGTGATATGATGCCTGTTATCGAGCACTGTAAGAAGTTGCTCTCACCGGTGCCCGACGAGCATCTTTGGCTGCCATATCTCGGTGAGACAGCGGATGCCGGCGTAGCCACCATTTTCGCCGAGGAGCTGATCAAAGGAATGGAGTTTGCCAAGGGTGAACAGCCCGAGGTGCACAATGGCTTCCAGTTCAATGGCCCCATCAGCGACACGCAGACGCGCTCCTGGGGCATCCAAATGGTTGATGGCAGCATGCCCGGTTTTGCCGCTGTTATCGGCGCCGCCAAGAGCAATGAGGTGGCGGTTAAAATCGTCCGTGAGCTTCAGTCCAAAGGGCAGCTCGTCTTCCTCTCCAGCATGTCCAATGGCCGCTCCATAGTAGATCAATTGCTTGAAGAAGGGGTTGAGCTTGGCTATGCGACTTACACCGTCCCCTATGGCACCGATACCGAGTCCACAGTTTATGCCTTGGGCTATGCCGCAAGGGCTGCCTTCAGCTTCGGCAATGTGGCTCCCGGTGACTTCCGCCGCATACTGCTTTATAACAAATTCCGCTGCTATGCCTTCGCCTTGGCCCTCGGCCCCATGGATGACCTCAAATGGGCTACAGGTGCCGGGGCCATAACCTATGGCTTCCCCGCTGTCTGTGATACCGTAGTGCCTCAAATTCTGCCTACAGGGATAACCCAATATGAGCACGTGATCAGCATGCCCTTCGATGATATCCCGGGGAGGGATGACCTGGAGCGGGCGGAGAGGTTAGTAGAGAAGTGCATTGAGATCCGGGGCATCAAGATCATCATCCCCAAGGTTCCGATTCCGGTCGCATTTGGCCCTGCTTTTGAAGGAGAGGTGGTGCGCCGCGCCGACCTGCAGGCCGAGTTCGGTGGCCCCAAAGGCAATCCTTGTTTTGAGTGGCTCACCATGAAGGGCATGGATGAAATCGATGATGGCCAGATCACTGTAGTGGGACCGGACTTAGACGACTTCGAACCAGGTAGCAACATCCCCTTGGCGATTGTGGTTGAGGTCGCTGGGCGCAAGATGCAGAAGGACTTTGAGCCCGTTTTGGAGCGCCAGATCCACCACTTCTGCAACGAGGCTGAGGGACTGCAGCACCAAGGGCAGCGGGACATCACCTGGCTGCGCCTGAGCAAGAAGGCGTTTGACAGCGGCTTCAGGCTGAGACACATCGGCGACATCATTCATACCAACCTCCATAATATGTTTGGCGCCATTGTGGATAAGGTTCAAGTGACCCTTTACACTGAGCAAGATAAGGTATCGCAGCTTATTGAGCAGGCGCGGGAGGTATATCATGAGCGCAACGCCCGCATCGCCGGGCTCACCGATGAGGCTGTGGATACCTTTTATAGCTGCACTCTGTGCCAGTCGTTTGCCCCCACCCATGTTTGTGTCATCAATCCGGAGCGAGTTGGCCTGTGTGGTGCCTATAGCTGGCTCGATTGCAGGGCTGCCTTCGAGATCAACCCCACGGGACCAAACCAGCCAGTGACTAAGGGGCGATGCATCGACCCAGCTAAGGGGGAATGGGAGGGGGTCAATACGTTTGTCCAGGAGCATTCTCAGGGGACTGTGGAACGATTCACCATCTACTCCCTCATGGATGCCCCGATGACCACCTGCGGCTGCTGCGAGTGCGTTATGATCATCATCCCCGAAGCCAACGGAGTTATGGTCGTCTCCAGGGAGGACCCGAGCGACACCCCTTCCGGCATGAAGTTCACCACATTGATGGCCTCAGTTGGTGGAGGTCGGCAGAATCCAGGGATGATGGGTCACGGCAAGATTTATATGCTGAGCGATAAATTCATCTCCGTGGAGGGGGGGCTGAGGAGGGTGGTATGGATGTCAAAGAATCTCAAGGAGGAGCTTGGAGATCAGATCAACGCCAAGGTTGAGCGGGAGCACGGCATCCCCAATTTCCTGGACATGGTCGCCGATGGCACGATTGCGACTACGGTAGACGAGTTGCTGCCATTCCTTGAGCAGAAGGGGCACCCCGCCCTGACCATGGAGTCGCTGATCTGACCGGAATAGTAGCATAAAGATAATAAACAAGGGTCGTTCTTTCGACCCTTGTTTGTTGAAAGGAGACATTATGTCACCAGTAGAGATCCCCATGGAAAAATGGACGGGCAAAGTTCATGAAGTGAGGCTGGGTGGCGAGGGACGCAAGAGCATCGTCGTTGGCGGCGAGACCACCCTGCCCTTCCTGCACTTCGAAGGCTCGATTCCCAATAGGGTAGCGGTAGCTGTAGAGGTTCAAGACAAGGAACCCGCAGACTGGACAGCAAGTCTTGTTTCCGCTTGGGGTGACGTGCTGCGTGACTCGGGTGCATGGGCCAAGAAGGCAGCGGAGTTCGGCGCTGATATCATCGCCCTGAGACTGAGAAGCGCTCACCCTGAGGAGGGGAACACCGGTGCCGCTGAAGCTAAGGCGGCCGTGGATAAGGTGCTCTCTGCTGTTGACCTCCCGGTCATCATCTTAGGGCCGGAGGTAGCGGAGAAGGATAATGAGGTTCTGGTGGCGGCCTCGGAGGTGGCCCGGGGGCAAAGAGTCGCTTTGGGCGACTGCGTGGAGAAGAACTATCGCACCATCGCTGCCACTGCCATTGCCGATGGCCATGTGGCCATCACCAAGACTCCCATCGAGATCAACCTGGCTAAGCAGCTCAATATTTTGGTTAGTGATATCGGCGTTCCTGTAGATGCGATTCTGATGGATCCGACGACGGGAGCTTTGGGTTATGGCTTGGAATACAGCTATTCGGTGATGGAACGGCTGCGCCTGGCAGCACTGCAAGGGGATGCCATGACAGCCATGCCCATGATCTGCACTGTTGGCGAGGAGTCATGGCGGCAGAAGGAGGCTAAAGTTGCTCAAGGGGTGCCAGCATCATGGGGGGATCATGAGCAGCGCTCCCTCCTCTGGGAGGAGTTGACCGCGCTCTCTCTGATTAACAGCGGGGCGGATATCGTGGTTTTACGCCATCCCGAGGCTGTAGAAGTAGTGAAAGCAACTGTCAATCGGCTAATGAGCGAAGTCTGAGCCAAAGGAGGTCTGGAAATGGCACTGACTGGGATCGAGATCTATAAGCTCTTGCCCAAAACCAATTGCAAACAGTGTGGCTTCCCCACCTGCCTCGCTTTTGCCATGAAGGTAGCTGCCAAGGCGGTGGATATCGCACTTTGCCCTGACCTTTCTGCAGAGGCTAAGCAAGCGCTGGAGGCAGCCGCCCGCCCGCCCATCCGCCTGGTCACTGTAGGCGCTGGGGAAAGAAAGGTCGAGGTGGGAAATGAAGTGGTGATGTTCCGCCACGAAAAGACCTTTTACCATGCCCCGGGACTTATGGTTCGAGTTGAGGACACCACTGCTCCTGAGGAAATAGGCAAGATTGTGGAGGAAGTGGCTTCCTATGGTGTGGAGCGGGTGGGCATGCAGTTGGGGCTCGATGGCTTTGCCATAGACAATAAATCAGGGGACGCGGCAGCCTTTGCCAACTGCGTTGAGCTGGTCAAGTCCAAGAGCGACCTCCCCCTGGTGCTGATGTCCAATGATCCCGCTTGTATGAGCGCGGCGTTGGAGAAGGTAGCCACGGGCAAGCCTCTGATCTATGCCGCCACTAAGGATAATAGCGACAAGATGGTGGAGCTAGCTGTCAAGTATGGCTGCCCGCTGGCGGTTTGTGCCTCGGATGGATTGGGCGAGCTTGCCGAACTCACCGAGAAGGTGAGCAATGGCGGAGTTGAGGATATCGTCATCGATCCAGGAGCGCGTGACTTCGCTCAATCTCTAACCACACTGACTCAGCTTCGCAGGCTGGCGTTAAGAAAGAGCTTCCGTCCCTTGGGTTACCCCATCATCACCTTCCCTGGGGAAGCAGCCGCTTCACCAGAGGAGGAAGCGCTCCTCGCCGGTCAGCAAATAGCCAAGTATGCTGGCATCATCGTCCTGGACCACTTTTCTCCCAGCGTGGCCTATCCACTGCTCACCTTGCGCCTCAATATCTATACCGATCCGCAAAAGCCGATTCAGATGACACCGGGTGTTTATCAGATTGGGGCGCCAAAGGAGACAAGCCCGCTATGTGTCACCACAAACTTCTCTTTGACCTATTTCTCCGTTGCTGGCGAGCTCGAGTCCAGCGCCTGGGCATCCTGGCTTTTGGTCTGCGATACCGAGGGGCTTTCCGTCCTCACCAGCTGGGCTGCGGGCAAATTCGATGCCGAGAAGATCGCCAAGTCAGTTAAGGAATTCGACGTGGCCAAAAACATCACCCATCGCAGCTTGATCCTCCCGGGCAAGGTGGCAGTGTTAAGGGGCGAGCTCGAGGAGGAATTGCCCGACTGGAAAATCATGGTTGGCCCTCCGGAGGCCATGGATATCGGCGGCTACTTGAAACAACACTGGACAGCTTAGGGGAAAATGACTACCACAATCGCTGTTGCCGGTAAGGGAGGCACCGGAAAGACCACCATCGCCGCTTTGCTGATAAAGCTCCTTGCGGCAAAGGGCGTGGTTCTGGCCATTGATGGCGATCCAAGCACCAACCTCCATATCTCCCTGGGCCTGCCCTTGAACCAGACCATAGGCAATGTCCGCGAGGAGATGCTAGAGGCGGTGAAAACGGGGCGCTACGATTCCAGCATGCCCAAGATGGATTACGTCGGCCTTAAGATCGGCGAAGCCTTGGTTGAATCTGAGAGGGTTGATCTCCTTGCCATGGGCCGTCCCGAGGGGCCTGGCTGTTACTGCGCCTCTAATGAAATGCTTCGCTTCTCCATCGACCGCTTGGCCAAGAATTACGACTATGTGGTCATCGACTGCGAGGCGGGCATGGAGCACATCAGCCGGCAGACAACACAAGATATCGATATCCTGCTTATCATCTCGGACCCGACGATGAAGGGCATTATCACTGCAGCTCGGATGAAGGAGCTCATCGCAGAGCTGAGGACCCATGTCGGCCGGATTTCCCTGATAGTCAACAGGAGTAATAACGCCCTGCCACCCGAATTGGCAAAAGCGATAGAGCAGTTTGGACTTGAGCTCATCGCCATCCTGCCCCAAGACCCCCAAGTGCTGGAGCTGGACGCCACAGGAGCCCCCTTGACTGAATTAGCCCCTGATTCACCGCTGGGATCGGGGATAGCGGAGATCGCCCGGAAAGTGGGCCTGGCATAAGAGGACTCAACTGAGGACGGCTTTGCCATGAAGTACTTTGTGGTTCGGGCCAATTTCTCAACCCGGGTCAGGGAAGCCCATGTGAAGGCCATGGAGATGGAGAAGGCATCAGGGGGCAAGTCATCCTACCCATCCTTCCTGCCTGATGACATGAACAAGATGAGGGGGCCCCACGTCGACTATAACTCTGCTCTCAAGCAGGATGGCAAGCTCCTGTGTGCCGGACCACTGACCGATTACACCTGGGTCCTGTTCATTTACATTGCGAACTCCGAGAAGGAAGCCAAGGCATTGATCGAGGGTGATCCCTTCTTCAAGTGCGGCTTCTTGACTGATTACGAGATAAAGGAGTGGTTCAATAGGATTTAATAAAGCTTGTCAAAGGAGGAAGCCATGATCGTCATCGGGGAATGCATTCATATCATCGCGAAAAGGGTCAGGGAGGCCGTCGACGCCCGGGATAAAGGCTTTATCCAGGAACTGGCTAAGCGCCAAGTGGAGAAAGGGGCTCATGTCTTGGACCTGAACCTGGGACCGATGAAGAAGGCTGGACCTGAGGTCATGACCTGGGTGGTCGACGCTGTTCAAGAGGTGGTTGATGTCCCTCTGTCGCTGGATACCACTAATGCCGCAGCCATCGAGGCTGGGCTCAAGCTGTGTCAAAAAAAGGCCATCATCAATAGCACCGATGCGACCGAGGAGCGGCTCAGTGCCCTCATGCCGCTGGCTGCCAAATACAATGCGAATATTATCGCCCTGAGCCTGGGAAAGGTCGGGCTGCCCACCACCGCCGATGCCCGCATCGAGCTTGTGGCTGAGAAAATCCTGCCCGTAGCTATGGAGCACGGAGTCCCCACGGATAACCTCTACCTCGACCCCTTGGTGCTCACTGTCAACGGCAATCAAGACCAGGCTCCAGAGACCGTCAACGCAGTGCGCTTTTTCAAGCAGATGACCGACCCTGCTCCCATGACCATCTGTGGCCTTTCCAATGTGTCTAATAGTTGCCCCGCAGAAGTGCGCCCCATCCTCAACCGCGTGTACTTGTTAATGATGCTCGGCGCTGGACTGGATTCAGCTATCGCTGATCCACTGGACGATGAGCTGATGGAGGCAGTGCGCATCATTGAAAGCCGAGATGATTCCACGCCCAAGGGAGAGCTCTATTTGGCTCTCTACGATGCCTTTGCCTTAAGCGAGGAGTTCGATACCAGCGCAGTGGATATGACCGACCCCGAGCTGCGAGACATCGCCAAAACAATCGATGTGCTGCAAAATAAGACGCTCTATGCTCACGGATACCTGAGGCTGTAGAGCTATCTCCTGCCGAACTCCTTCTCCAACTGCGAGGTGCTGAGCTGGATCATGGTTGGTCTGCCGTGGGGGCAGGTTTGGGGTGTTGTCGTCTGCTCCAGCTGTTGCACCAGCCCCTGCATCTCCTGATGGCTCAATAGCTGTCCCGCCTTCACCGCTCCGTGACAGGCTAAGGAGACGGCTATCCTCTCCCGCCAGTCGTTTGGCACCCCCTGAGCAAGGAAATCGAGCAGTTCAATGAGCGCCTGAGCCACATTTTGCTCTTTGAGCAAGGCAGGCACGGAGCGGATGAGGTATGTTCGTTCCCCGAAGGGCTCGAGAGCGAAGCCATACTCAGCTAATGCCTCCTGCTGCGCTCTCAGGAATTCCTCCTGGCGCACCGTGAGCTCCATGGTTACCGGCTCAAGCAGACCCTGGCTCTCTACTTGCCGCTGTCTCTGCTGCTCGCTTATCCTCTCAAACAACACCCTTTCGTGGGCTGCGTGCTGGTCGATGAGATACATGCTCTCAGGGCCCTCAGCGATGATGTAAGTGCCTCGCAGCTGCCCGAGGACGCGAAGAATGGGTAATCTTGCCGGAGCGAATTCCTGCGGCAAAGGGACTGGCTGCTCCTCAGCCTTGATATCGGAAAAGGGGATTTGCTCAGCAGGCAGCGCAGGGGCTGGGACAGCATGGACTTTCAGCGGCGGCGCGGTGACCTGTTCCACCAGAGTAGCTCTCACCGCTTGGTGCACTGCGGAAAAGACCTCGTGTTCGCGGCGGAATCGAACCTCGCTTTTGGTGGGATGGACATTGACATCAATCTCCTGAGGGGGCAGAAAGATATTGACCGCAGCGATGGGATGCTTTCCCGTCATGATCAGGCCGCGATAAGCCTCTTCTACCGCATAGGCCAGCATTCGGCTCTGGATCCAGCGCCTGTTGATGAAGAAGCTGAGGTGAGTGCGAGTGGAGCGGTTGATGCGTGGCGGGCTGATAAGACCGGAGACTTTTATCACTGCCTCCCCAGAGCCTTTGATCTCAAACAAAGACTTTGCCGTCTCCAGGCCATAGACCTGGATGAGCACATCTCGCAGGTTGCCGCTTCCCGGGGAGAGAAAAACAGTGCGACCATCGATGATCAGGACAAACTTGACCTCGGGGAAAGCGAGGCTGTATTGGGTCACGAGCTGGCTCACGTGCCTGCTCTCGGTAGCCATCGACTTGAGGAACTTGAGCCGGGCCGGGACATTGCGGAACAGGTTGCGCACAGTGATGGTAGTCCCCGGCGCGCAGCCGCGCTTGGTCTTGCCCATGACGGCGCCATCCTTCAGGTGAATAAAAGTCCCCGCCAGCTCATCCTGGCTCCTGGTGACCATGGAGACCTCGGTGACGGCGGCGATGGACGGCAGTGCCTCGCCCCTGAAGCCGAGGCTTGAGATGGCATCGAGGTCCGGGATGGTGGCGACCTTGCTGGTGGCATATCTGTGGAAGGCTAATTCAACCTCGTCAGCAGCTATGCCGACGCCGTTGTCGCTGACCCGGATGAGCCTGACCCCGCCGCCGACGACCTCGACCGTGACCTGGGTGGCGCCGGCGTCCAAGGAGTTCTCCATGAGCTCCTTGACCACCGAAGCCGGCCTCTCCACCACCTCCCCGGCCGCGATCTGGGAGACTACCTCTGGTGATAGGACTTTGATCGGCATATCAAATCCGCTTCCTTTGAGAGCCTGCGCTTAGCCATTCGTTCGGGCCTCTGCGTAGTACAACATTGCGATCAGTAGTCCGAAGAATTTCCCCTCCACAGCGGGGTCTTCCAACTCCCCATGCATGACTGGA
>SMTZ1_10035395_pt1 | contig 12111 bp, 8 predicted proteins | sample DeeMarSWOR136_30_FD_25667 | JGI IMG/M metagenome (IMG submission 25667) | reverse complement strand
ATATTAGCCCCAAGTGTGGATAGGTGAAACCAATGGGATACACTCGCACCCAATCCCTCCGCAGAGAGAGAGCGGGAAGCATCTCCGGTATATCTCATTATCCATTCTTTTCCTTTTTTACCGAGAATATGCTCGGCCATCGGATGCTCTTGTATGAATTGATGTACTTTGGCTTTTTTCAATGAGAATGCTATAGACCTTTGCAATTCCTGGTAGGATTTCAGTCCCATAATATGAGGCACCAAGTCATCATGCACATAAGACTCAAGCCAAGGTTGATTCCCCCATATCCCCGGCTTACTTGCTATCTCGTTAATCCTCTTACCTGCACCTGTCCCATGCCATGCGTGAACGGTAGCCGACCCATTAGCATATCTTTGAGTGGCATCCCAAATGTCAAGGGTATATTGTCTGGGAGTCCCCATAACCCGACCGACTTCTTGCAATTCGGCTCTAAGGAAATCGTCTCCTTTAATACTTGCCTCTGTAAGAGAATCAGCCATAGCATTCAGCGTATCTCTTGCTGTATTCTTGCCGCCAAATCTCCCTGCAAAATCAAGTTTCTTCCCAGCCCCTTTTGTAAAGTAATTCTCCATCCGCCTTATAAATTCAGTATTAGCTCGGCCACTATCTAATCCCAACTTACTAACATCCCGCCACACTTTCTCAACTTCACGAGCAGCATCGTCCCCCCACCTCTGGAATACCTGACTCGCTGCATTAGTATATCCTCGGGGAATAACGCCTTGAGATTCCAAAAGATTAAGATGTTCTAAGTTAGGCATCCCACCGCCTTTTCGAGCAATGGTGTGTCCAGATATGGGGCCAACCTCCGCCTCCTTACGCATAAACTTTCTATATCTACTCTTGGTAGTTCCCCGGACTGCTTTCAAATAATACTTATCGTACTGTGCATTTCTCGGGTAATAATGTTTTACATCGTCTCCATAAGTTAAGCCCTGCTTCGCTAACGCATCTCGTATCCTGTCCTCCCCTCCAGGAGTATTCTTTAGTGCAGTTCTAACTTTATTTAACCAGCCACGCAAATTACCAGACAGGTTTAATGTCTCTTTCCGCATACCTGCTTTTAGTCCTGCTGCAACAGGGAGATTCTTCCCTCCCATCACCGCTATAATCTCAGGCTCTTTTCCAAGCAACTTTACCAGCGAATGTTCCGCAGTATGAAGTCCGTCTAATCTGGCCGCTACCTGATAACCTTCTACTCTTGAAATACGACCGGCCTTACCGAATAATCTATTTATATCATCTATTTGTTTTCCGATAAATTTTGTTTTACCTTCAACAACATCAGCCAACGCCTGATACATTCCAGGCACACTGCGGAGGTTTGTAATAGCCGGATGCAATCCTGACATCATCTTACCCATCGAAACAGCTTTGGGCATCATTCCCGCCGCCAAGTCCATTAAGGGTTTAGTTGATCCTATTGGAAATTTCCATAGCCCCGCCGCCAGCCCTATAATAACAAGCGGATTCGTAGCTATGTCGGTGATTGTCTTAAGAAGCGGATTAGGTTTCTTCCCTTTGAATAGGGCATTACGAAAATTCTGTATCTCATTCGGTGTTAGGGTTTGGGGTGCGAAAATAGATCGAGTCGCCCCATCAATATTTCCACGCAGAAGATTACCAAAAGCTAATTGCGGCCTATCATAAAACGTAATAGGAAAATCAGCCGAGGCAATGCCATAAGGAATGTCTTGGTCGGGGTCATATTTTGCCATTAGAATACTCTTCTAAAAACTATCTTCCCCCAATCATCATTTCTCCCTTGGCAAGTTGAGGTCCGAGAACCCCCCCAGTTATTTGTTGCATAAGAGCCTGATGTGCCATAGCTTCTTCTGCTTGTGCTTGCGGTTGAGCCGCCTGATAATACAGAGTCTCTGGAGTCACCATCTCAGCCTGGCCTCTTAACCCCTCACGTTGAATCCTTCTCATTCCAGTCTCGTGACCTGTCTGGAGTATTTTATTCAATAACCAAGTAGCGAAAATACCTGCCCCCAGTCCTTTAACCCCGGGACCGCTTAATAAACCACCTATACCACCCTTACCTTTAGGAACGGTTGCCCCTGCTTCTGGCCCGAATAATGAGTCATAATAAGCATCACTTCCTGCTGGCATATCAAAAACCTCCTCTCATCAATCCAAGCATTCCAGTCCCAGGAGCTTGTGTAGCTGCTCCCATCTGTCGCTGACCCATAGTTTGTATAGCTTGAATTATTAAGGCCATCTGCCTGTCCTGACTTTGTTGAAAAGATTGTAAAGCAGCAAGTTCCCGAGCTTCCTTCTTTTCCTCTTTTCTCATTTTCAATAGAGTTTCCATATACTCTTTTGTTCTGGCTCGGGATTCTTTGACGCCCCTCTCGGTAGCCTCCGCAGAAGCCTTGCCCATCAACTCTTGTAATCTCAATTGTTCTCGGGCTAACCCACGCTCCCCTGCCTGTCCCATAGCTCCAACCGCTGTACTACCTAAATATCCTGCTCCTAATAATGCAGGTATAAAATGCTTGGAAGCATAAAACAATCAGCCCCCCAATCTACTTCGGTTTGCTGAACTTCTGGATACCGGGACCCCAGATAATCATTAAACCAAGTTCTATATTCAACATCATACTTATTCATATCCGGCGTAATAGAATATAACTTTGGTACTTGCATAGGTTTCGACATCTCTTCCAATACAGCATCAAAATTCCCACCGACCAAAGTCTCCGTTTCAGAACCAGCTATTTTTTTTGTACTATTAACAAGCCCCTCCAAGTCATCCCGCATTTGAGCCATATTCAAATTAGCATCCTGCCAAAAATCAAACTCGTCAGATTCCTTGGGGAAAGAATTTCGCTTGCCCTTAACCGCCTCTATCATTCCCTCTAAAACACCGATGGTTTTATTAATGTCCTCGGTTTTAATATCCCCCTTTTGAATCTGATCTTCTACCTTACTAATATTTTCAGGAGCTAATTCTTCGACTGATATGTTCCCACCATATTTACCAATCTGATCCTGAAGAACCCCCATTGGGTCAGCGGTTGGTTCAGGTTCCGTAATAGGAACAGCCACGCCAGCTAATCCGTACATAGGCCACCTGTATTTTCCCGTAGGAATCCGCTTGCCGACTTTGACAGGTAAATCCATTCTCTTGTCAGTATTAATAGCTTCCGTAACCCGCTCTCTTGTTTTATTGTAAATATCCTTATCCTCATCAAACCGAGTTGCCTCTTGCTCTAATACAGTTTTTGCTTTTTCTGTTGTGGACTCTTTTCTAAGCCCCCCCCTAATAATGGAAAGCATAGCATTAGTAGTTCGTTCCTGAGCATCCATATTTAGTTCAATATTAAACCTGCGGAGGGCTTCACGTCGTTTCTCAATTTCATCTTTGTATTTTCTGTCTCCCTCAATGATAGCTTTCTGTTGTTCACGGTCGAGTTCGGCTTGTTTCGCCCGAAATTCCTGAGTGGCTTCCTGCATAGATTTTGCAAATTTTTGATCTTCACGTCTCGCCCTTTCAGCCTCCGCAGCACGTTTATCCTCCATTTCTTCCTGTGCTGCTAACTGAGTAGCCTGCATTCTTTGCTCGTGTGCTTGTCTCATTCCCGTCTGTACCGCTGCCTGAGTCCCCGCAGTACGTTGTCTCTCCGAAGCACCGGCCTCCTGCATAGCGGCGACAAGACGACTACCAGCTTGTTCCTTACCTTTCATAATAGACTGCTGAACATAAGGGTCTATTTGAATCCCCTCTACAGGAGCATCTTTTCCTCTTGCCATATTATTATCCTCTTAAATATTATTTTTGAAACAAACTACCCGTAAACTGTCCAATCCCCCCACCAATTCCACCGGCTAATCCACCTCCCAATCCCTGCATAAAGCTGGCAGTTAAGCCACCTCTCTTACTCTGCCGTTTCATATACTTATGAGTATCATAAAGCGACTGTGCTTGGACACCCAAATCGGCAATCATCGCAACGATGGGGGTTACATCCATAGAAAACGTAGGAGTCTCAATCATCCAATTTGCAAGATTCTCCATCCCCGACATCTTCATCTGCTCTATCGAAGCATCCATTTGAGACGCTTGAATATTATAAGCATTTTGGGCCTCGGCCTTATACTTCAACATCTCTACATGCTGCTGCTCCTGAAACCCAACATACATATTCGACTTAGTATAAGCCTCACTTACAACATTCATATAATTTTGCCTCTGCTGCTCTTCCAAGTTAGCATAGGAAGCATGAAGATTACTTTGAACAGTGGCCAGAGCATTCGTCTTGCTCATACGGAATTGGTCATACTCCTTACTCTCTGTCCCATAAGTCTCTACTATATTCCGCTCCTCGGCCCTCATAGACCCGATAGTGGCCTGCACCGAAGCCTGCATCGCATGAGCCTTAGAGAAATCACGACTCTCATTCATATCCTTAAAAATATCATCCAGCTTTGTCAAGACTTCTCCAACGCGACTTCGTGCAGCCTGAACATACTCATCTGCTTTCTCGGGGGCCTCCCCCCATGCACCACTTGTATCTTGAACTCTTTGCCGCAATGTACTCTGAATTCTCTCAAGATTTTGCATCCCCTGTAAAGTAGATTCTCCCACCATTTCCAATCCAGTAGCCGCCTTTTCTGCCCTGGCTTTCACATCGGCCTCCTGTTGTCCAAGCTGAGAAACAAGCGACTGAGCAACTCTCTGATGCCCCGCAATAGGCTGAACCTGCGTAGCTGCTGTTGTCAACTGTGATTTAGTTTCTGGAGATATTCCTGCAACATCCCGCGTCTTGGCAGCAGTTTCCTGTATTTTCTTCCTATAAGCCTCATAATCGAAACCAGTGGTCGGTGTCGTTGCTGGACTTACTATACCATTTGCCATTATCGTTTCCCCTTAGACCTTCTTATATTATCATTATACCACATATTGAAAATATGTCAACTAAGAAGCACTTACCTTCCTGCTATCCGTCAACGAAACATTAAATTCCGCGTCTGTAAGCTCAAATTTAACCCCCGCTGCAATCTGCTCAATATACGGCTCCACATCAATCCCCTCTATATTCAGAACCTCCGCAGAGTCAGAGGGATTGGAATCCACAGATGGGTAGGCTACAGTGGTTTCTATCGAGGTCTCGCCATTTCTATAGGCTCCCACACGCCATTTATTATTAACATTACTGTCATATCCCGACAGTTTACGTACTTTTAAGGCTACCCCGGAGGTAATCCACCTGGAGAAGTTAGACAATTCTAGACGTAAATGTAATCACCTTCGTAGTATTATTTATCGTCGCTATCTCCCGCGAATCCCCGGCATTATCCCCACTCGTCATATACAGTTTTGCTCCTACCATATCAGCATTCAGTGTGGCATTAGCATCAGTAAGGGTTGTAGAGGATGTGGCGGTTGCAGTACCATTGAGGGTATAGGTATCGCTCAAATCCCACATAGTACCACTTCCAGCCTCCAGATTATCAGGACTCACAATAAGCCCCGTAGCTGTCACAAAGAAAGCCCTGTCATTCTTCCCAGTTGTTATATCCGGTCCCGATGTAGCCCCTACGAAATTAGCTCCGTCCAGCATAGTACATACTTTAGTGGTATGCCACAAAACCAACATCTCTTCCTGAGTCGAATTCAAAAAGAACGAGGCATTCATCAGAGCATCATAACAACTTTTCACGGTCGATATTTCAGATTTCCAATCATCAAAGATAATCCTATCCACCGCAGTAATGCTCCCCATACTTCCATCATTAGCGTTCAAAGCTGCAAGACCAAGCCCCGTAATCATAAATATACTATTACCTGACGAGTGGGCAACTTCCTTCCCCACAATTCCCCGTTTCTTGTGCAATCTTGAAAACTGTAACGGTTTAAGTTTCCCCGACTTAAATATATGAACTATAGCATTATAGCAAAGCTGAAACAGCGAATCCCCCGCAGGAATAAACCTCAATGGCCTTCCATCTTCGGGATTGCCCTTACGTTTGTTGTATGTACTAAAATATTCCGGCGAAACATGCTCGGGACTACTCGATAATGTATCATACCCCCCATCAACACTCGCTGCCTGAGCCATGAATGTTACATCACTATATCTTCCAATCGTTCCACTCTGCGGAGGGGCTTCTATAATATCTTTCTCAGGATCATACATTGTCTGAAACGGAAGAGCCTCATCAACAAGCGTTCCTACATCACAAGTCAATGTATCCCAAGCTCCAGATGTCGCCCAATTTCCAGTCTTAGCTATAGTCTGTTCAAGATAAAATATCGCCCCCTGACTTGTGATTGAATCACCTAAGTCGATTGTGCGGAATATATCGACTGTATCGAATAGAGCATTAAAATCGTCATAATCCTCACCAGATACTACAGACCCATGAGCAGGAAAATCAATAGTCAGTTTCACCTGGGTCTCGGCCTCAGTTGTTACAACCCCACCACCAGTCAACGTAGAGCCAGATACCGAAATATCATCCGTATTCGGCCCAACCTCTACTACACTAAGGCCATAGGCATTACCTCCTGTCCCTCGAACTTTAGCCTCCAGTAACACACTTGACGATTGTGCTGAGGCCGTTACATCCGCCGAACTATCCCCATTAATCGCATCCGCCAAAGCCGTAGCGTGTTGTGCCGTAGTTGCCCCCGCCGCCGCTGCAATGGTAACATCCGACCCAGAATCTATATATTCATACGTCCGACTATTAATCGTAAATACATCCCCCGCTGCCATTAAACCACTATCCCCCCCCGCAGCAGAAAAACTAATAGTTCCCACTGCCTTAGTGGTTTTGTGGTGATCTAAATGAACTGTAAGTGGAGCACTTAGAGCACTATATATTCCCCTCGTAGAGCTATAGAACCGGTACGCCACTTGGTAAGTCCCATTACCTCTCAATTGGTAACTTGTATCTACTGCGGAGGTATTTTTTGTGGGGGCCGTAAGTTCAGTATCAAAGTTTCCCGGCCCCGAACTCACAACTGCTAAAGCTGTCCCAGTCCAATACACAGTCTTAGTTGCTTTTGTATCAACCGCAATAAGTAGATAACCCCCCGATACATCACAATCTATTTCCAAACTGGCAGTAATTCCATTACCCGCCGCCCAAATCGCAAGTTTCGTCCACGAAGTACCGTTGTTGGCCGTATAGATCAAATCAATCTGTTCATCGGTTGTATCATTCTGGCTATCCCACCGAACCACAAACCCCCGATAAACAGTCGAGGTATTCCTTTTCTGAAAAGTAACCTGCTTTATATAATCTGGCCCGGCATAAGTATCTATATCCCCCATATCAGTCACATCATCCAAATCAAGAACTTCTCTCATTCCATAGAACTTACGAAGTCCCCCATTAAACCGGCCATCAATCCCCGACAAACGCCCAAACGACCCGGGCTTAACCTGATTCGGAGGGACAGATTGATCCATCCTCGGTGAAGGAAACTCATACGGTATATAAATCCTATCTTCAGGCATCTTAATTAACCCCTCACTTGTTCTTCAAATTCTGCTTGACGTTCAGCAGCCGTTTTTAATTCTAAAGGTTCAATAATTTGTTCCTTATCTTGCTGTGATATTTTTTGTGGGTTCTTATCAGTGTGGTCAATGATAATTCTATCCGCAACTTTTCTTGCTTTATTATGAACAAAATTATTTAACCAATCTTGAATGGAAACTATATCCCACAATAAAGCTTTTTCTTCAATATCTGAAATTTCTACTATAATCTGTTTCATTATATTTCCTACCCAAATTGATGAATACAAATTGAACCTTGCGGGTCAGTATTCTGTATAGTTTTGTTCGCTGCATTATTATGAAAAACATGTCCATTTATAGTATCACCTGATTCCAAATAAGTATCTACAGCCAAAAACGCATAAGCATGAGCACCGGCCACACCATTATAAACACCACAATATTTAATAGCTGCCCCATTTTTATAAATAGCTGCTGTCATATACTTACCAGATTCCATTGCTAAAAGTGCCAGAGACATTGTTACGTGATAATATCCATCCGCATCAGAAGTAAATGTATATGTGCCGGTATTAAAATCAGAACCAACATCATAATTTTCAGTATCATATTCAATTTGTGTAAAAGTATTTTTAGTCGCTGTATGCTGTGAACCGACATATGCAGAAGCTTTAGAAGTAAATCCACTCCCGCCAGCATTATCATCAACATATTTTTTATTAGCAACCTCATAATCAGCATCAGGAGCAGCAGATGGTGTAATAGGAAATACACTAAAAGTTGTATTACCTGAAGCATCAATAGTCATCACATCAATATCAGAAGCAGAACCTATCGTACCACCATCAGGAATTATTAAATTACCACCTAGTGTTACTGTAGTAGATGTAATTGATATTTCAGCAGTTCCACCAATTTCAAGTGTTAATGTATCAGCAGCACGATTAATACTTCCACAAGTCAACTCACCTGTTCCAAGTGATAACCCTGCAAATGTTGGACTATCAGCTTGTTGCAAATTCTGGTCGGCAGTATAAGTATTAGGCCAAGTTGCAGTACATTTAGCATCAGTATATGTGGTTGATATTGATGTCCCTTGCCAAGTCCCTGTTCCAATTGTGCCAAGAGTAGTAATATTTGTTGTTCCCGCCCAAGTTGATAATGCAGTATTTTCTACTAAATTCAAACTTAAATCCGTCTTGGTCTCAGCAATAGTTCGTATTGCATAAGTATCCTCCGCAGTGACTTTAATAAAACTATCCGAAACATAAGTCAATCCGGCTAAACTTGTCAATCCTACATCCAGAGGTTGATACGCCGCAGCGTGAGAATGTAATGCCCCTGCATCACTACCATCAGTGAGGGTGTCCAATTCCGCCCCAGTGAGCATCTCCAACCAGCATAACATTAGTTCCTTCTACTGCAATAATCCCTGCGGAGGCTCGTGTAATCGTAGTATCCGATGCGTGACCTAATTCTATTCCTGTAAATTGAGGACTATCCCCCGTTCCAACCCCCATTGATGTTCTTGCAGTAGCCCCACTTTCCCAGGCTAACGCACGGTGCCGACAAGAAACTCACTATCAGCCGAATTTGCACCGAGCGTATTCAAATCATCTAAAACTGCCCCCCAAGCCTGAACGTCACTACCTATAGCCAGTCCCAGAGTTGTTCTCATAGTTGAAGCATCTTCATCATCAAGCAATGTTCTTGCAAATGCAGTCAGGGGTGTTTCAGCCCGTTACTTCCGTTCCCCAGAAATGCCCTTGTGCTCCTCCCCACTCCGAGGCGAAAAACCTTGAGCCATCCGAATTCACGGCTACAGATGACCAATTACTATCTGTAGCATGAGGGGATACATTACCCCAATAAGAACCTAAATAAGGCCAAGCATATACTCCTGATGGGTGCGTCCCTCCCGTACTATAAACTGCCGCCAATAAAATAGTCCCGTCAGAATTACAATCTACTCCATACCATTTTCGTAACGCGTCCCCTAAAGGTTGTTCCTCGCTCCAAGTCGCTCCAGAATCATCCGATACATATAATCTCCCAAGGTCTATACATACTATAATAACAGACCCATCCGAATCACATGCCACATCTCGCCAGCTATAATCATAGTCCCCAGATGGCCTTCTCTCCGTCCAGTTTACCCCGTAATCAACTGTTGTCCAAATCCTTCCCCCATAATCCACGACCACAATAAGAGAACCGTCATCACTACAATCCGCAGCTTTCCACAGAGGATAATCTCTCGCACCAGAAGGTTGTCTATCTGTCCAATCTACCCCCGAATTAACAGAAATCCAAACCTTACCCCCCGCATCCCCATCGCAAGCCACCATAACCGAACCATCGGAATCACATGCCACACCCAACCAATCCCTATCTACATCCCCTGCAAGCTGTTTCTCCGTCCAGTTCGCTCCAGAATCAGTAGATATATAAAGCCTTCCATTAGTTTGTCCAGCTATTAAATGAGACCCATCCGAATCCGAAGCCACTCCAGACCAATAATAATTAGAAGCCCCATCCGGCTGTCTCTCTGTCCAATTCTCTCCATAATCTACGGAGGTATAAAGCCTTCCATTAAAATTACCTGCTATAATATTTGACCCATCCGAATCTATTGCAAAATAGCCCCAACTCTGTAGATTACCTATCGGAGACTTATCAGCCCAACTAACTCCTTGCACATAAGTCGTAACGGCACTCGTATAAATCATCCTATCAGCAGCCGTACCAAGAGCATCTATCTGTTCAAGATTATGTCCAAGTCCCGTCAAAAAATTAGAGTTCAGACCATCGTGATGATGAACAACTAATGTAGTTCCATCCCTCCCAGGAATTCCTTGGGGGCCAATCAATCCTTCCATGTCATAGGTTACTCCAACCCCCGCAGAGGGAATAAGGGCATCTGATAAATCCCTTAACTGGGTACTTTGTCCTGAAACCTCCGCAGAGATACCATAATCTCCGTACTTTCTAACAGTGGGACCCCCTCCTAATGGTGTTATTATTCCGAATCCATCAACTGCAAGAGAATTATCTATACCAGGAATGAAAATACCGTTTAATTGTGGAGTGGATACAACGACATTCTCGCTGCTTTCACCGGAGGTAGTGAAAATTTCTGCCAAGATTAGCCCCTCCAATAACGTCTGTTATCAGAACTATCACTTCTGTCAATAGGAGCTTCCGGCAAGTAAGAATAATATGCCGTTAATCGTACATTTCTAATCTCACTTTGGTATGCCTTAAGAATACTCGAAGCTCTCTTAGCATTTCCTTCAGTAGCCATAAGCCGGTATGCCGCATACAAAGCAACAACAGTGTCCATTCCCTTATGAATCGCCGGAGCAATCTCGTAATAAATACTACCGTCATCCGTTGTTGGTATAGGTGAAAGAGCGGCATCAAGTGTTGCTTGTCGTGTAGTTTCATCATAGGCAGTTATAATCCGCTCCTGTAAATAATTTCCGGTGACAGTTGTACCATCAGCACCGAGACAACGGAAAATACTGCCAGCATACGCTTCGTGATGTGTATCAAGTGCTCCAGCATTCGGGGTTGATCCAAACGTAGCAATAGTCCCCGCTGCATTTAGGGTACAAGTGCCGTTATGAAGTCTGGCAATTCCAGCTGGAATATACTCTATTGTTATCTCTGTATCTAACCCGTACATATCCGTAGTTTGTATATGAAGTGTTTGATTCTCGATCCAAATCCCTCTCCCCCCCGGATTAAATTTACTTCTGGAATCATAGTATATTTTTCCTCCTGTAGAATCTGTCCTGTAAATCCCATGAACTGACCCTACCGTATGAGGGAGCGGGTAGGTTAAGGTGCCGGAAGCAATCGTCTTTTCAATCTTAGCAACCGCAGGTGTTCTAGAATTTCTATTCACTTCATTAAGAACAATAATATATGCCTTCTCAAGATGTTCGATTATTCTTGAATCCGAATACTTAGCTTTGGTTGTAGGCTCATCAGTAGTCTCTCGAACATCCGTTATAGCTCTCGTCAGGAAACTATCTGAATAAAAAGCACTTGATCCTGCGGAGGTTGCTGTTGCTATATCTTTCGTAAACGATACACTCCCCGATGCCGCCGTGAACGATGCCGATGCAAATGTATATCCCGACAGGTTACAAAAGATGTAATATGTAGTGTACTCCAAATTGAACACAACCTGCCCATTCGTATCAGTAACCTTAGTCCCGGCCACAGAACCAGACCTGTCATTGGAACTATTAACCCAAACAGAAACACCAGAAACAGCACTCCCCCCCGTAGTCCTGATTGTCAATGTAACCTCATAATCCCCAACACCATTCCGTCCCGCCCTATTCTCTATACTAAAAGTTCCAGCACAGAAATTCACTGTTTGACTATCAACGGTAATAGCACTCACATGAACTGCATAATCATTCCCACGAGCGAAAAACCCCGCTGTAGTATTATCACTCAAGTCGATTGAAATTCCATGACAGCCTGTAATCCCGTCAAAATCAATTCCATCTGTATCTAAAAGAGTATATCCAGAATCCGACGCCCTTTGGGTTTTATTACCATTCTTATAAATCTCAATATCAGTAACAGCAAG
>SMTZ1_10012997_pt1 | contig 12111 bp, 12 predicted proteins | sample DeeMarSWOR136_30_FD_25667 | JGI IMG/M metagenome (IMG submission 25667) | reverse complement strand
CGTAGAACCTCTTGTAAAATGTAGAGACTGCATCTGGCCTTGCTGGATACTCAAATCTGAAAATTAGATAAGGTTAATGAGGGATAAAGTGAATAGAAAAGATAAGAAGAGAAAAAGGAGGATAAGAAAACTCATATCTGAAAAGAAAGTAAAAGAGGCTTTAACATTAGCAAGTAATGAAGACATATACCTTTTATTTGAGATTGGATTGTCAGCCTGGGAAGAGGAAAACCATGAGCTAGTTGAGAGAATATTCAAGCGGGTACTTGAATTTGAACCTGACAATGCTGGAGCATGGCTCAACAGAGGAGTAGCTTTAGGGCACCTTGAAAACTATGAAGAAGCTATCACCTGTTATGATGAAGTTTTAAAGAGAAATTTCTGTAATGTTGAAGTATTGTACAACAAGGGGATCGCTCTGCAGGAGCTTGAGAAATTCGATGAAGCTGTAACATGTTTTGATGAAGCCATAAAGTCAAATCCTTTGTATGCTGATGCGTGGTTCAGCAAGGGGGTGGCATTGGGAAACTTAGGAAACCATGCTGGAGCAGTTGAATGCTTTGATAAAGCCACAGAAATAGATCCTCACTGTCCTCATGTATGGTTCAACAAAGGATTAGCATTAAAATTTTGTAAAAAGCACGATAAAGCAATTGAATGCTTTGATGAAGCCTTAGAGATAATCCCTGACTATGCAGATGCATTGCACAACAAGGGCGTGGCCCTCCAAAGTCTCGGAAAATATACAAAAGCTATCGACTGTTTCAATAGGGCTGCAGAGATAGATCCTGATAACCCTATAACGTGGTGCTGCAAAGGTATAGCCTTGGCAAACGTGGAAAAGTATACTGAAGCACTCACATGCTTTGATACTGCTTTGAAAATAAACCCTGATAATGCAGATGTATGGTCAGATAAAGGAGTAGTCTTAGAACGGTTAGGGAAATACACTGAAGCCATTCACTGTTATGATAAAGCGCTCAAGATGAATCCTGATAATGCTGTGACATGGTTGAACAAGGGAGTATCTCTAGATTCTCTTGAAAAGCATGATGAGGCAGTGTCATGTTATGATAAAGCCATACAGATTGATCCTTACTGTGTTCAGGCATGGTTGAACAAAGGCATCACTTTGGGAGATCTAGGAAGCTGTGATGGAGCACTCCTGTGTTTTGACGAAGCTCTCAAGATGGACCCTGATAATGCTGATGCATGGTATTGTAAGGGAGTTGTGCTGGGAAGGCTAAGAAAGTATGGTGAAGCACTTATATGTTATGATGAGGCTGTAACGAGAGATCTTGATAATGCTTTGATGTGGTTAGAAAAGGGAAGAACTCTCCAACATTTAGGAAAAAATCGTGAAGCACTCATATGCTTTGATAAATCTCTCAAAATAGATCCTGAAGATGCTGATACTTGGTACAACAAGGGGGTAGTATTAATACTCCTTGGGAACCACCTGAAAGCTGTTCACTGTTTTGATGGAACCATACAGAGAGATCCTGACTATGCTCCAGCATGGTACAACAAGGGGGTGGCCTTAGAAAATTTAGGAAAACACGTTGAAGCAGTTAAATGCTTTGATAAGGCTGTAAAAATAGATCCTGCCCTGTTAAAGTATTGGAAGGGAAAGAGATAACTTTACAAAGCATGGTTAGAAGCTTTACTTTACCACATATCAGTTAAAAGAAGTGTACTTACTTTTCCAGGTTAGACAAAAGGAATGTGTTCAAACCAGACGTATGAATGAAGCTCCTATTTGGTTCTATAACCAATATTATATAGGGGCGTAACAAGTAGTACTATGAATCAGGTTATTCAAACTCTTTTGAACCATAAATCCATCCGTCAATATACTGATGAAATACCTTCAGACAAAATCGTAACCACCATTGTCCGTGCTAGTCAACAAGCTCCCTTTGCTTACCAGTTGTACAGCGTGTTACTCTCCCGGAATAAAGAGAAAAACCCGTTCAAAGCTCCCTTGTTCTTTATTGTTTGCGTGGATTCTCACAAGTTTGAGCGTATCATGGCCAAGAGGAACTGGGAAATGAAGAGTAATGATTTAACGCTGTTGTTTTTTGGAATTCAGGACGCGTGTTACATGGCCCAGAACATGGTGGTAGCAGGTGAAAGTTTAGGGTTGGGAACGTGCTTTTTGGGTTATCCGTTAACGAATGTGGAACCTATTATTAGAGAGTATAAGTTGCCCAAACGAATTTTCCCATTAGTTGGGCTGGTGATGGGATATCCAAAAGAAGACCCACCTCCCCGGCCGCGATACCCTCTGGATTTTATTTTGTTTGAGGATGAGTACTCTGACTTGGATGATGAAATCATTACTGAAGCTATGAATGTGATGGATGAAGGGTATATTGCTCAAAACTATTACAGAAACATAAACTACAGGATCCCTCTTGAAGACCGTGAGGAAACCTTTACCTTTGACGACTACAGTTGGACAGAGCACATATGTCGCAAACTGGGACAGTGGAACGATTCTGTAACAGATCAAAAAGAACAGCTAGAAAAATGTGGATTCTTTATAGATGAAGAAAGTACTGGTTAGTGTATTCTGCAGTATTAACCTGCAAAGTTAAACAAATGGAGGATTATCATGATGGGAACCCTGTCAGAAGTGGGCCGTATCACCCGTATGGCATTACGTAAACCGGAACAGGCCTTTGTTAATCAAGAACATATAGATGTGCAATGGCGTGAATTGAACTACACAGACAGGCCGTCCTATGATAAAGCAGTAAAAAAGTATAACCAATTCGTATCGTTGTTACAGGAATTCGGCATGAAAATCGATTTTTTGCCTGCTGATGAAAAGCTTACCCTGGACAGTTTATATGTGCGTGATGCTGCCATTGTCAGTCACGAAGGTGTCATCCTGTGCAATATGGGAAAACCTCAAAGAGCACACGAGCCAGAAGTGGCAAGAGATGCCTTTATAAACGCTGGTGTACCAGTACTGGGTACTATTGACGGAAAGGGTCAGTTAGAAGGCGGCGATATTGTGTGGCTGGACAATGAAACCCTGGCAGTGGGGCGCACCTACCGCACCAATGATGAAGGTGTTCGTCAGTTACAGTCATTAGTGGGTGAAAAAGTGGAGGTAGTCACTGTTCCCTTGCCGCATTATCGTGGACCTACTGATGTGTTTCACTTGATGTCTATTTTAAGTCCTGTTGACTACGATTTAGCCCTTGTGTATTCACCGTTGATGCCTATCCCGTTTCGAGAATTTCTGGTTGACCGCGGCATCCACTTACTTGAGGTGCCTGAAAACGAGTTTGAGACCATGGGGTGCAACGTATTAGCTGTGGCACCGCGTGAGTGCATCATGCTAAAGGGGAATCCACAAACCAAGGCGTTGCTGGAACAAGCAGGAGCCCGTGTGTGGGAGATCAATGGTAAAGAAATCTCAGTAAAGGGACAGGGAGGTCCTACCTGTTTGACTCGCCCGTTAGTGCGGGAACAATCACAACAGATTGCCAGAAGTAAGGAGAATCATGTCACAACTAGAGAAGACGTTAAAAGAAAATCCTCACAAAGGAGTACCACTCAAAGGAGAATTTGAAGGACTTTTCAGACTAAAAATTGGAAACTACAGGGTAATCTACACAAGAACCGGAAAAGGAGTTTTAATCTTACGAATAGGGCACCGGGGTAAAATCTACACATGACGATCAAAAGAGTGATGAAGGATTGTGACAATGAAAATAGTATTCACAAATGAAACATACTTTCAGAAAATTGCAGCCGTACCTACTTGTCATTTGGCATCTGACCACCAAAGGGTTTAAATATTATTTGAAACCCACTCACAGTAATGAGAAAAAGAGTGAAAAAGTGTTATGAGATCTCAAACAATTCTATCATGCACTGGAAAGAAAGCTGAAGAGAGGGGATACTCAATCATTTGGATTCCAGATGAGCGATTCAACAAAAACCCGTATGTGATTTTATCAGCACTTGCTACAAATACGAATCATATAACCCTCGCAACAGGTGTTACCAACCCATATACACGAAATCCCGTGTTTACTGCTGCAGCAATTGCTTCAGTCGATGACCTCAGCAATGGAAGAGCCCTTCTTGGGTTGGGAGCTGGCAGCCCCATGGTTACCCGTCCTCTCAGTATACTGCAAGAGAACCCAATTTCAACAGTGAGAGAGGCTGTAATTGTCATACGAAAATTGTTAAAAGGAGAGACAGTCACTGTTCGCAGAAAGGAGTTCAATCTCTTCAATGTGAAACTCGATTTTGCCCCTAAAAATGTGGTGCCCATTTATATTGCTGGAAGAGGGCCACAAATCCTTGAGCTGGGTGGAGAAATCGGCGATGGTGTCATTGCAGGAGCTGGCCTTGCATCAACAAAAGGGATGGAATACGCATTCTCCCACATAAGAAAAGGAGCCTCAAAGGCTAAAAGAGACATTGAAAATCTGGATGTTGTGTGCTGGGCATTTTTATCTATTTCAGATGATGAAGAACAAGCAAGAGATGTTTTGAGACCTTTGATTTCACGTATTGTCAATGCAGTCCCTTTGGTCACATTGATTGAAATTGGTGTTGAAAAAGAACAAGCTGCAAAGATTAAAAAGTTATTTGAGCTAAAAGGACCCTTTGCTGATGAACATGCAAATTTGAGAAAGTATGTTGGCACAGATTTAATAGATCAATTCTCTATTGCTGGCTCACCAGAATACTGTTTAGAGAGAGTTGAAGAATTAATTGAGAGAGGCGTCACCCACATTGGAGTGCTCCCCTTTGCAAATCCTTCGCTGGACCACAAGGGAGTTATTGCAACATTTGCACAGAAAGTGGTGAAAGATTTATGATATTGAATTTATAGAGGATATATGTGTATCGTCTTTTTAGACGTAAACCCTTTCTGTTTCAAGGTTCCGATCAAAAATAAAGTTAAAATCAATAATTATTCACTTTTTAAACATAAATAAACCTGTCACGTTTTTTTGATTTGTTTGGAATTCCTATTCTATAATCTGCAAGCATTTAAATTGTCAGTTATATAACCACAAACAAGGACTAACTAAGCATCGATTCGAGCAATTCCCGAGCTTTTTCCAAGAGATTCTGCGCTTCAATTGCAAGGGTGTTGCCCGCAATACAGTTCTGCCCTTTTTTGCAGAAGATTCTTGCTTTCTCCAACAGGATTTCAGCCTCCTCCACCAGTTCTTCTACTTCTGACGTGTCAAGATTAAAGAGCTGTGCATCACCCAACAATGCCTTCACTGTCTCTAAGAGTTCTTCAGCTTTCCGGACATTGTAATCAGCTAAAGGACAGATCTTTCTGCCGAAGACTGGCGAATTCACCAACTGGGCCTCTTGAGAAGCGCATGGATTCACAACCAACCCCCAGGGAATAAAGTCCACATTATCAGAAACATCATCACCAATTCCACTGGGGTTTGACAACAAATGGTACGGCCCACTGGCATCACCCCACCAGTTGGTTTTTGCATTAATGGTAGCCTGCACACTGTTGAATACTCCAAACCCATTGTTCAAGATATTGTTGCAGATGACTACTACAGTTGCCGATGTGGTTGCCCCTGGGCGCCATTGTTCACTTAAAACGCCAGTTCCATTGCCAGTAATTGTATTCCGGTTAACATTAACAACTGCATTGGGTGCAGTTCGCACCACCTTAATACCTGCTGCCTCGTTTTTGTACACACTATTGTTTGCGACAACAACACCGAGCGCTCGATCTACCTCTATACCATTGCCATTCAACCCAGGTATCCCACCAATGACATTATCATGCACCATATTGCCAGAAATCACATTACCAACACCTGCCCAATTTCCCACAAAAATACCAGACCCTGCATGGTTATACACGTCATTATTCACAATTTTGTTCTCTGATGGTAGTTGTTCAGATGTTTCATCAACATTTCCTATGTGAATGCCAATATCCTGTCCAGAACTTGATGGGTCTCCAACAACCACATTGCTGCGGATGACATTATTGTCTCCACCAACAGAGATCAAAGCATCACTGGCAGGAGAACCTCCAACAATGGTGAACCCCTCAACAGTGACACCACTCACCCCATAGGGTATATCAACGCCTCCCACCCCTGTAGACCAGTATCCACACCACACACCTGTATAATCGATGATAGTGACTGCAGCCCCGCCACTTGATTGGAGTGTCACACTATCCTTTGTTACGGTAACCTGCCCCGTGTACGTCCCTGCGTGAACAATTATGGTATCGCCCGCTTGGGCATTATTTATTGCAGTCTGGATTGGATTCCCAGGTCCAGGAAACACATGGTGGGTAGCAGCACCTAAGGGTTGATAACAGAAGCTGACTAAACAGACCACAATTAAAATGGTGAGTGGCACCTTCTTCATATCCTTTTCTTCCTTTACTCGCACAAAAATTGTGTATTTACTCCCTATATAAATTTTTCGGTAAAGAAAGCAAGTGAAGATGCTGTGTTACACATTTTTTTATTCAAATACGTCATTTGAAGCATAAATCAACTAAGGATTTAATCTATCGAGGAACTAACTAACCGTATGGGTCGAAAGTAGAAAGAATGCAACAATAAATTGGTGCAATTCACAAAGTGTTCGTGGGACGAAATTGATTGCTCGTGTTGTCACTTTTCAGAAAATTTTTCCCATAGTATCACCTTTCAACCTGTTATAGCCACGGACAATCTGATCCTCGTGCTGCCAGCCCTTCGTATGTGATGAACCACTTTCTGTTGTCACCTGATTCTGTTGAGTGGAGAAATCCCAAAGAGGTTAATTCCAAGAGAATGGTACTCACTTCATCTGCCGGGATTTTCAGGTTCTCATTAGTTTCACAGATCTCCTCAAGGGTTAACCCTTCTCTATGCTTTGCAAGGAACTCAAGGATCTTTTTCTGTACAGGTTCAAGTAGTGTATCCACCATCTAATCACCAGGTAAGACTTTTCGTGCCAGCGGTTCTTCCATTCTTTTCAGATGTTCAAGGAATTTTCTGCCCTTTTCTGTCACTTCTGCTGTATCACCTTTAATTTTGATTAATCCACACTTCTCCAGTTCTCCTATTAACGATTGGGTCTCTTTGACGACTGTCTTTATTTTTGTGATATCCTCTTTTGTACATCCACCAGTCTCTACAACGTGGTCCAGGATTGCAGCTGTTACTCCATCGCCCAATAGACCAATGACATCATCCTCACCAATAAGCTTGTGTGAATCTGCTTTCTGCACATCGTTACCACTGTCTTCCATGTTCACGCCTCCTCTGTGAGCGTGTACCACTTTGCGTGTACCATGACTTCTGAACGTACAACGCTTACCCTTTCTAACTCTTTTAATACATTCAGAACAGATATGTAATACCAGTCAGTCAATTTGACACTATCTTCACTTTGTATTCTGTTTTCTCCGCTTTCTATTATCAGAGACTGAATCTCCTTGTAACTTTCGCGTAAGGGATTGCCTTTTAATACTATTCCAGGGGCCTGTCCAAAAGCTATATTCATTTGCATTCCTCCTTTTCGGCATCTTTCATCTTCCCCTGGAGCTTTGTGATATGATGACTCACAAGAAACTGACATCCCTCAATCCTCTTTCGGGTATCAGTTGTGCACAAATACATGCTTTCTGCGATTCTCGTAATTTTGGAGAGTTCAAGCTTTTCTTACCGGAAGGTTTTTAAGCAACTATCACAATAAATGTTGTGATGGATGAAGCGTACCGTATTCAGGTACTCCGTGATTATGTGGTGTACTGTGTCGAAAGCAAGGACGCGAGGGTAACGAAATTCCATTATAAGTATATGCCATATTCCAGAAAACAGTCTACCATTGATTTGATAAATAGAGCAAAAAAGAGAAAAATCTTATTTGAACCACGGATTTTATGCCTTCAGGATACAGAAGCTGAATTAGTAGAGTATCAGAATATTCCATTAATTGATTTATATGAACAGAAAAGAAATGATCCAAATGTGTACTATGTTATGGCACTTGCAGGTGCTTATTCTCTCATATACTTCAAAAAGGGAAAGAGAAATCTAACATTCACAGCATGTACGCTTCCTTCGATTCCTGCATTGATTCATTTTGATGAAATTGATCCTACGAAATATGGAAAAGGTAAATTACCAGAAATGCATAAACCAGAAAACTGGGATGAATTGGACTGGAAAATATATAAAGAAAGAAGAGACCCTCTAAAGTCTAGTGTTGAAATTGGAGAGAAACTCGGAATATCCTACCAAACAGTTTTGACACGCTTCAGGAAAATTTTACAAGATTGCCAAATATGGATACCCTTTTTTCCGAAAGGATATGACAATTACGTTCCATACGTTCTCTCATTGAAAACTGAATACGAGTTAGGGCTTGTAAGTGAGTTGAAAAAGTTAGACAGATCGAATTACATCTATAAAATTGATGATACCCTAATTCTAACTCTCTTTTTTGACCGCCGTTTAGAGATTAATAGTTTCCTACGCTTAGAAAAAAAAGGGGTGATACACGATTTGCGCGTATCTTTCCCTCTGAGCCACGATAACGTGCTCGAATGGTAATTAACAAGGTATTCCAGATCCAGGACCATCTCCCTCTCCGAGGGGTTCTACTCCGTTTCCCAGGGGTTCAAATGGCCAACCTTTCAATTCTTTCATGTTGATCACCTCATGAGTTATGGGAAAACCATGGTATAGAGTTTTTGCATGCAATCTGTAAGCATTTCTTACAACTCATCAAAATTCCATGTTCGGTGGATAATTAACAAACAGAAAATTGTTGCACATAGATCTGGACGACCAAGGATTGTCCTCTCTGGGTGTTTATCAATTTCAATTTCTCGTTCTTGTTACACGTGTAACAGAACAAGACAAAAAGAGCACCTGATTTATTGATCACCCTTTTGTGAATACCTGATTATATTCTGAAGGACATGATACAAACTTATCCAAAAGAATAAAAAAAGGAAGGTTCATACTTCTTTAACCTTCATTGATAGGCTTAGAATACCTCTAATACTGATTCCACATTTCACACACTGGTCAGTATGGTGGCTTAAGAGGTTCTTCTCATTAAGGCGATAATGAGCAGAATGATGATCACCACCAATGCCGCTATTATCAGGTACAGTGGGTTTGAAAAGAGTGCTGTTAACCCAGATTCTTCAGGGTACTGTCCTTCCCATCTTTCAGGTTCGGGCTCATATGGAGGATATTCTTCATGCTCTGGTGGATGCTCTTCAGGGTGCTCCTCTGGATGCTCTTCAGGTGGCGGTTCTTCAGGTGGTGGCTCTGGTGGATGCTCCTCTGGGCGTTCTCTCACAATAAGAGTAGCAACAACCTGGTGTACAACGCCTTGAGCCTCCCCCACTATCTCAAACATATAGTCTCCTGGAGGTGTCTCATGCGACGTGGTAATGGTAAGCTGACCCATTGGCGTGGTGTGCCACTGCATACCCGGGCCTAACCCTGTCACATGGATGTTAATCGGTATCCCACTGTACGACGGGTCACTGTAATGAACAATAATCTCGTAGTGTGCTGGTTCACCTCTTTCTACTTCTGTCACTGGCGGCATTACTTCCATGTGGAAATCAAACCCTGGTCCTCCTGGCGGCTGCCCTGGCTGCCCTCCTGCTAAGACTTCAAAAGTGGTACTGCCATGTATTGTACCTCCTCCCCCTGCAAGCGTCACTGATGCACTTACCACATAAGTACCTGGATCACTAAACCCTGGGGCAGTTATACTGTTTAGAAGGCCTCCAGTAATGGGCATAGGCCCACTCTGCCAAAAGATAGCTAACAACGGTGGTTTTGTAATATCCATCTGGATCGTCCCATCTTCTCCCATATTTGTAAAGTACTCTATGTATACAGGCTGATTTGGAGCCAAAGGAGATTGCGGAACTTGCACAGTGAGACCAGGATTTGCCTTCACTAAGAAGGGAGTCAAGAGAGAAATCACAAGCACAAAAGCTATACCATAGGAAATCATATTCACTGATTTAGTACTCATTCTCCTTTTCAGTGCATAGAAACCCCTCTTCGGAACTATTTTATAATTCCTTGTACAGGGTTCATAGTCAACGTCGTTCATGGTGTAGAGTAGACTGCCCCTTTATATATTTTTTCGTTAAGAGGCAAATGACCCTCGCTTCAGAGACTGAGCTTAAAAAGTAAATAAAAAAGGATATTAACCCATTAAATGCTCTTTGATTCTTCAATATTTCATATCTATTTTTTTAACAGGTGCCTTCCACCTTTTTTAAAGTAACATCATAAAAGAAGTCAAATAATCATTATCAAGCACCCTCTCTACGTAACCACCAAGGGGACACATCTCTTTTTTGCTTCCTTCCCATAACTATTAACCAACCACATCAGAAATTTTCATGTCCTTCAATATCAATAGTTCCACACAAAAACCAAAAAAAGGAGATAAATTGTTACACGTGTAACAAAAGTGAGAGAACCACGTAAGATGCACCACATGTAAAAGAGAATATGACATTCTTCATATTCAGGTGCCATCCATTCTACCACGAATCTTTTGTGGTTCAACAACTTGAGGTACTTCTTTTTTGCTGCGTCCTGGTTTTGTGTACGTGGCAATGCACATATTCAAGAGAGCTGACACAAGAGAGTGAAAATGCTTTAAATCACCTTCAGAGCAGGAAATATTGACCCATTCTGCAATTAACAATTGACACTTTTAACTGGGGTTAAAGGTAATCACGTATTGCCTGAGAGATATTCACCTTTAACTCCCTAAGGAGAACCAGATACTGTATGCAGAACTAGAGCATTAAGGTTTATATACTAACCAGCTATTCCACACACAAAGAGATCATAAAGAAAAGGTCGTTACTATGAAAATGAGTGAAAGAATGTGTAACCCCCAGGAGGTGCGACAATGCACAATGAAAATGAAGGCAAAAAAGAAGGTGAAAAACAGAAGAAATTGGATACCTTTACAAAAATTGGGATTGTTGTGATTATTGCTGCGATCATAGCAATTTTCATTATCGCATCAATGCCGCTGAACATATATGTAAGAGCTATTATTGTTATTGCTCTCATCGGGATCATAATAAAACTTGCTGAGCGTGTCATCATTGATATTTATGATATGTGGCATATTTTTGACTTTTGGCAGAGGCTGAGACGTTAATCTACTTCATCTGTAACACCTCTAGAGGTATACTAACAGACTTGTTACACGTGTAACACGTGGGATAGCCACCAACCAATGAACAAATATCACACTTGTACCTCACACCAAAACCATTATATGATCAGGTGCATCATTCACCAGTGGAGGTACACCATGAACCCTATTGAATTTATGGTCATGACCATTAATGTGGGAGGCGCAAAACAGGTACGGAACCAACAGTTGAACCTGAAAGAGTTTGCTTCCACCATTGTACAGCGAATGCCCCCATCAGTGAAGCCTGATATTACTGCTGTACAAGAATCACACCAGGTATGGCATGAAAAAAACTTGTGTCTTGAAAAGAGTGAGGAGCTCTCCAAAATCCTTGGAAATTCCTATCGCAGCTATTTTTCTCCATATTTGGATAGTGACCATCACGCACACCATAAAAAATGGAAAAGACCAATGTATAAAGGATTTTTACGAGTCAAACAGGGTAACGCTATTATTACCAACAAAGACACTGCGCAGTGGCCTTGGGATTTTCCTCCAGAGAGCTATCCAGGATACAACAAATGTGCACCACTATCTACGCAGATCAGCAGAGCTGCTCTATTCAGTACGGGAGACAGAGATACAGAGCCTCGCAGCCTCATGGTGGTGCCATTGTCAGTTGGGGGAATATCACTCTACTTTATAGCTACCCATCTTGCTACCCTCAAGGGTGAGGACAGGCACAATAACAGAACTCCACAGTCAGTGAAAGCATCTGATGTCAGGCTGGCACAGGTGCACGAAATTCTCAAAATCGTTGACAACCTCAGAAAGGCAGAATGTGAAAAAGGCACAAATCAGCTTCCAATAATCCTTGCAGGAGATTTCAATGCACAACCGGACTCTCCCGAGATTAATGCATTGGAACAGACATTTGTGCGGCTC
>SMTZ1_10025742_pt1 | contig 12115 bp, 12 predicted proteins | sample DeeMarSWOR136_30_FD_25667 | JGI IMG/M metagenome (IMG submission 25667) | reverse complement strand
TGCTTTCAAAGTGAAATAGGCGTTTTATTCTTTGATGAAAGGATTGTCAGCTTCAGAGAAATGGTACCAGCCAAACATCTTGAGATTAAGAACTTTAAGACTTACTCTACAATCTGTGAGAAGATAGTAGTTGATAACTATGTCATGCGCACCGGTGAATATTTTTGATGACCTAGTTCACGTAGATAGGTGACATATTATAGGGGGTGAGTAGAATGAGCGAAAATGAACAAGGGGAAAAGAGTGTAGCTGAGCTGACGGACCGAGTGGCACTGGAAATAATAAGAACGTCACTTATAAAAAGCATATTGAAGCAGGTAGTAAATGAAATAGACCCAAAATCAGCCTCAAAGCTGACGCGGACGCTCCTGAGGAAAGACTCCGAACTCACAACTACCATTCTGGAGAACTTTCCTTCCCTTACCAATGCCGTTATCGCTGCCGTTAATGAGACTTTGAAATCTTTGCAGAAAATGCCACCGGGCACGATTTCCGCCTCTATTCCAGCAGGCATTAAGGATATTGATGCCCGGGAAATCGGCGAAACCGTAAATTCGCTTGCGCAAGCTCTGAACACAGCACACAAAGAAAACCCAACACTTCTTGCCGATGCCTTCTCCCCATTTATTACAAACCTCATCTCGTCCACTGATTTCGGTGAGCTCGGGGAGGCGATAGAGGGCTCATCAGAGGATATCCTGGCTATGGTAAGGGCATCAAATGAAGTGCTGTGGACAAACCTGGGCAAGGTAATGAGTATGGGGGTGATACTTCCCGCGATTATAAACATAACCGTTAAAAGCTTGAAGGAGACTCTACCGCAAATTGAGGGGTTGGCGGGAGATGTCCTATCCATTGGCGACTTCGCTCCTGAAGTAGTCGACGAGATGGTCTCTGGTATGCCGCTGATAAAGGATGTTGATGCCCGGGAAATCGGCGAGCTGATTAATTCGCTCCTTGGGATAATGAGGATTCTACTGCATACGCTGGGCATACTCCTGGGAGAAGAAGCTCCTATGACCCGGGAGCTCATTTCACAGAAACTACGGGATATCCTTTCAACCATTGACCCGGAAAAGTTCGCTGAAGCGACGGTAGCCCTTTCTGAAGCCGGCGAAGGAATCACAAATACCGTAACCGATGTGTTAATGGAGAACCCGGAGTTCATGTTCTCCGCTATCTCGACAACCCCCGCGGTGGTAAACTCGCTTGTCCGAAGCTCCAACAGGGCGGTATCAAGAGTTGCTGAAATGCCACCAGAGCTACTGGGGGCGGTGCTTTCTGAGACAATAGCCGGTATCGATACCAAAGAAGTCAGCGAATTACTGAACTCCTTGATTCGCACTATAAACGGCATACATGAAACCAATCCAAAGCTTCTGACCGACCCCCTCTCCAGGATTATATCGGGCGTGGACAGTGGTGAAGCGAGGAAACTGGGGAATTATCTCATGGAGGACTTGAGGATTTTGCGCGGGCAGGCTCAAGAATGAGAGGAGACGGAAAATGGAACTAATGGAGAAGTTGGTCGAACCGGCGAAAACCCTGTCCAATTCCTATGTAGAGAGTTGGAGGGAAAAGGGAGGGAAGGTAATAGGATACTCAGGCACTTATATACCAGAGGAAATCATTTATGCTGCCGGTATTCTCCCCTATAGAATAGGGGGGAGAGAGGCTACGAAAGTTACCATAGCGGATATGTATTTCGGACCAGTCATATGCAACTTTGTTAAGTGTGTACTGGAGAATGCCGCTGATGGCAGGTTCGATTTCCTGGATGGAGCAATTATAACTTATGAATGTGACCATATGCGGCGTATTTTTGATGCGTGGAGAAGAGCAGCGAAAGATGGAAATGCTCGTCTTCCTGCCTTCTTTCAATATTACGGTCTGCCTCATTCGCGTAGCGAGCATGCCACCGAATTGCTTATGACTGAGACTCAAAGGCTTATCAAGGAGATGGAGAAGCATTTTGGGGTTGAGGTGACAGAAGAGGGGTTGAGGAATGCCATCAAGGTATACAACAAAACCAGGCAGCTATTGAGGAAGCTGTACGAGCTCAGGGAAAAAGATGAGGTTCCAGTCACCGGGACAGAGGCTCTGGGCATCGTGGTAACAAGCACTGTAATGCCGAAAGACGAATACAATAAGCAGCTGGAGAAATTACTGGACGAACTTGTCAAGAGGAAAGGCATTACCGGTAGACCAAGGCTGATGATAGTAGGGAGTGTAAATGATGATATAGAGTTGGTGAAGCTCATGGAAGACCTTGGCGCAGTGGTTGTCGCTGATTCATTATGCTATGGGGCGAGATGCTTCTGGAACCTGGTCGAGGAAAATGGCGACCCCTTACAGACCATCGTCACCAGGTATTGGGAGCATATCCCCTGTCCTCGTATGTATGGAGAATACTCTCGTAGATACAGTTTTGTAAGGGATATTGCCAGGAGTGGGAAAGTGGATGGTGTCATTCTGGAGAACATAAGGTTTTGTGACCTGCACGGGACTGATAACACGCTTTATGGAAGGGATTTGGAGGCTGAGGGTATTCCCACATTAAGGCTGGAAAGACAATATGGTCCCCTGGCTGATAGCGGCAGGCTGAGGACAAGGGTTCAGGCATTTTTAGAGAGGATAGGAGGGTGAAAAAATGAAAGAAAAAGCGGCACAAGCCAGTTTCCCCCGGGCAATTTCCACGATGCTTGGGATGATGTCTGGCACTCAAGCAACTGACAAAGAGGTCAGGGGTATGATGAGAGCGCTGCCAGCGATGTCCGCTATGATGGAGACATTCACGCTTGAACCAGATATCAGAGAAGTCGCGCTGCCCTTCATGGAGCTACAGAGTTCTTATCTTCAAAATCTCAGCAACGCCCACAAGGAGGGGAAGAAAATAGCCTTTGAAAACTTTAACTTTCCTCCAGCAATATTGTATGCCATGGATATAGTCCCGGTGTCCCCCGAAGTCATATCGAGCTTACTGTCAATGGGGGTCCCTAAGGGTATCTTCAGGTTTCTCGATTACACTACGGGCATAGGCATTCCAGAGTCCATGTGCACTGCTCAAAGGGGAGGAGTGGGCGTCATATTATCAGGTCTGATTGAAAAGCCAGATATGGTGCTCAATATGGCCTCGGGGAGCTGCGATACAAACTCAAAAATGTTTGACTTTGTATCTGAATACCTGGATATCCCGTTCTGTAACATTGATGCTCCACCGTACTGGGATGAAAGTGGAGAGATGATGAGGTATTATCAAAAGGAATATAGAAAGCTGGTAGCGTTCCTGGAAGAGCAGACGGGAAATAAGCTGGATGAAGATAAGCTGCGGCAGTGCTGTACAGAAGCCAAAAAGCAGGACGAGTATGTCGCTGAACTCTATGACTTAAGAAGAGCTGTCCCCAATCCGGTCCCGGCTATATTCAACCTCATGATGTTCGGTACAAGATTTATGTCTTCAGGAACTCTCCAGGCGACAAAGGTGATGGAGACTATGTATGAGGTGGTGAAGGAGAGGTACAAGAAAGGGGAAGGAGTTTTACCCAGAGAGAAGGCAAGGGCCAGCCTCGTTTACCTCAGCCATTTTACTGCGGGTGGAGAGTTTTGGAGATGGTTGGAACACAACGGAATCTCAGTGCTGATGGAGGGGCTAGCAATACTCAGCCACCAGCATTACAACATAGATACCTCAACCGTAGATACCATGCTCGATAGCTTAGCCGGGCAAGCACACAACATGATGATGACCAAGCAAATAAGGGGACCCCTTGATTATCCCGGCCAGTGGTTTGAAGACATAGCTACGCAGTCTAAAGACCTTAACATAGATTGTGCTATATACCTTGGCACGCTGGGATGCAAGAATACCTGGGGAGGCATCAAGGTGCTGATGAAAATGATTGAAGAAGAGTTAGAGATACCAACCCTCATCATACATTCAGATACATGGGATGACCGGGTTACTCCGTGGCCAACTATTAGAGACCAGCTTGAGGAGTTCATTAACACAGTGGTGGTGCAATGATTGTTGCTGGTTGTGATGTCGGTTCCTTAACTGCTGAAGCCGTTATAATGGGCGACGAGGAAGTTTTATCCTCGGAGATTATCGGGGTCAGGCCAGGACCAGAGCAATCGGCCCAAGATGTTATGGACAAGGCGTTACAAAAAGCTCATCTTGCTTTGGAAGATATAGATTACTGCATCAGCACAGGTTATGGCAGGGAGAGGATTCCATTCGCCAGGGATAACATATCCGAGATATCCTGCCACGGCAAGGGGGCACACTGGCTTATCCCTTCGGTGAGGACGGTGATTGACGTTGGCGGTCAGGATTGTAAGGTAATCAGGATCGATGCAAACGGCAAGCTGCAAAATTTCATTATGAACGATAAGTGTGCTGCGGGAACGGGGAGATTTCTGGAGGTTATGGCGAAGACATTAGAGATAAGGCTCGATGAAATTGGTCCTTTGTCCCTCCTGGCGAAAAATCCTGTGGTTATTACCAGTATGTGCAGCATCTATGCCCAGACCGAGGTGGCGGCATTCATCGCCGAGGGAGTGGACCAGCATGATCTGGCTGCTGGAATCACCAGGGCCATGGCAGAGAGGGTGAACAGTCTGGCGATGAGAGTCGGCGTAGAAGAAGATGTGGTAATAACAGGAGGAGTGGCTAAGAATACCGGTGTGGTTAAAAGCCTGGAGACAATGTTGCGGGTAAACACAAAAAAGCTTACCGTGGACCCTCAGATTGTGGGGGCTCTCGGAGGGGCGCTGTTCGCAAGAGAAAAAATTTTACCGAAAGGATAGGCGTCAATGATTGCAGCCGGATGTGATGTAGGAAGCCTGAGCACAAAAGTCGCTCTAACCAGGGACGGGTCAATTATTTCCCATCATATCATCGAAACGGGATTTAAGCCTGACCTGGCAGCAAAGAACGCTATGGATGGAGCACTTTCAAAGGCTAATCTATCAATTGATGATGTCGGATATTGCGTAAGTACTGGCGATGGTGGGAAAAATGTCTCGTTTGCCGGCAAGTATATATCGCAGCTCTCCTGCCTTTCTAAAGGAACTTATTTTTTTATTCCCTCAGTCAGAACAGTCGTTGATGTAGGAGGGAATGCCAGCAGAGCTATCAGCGTTGGTAAGGAGGGGAGAGTTTTGGGTTACCGCCTGAACGATAAATGTGCCGCTGGCGGTGGGCGTTTTTTTGATGTTCTAGCTGAAGCACTGGAATTGAAACTCGATGACCTGGGCCCCTTATCTCAGCAATCGAAGAGCCCGCTTGAAATCACCAGTCAATGCACTGTATTTGCTGAATCTGAAGTTATATCTCTTCTTAACGAAGGGAAAGATGTAGTGGATATTATAGCTGGCGTCAATCAGTCGATAGCCTCAAGAATAGCGAGCCTGGTCAGGAATGCCGGCGTCAAGGAAGATGTGGTCATGACGGGAGGAGTAGCCAAGAATATCGGGGTAATCAAGAGCCTGGAAGGATGGCTTGGGGTTGGCATAAAAACGGTGCCAGCAGATCCCCAGATTGTGGGTGCAGTAGGTGCCTCTCTACTTGCATATAACACGGCTGAGGGAATATATAGCAGAGAGAGCGGAAATCGGTCAGAAGGTCAGGCGCCTGGACTCCGGGAATGGAGAAGACCTATCAAGTTTTAGCAGTGAAGGGAAGCCGACAATCATTTTGCGTGAGGATACCTGGGTTGAACTCGGAAATCCGGGAACCGCCTCTTTAGCCGTGGTTCTGTTGACCGAAAGCCTTGAACTGGTTAATGATGGAGCCATCTCACTGGTAGGTCCAGACATCTCCGAAGCAAAAGGAAGCCTTCCCTTTGCCCAGATTCTACTGGTCGGGTCTACCACGCTAAAAGACGAGGATTACAGGAAGCTAAATTCAGCTCAGTATGAGCTGGGTTTGAAGGGTTACATGATTAAGAGCCTTCCCTCCGGGCTGAGCATCTGGAGCAGGATAAGCAAAGACGGCGTCCAGGACGGCCTTTCGTTTGCGGTTCTGGGAAATGCGCTGGGCGATAGTCTTAAGTCACGGTTTGACCTTCAATCGCTGGAGGTTATCTTTGTGACTTCGAGCGAGGACGATGTAACGGAGCTCGGTGATATATCCAATAAAGCCAGAAGAATACTCGGCGCGATGAACAAGATGGTGGAAGAACTATCATTTGACTGCTCGACCTGCGAATATTCAGATGTATGTGGCGAGGTTCTGGAGTTGAAGAAAATGAGGCGGGAGCTGCTGGAATCTCGGTGAGGTAATGAGATGGAAAGTAAGATTATAGCAGTATGCGGGAAGGGTGGTGTAGGAAAAACTTTTCTAACTGCGGCGATGGTCAAGCTGCTCGCAGATAGGGAGGATACGAAAATTCTGGCTATCGATGCCGACCCTTCCTTTGGTCTTGCCCCTGCCCTTGGCGTTAAAGTTAAAAAAACGGTTAACGATATACGGAGCGATTTAATAGACACAATTAAAAAGGGGAAGAGAACGGGGGATAAATCCGAGCTGCTTTCCAGGCTGGACTATGAAGTTTTTGATGCGCTTGAAGAAAGCGCCAACCTGGCAGTTCTGGCTATTGGAAGACCTGAGGACGAGGGCTGTTATTGCCAGGTAAATCAGCTTCTGAAAGAGATAATAGAGGCTCTATCCAGGAACTTTGACCTTGTGTTGATTGATGGGGAAGCAGGCGTGGAACAGATAAACCGAAGGGTTATGCAGACCGTGGATGACCTTGTGCTGATAACCGATACATCTGCCAAGGGTGTGAATGTTGTCTCGGCAATAAAAAAGCTCGTGGATGATAGGAGGGCTGTGGAATGCCGCAGAGTGGGGCTGGTAATAAACAGGGTGGGAAGCAGGAAAGAGGTGGACAGGATTCTCGGTGATGTTTCCCTGGACTTGCTGGGATGGATTCCAGAAGATGATATGGTAAGGGAATACGACTTTAATAATAAACCGATAACCGATTTCCCTGATACTTTGCCCAGTATCGTGGCTGTTCGCCAGATTGTAAGAAAACTGGCAGCAGGCTGAGAAGGCTTTTAGTCCAGCTTCACGCCTGTTTCATAAGTGCTTTAATATCTAAAGGGTTGCCCTTGGCTGGATCCCTCTTTAAGCTTATAGCGTCCACGGGACACTTCGTCTCACATACTCCACAGCCCATACATTTATCATAGATAACCTCTGCCCGTTCATCCTTCAGGGTAAGTGCTTCGAACTGGCAAAAATCAATGCATTGCCCACAACCATTACAATCTTCGCCTATCTCGGAAACATAGCCCGAGGGGGCAATTATGGGTATACCCCATCGGAAGCCCCTCATCGCTGCACAACAACATTTACAGCAATTACAGATAGCGTAGAACCTATCACCCATAGCATCTTTAAACCAGGCGGTGTGTATATGTCCCCTATCGTCCTCAGCTTCTATGATCTCCACAGCCTCTTCCTGGCTGATTTTGCGGGCATTGTTTACCTTATGCTCCAGGGCGAAACTGGCATACGGCTCTCCCACGGCAATGCAGACATCTATAGGTTTGCAGGGATTTTCCTTCGTCGACCTGCAACTACAGTCAATTACGGCGATGTGGTCTGGATTTTTCAGGATGATATCTCTGGCGTGCTTAAAGGGTACGATGGTCTCCAGGTTGGTCAGTGAGATCTCTTGCTTAACGGTTACCAGAGACTTGGCATCGTCCAGTTTGACTACGTTGCTGTGATAGGTGCTCGTCTCAGCACTTGCAAGCGTGGGAAAGCCAGCTCATCAGCCTCAGGAGTTGCCACTTCTTCCGGATAGCGGAGAGTTACTTCAGGGTCGGGCACTACATTGCGAATATGGTAAATGTACAGGTTAATCCACTTGAGATAGATGTAGCCCTCGGCCATTTTACCTAAGGCTTCCTTACCCTTACCGAACATCTTGAGAAACTCTTCAGTTGACTTTTTCATCTTCAAGCCCTCCTCTCATTATTTTGGATTTCCCATTTCGACTCACAATGAGGTAGTCCTATCCCTGATGGCTCCGGCATCAATCATACACCCATAGCACCTGGCAAACCAAGCCCCTTGTGCACCCCCATGAAGCTAAACAGGGGGCTTTTGAAGTTATTTTATCACGGCAACCTGTCTATGCCCCAGCTTGTTATGGGAAATGCAGGCTTGGATGAGTTGCGCTAAAGTCCTGCGGGGAAAAGGTTATCCCCTGGAGCCTGGCTCAAGCTCCAGGCTGATGTCTAAAGCTTTGGTTGAATGAGTGAGAGCGCCTACCGAGATGAAATCAACACCGGTTTCTGCCACAGCCCGAACTTTATCCAGTGTAATTTTGCCCGAAGCTTCAATTAAGGCAACCCCGTGTATCATCTTCACCACCTCACGCATATCATCGACGCTCATATTATCAAGCATGATCACGCTTGCCCCGGCCTCAGCAGCTTCCACGGCCTCCTGGGGAGTCTTGACCTCCACTTCTACCTGAGTGGATGGCGGGGCATTCTGCCAGGCTTTCTCTACAATTTCCCTGATACTCAAGCCGTCACTGCGCAGCGCTGCCAGATGATTGTCCTTGATGAGAACGGCATCACCCAGATGCATGCGGTGATTTTTGCCACCGCCAACCTTGACAGCATATTTTTCCAATAGCCTTAAGCCAGGGGTAGTTTTCCTGGTATCCATAATCTGCACCGGTAACCCCTCAACTGCTTTCACATAGCGATTCGTCTCCGTGGCAATGCCGCTGAGCCTCTGCAGGAAATTCAACGCTGTTCTTTCCGCTTTGAAGATACCGGCTATCCTGCCCTCCACCGTGGCAATTATGTCGCCACTGCCGACTTTCGTTCCGTCTTTGAGCAAAACTTCTAGTTTCAGTTCCGCGTCAACCCGGCGGAACACTTCTTCAGCTATCTCGGCTCCGGCTAAAATGCCCTTTTCCTTGGCTAAAATTGATGCTACGCCGACTTTTCCCTGTGGTATAAGGGAATTACTGGTAATATCGCCTTTACCAACGTCTTCAGCCAAAGCAAGGTCAATGATTTGCCCTGTTTCAGCATTACTGAGCATTTTTACTCCGGAAGACTATGTGCCTCTGCCACTCTGGCGAAGTTTCAGGAAAATCGGTGCGGAAATGAGCACCGCGGCTCTCCTGCCTGAGCAACGCCGCCTCAGCCATAAGCCGGCCGCACAATACCAGACTGCTCAGCTCATGAGAGACACGGTCAGCAGGCTGGGGTAAAGAGTGCTCCCAGGTAGCCAGTATGTTTGCCGCCTCAACAAGACCGTCGCCGGAACGAATAATTCCCACCTTATCCCACATAAGCGATTGCAGGTTAGCTAAATTGAGCGGCGGTGTTTTGGGCACTGGCTCACGGTCGGGAAGGAAGTGAGGTTGCTTTGCTTCACTCGCAATGACAAAAGGATGAGATGTCTGACTTTTCTGTATTGCCCTTCTGGCAAAAACGACCGATTCAAGTAGTGAATTTGATGCCAGCCTGTTGGCACCATGAACGCTGGTGCAGGCTGCCTCCCCGATTGCCAGCAAGCCCGGGATGTTAGCCTCACCCCACTCATTCACCTTCACCCCTCCCATAAGGTAGTGAGCCGCCGGTGCCACCGGTATAAGTTCCCTGGTGATGTTCAAGCCATGCTCCTGGCAAAAGCGATAGATATGTGGAAAGCGGGCAGTAATCAAACTAGGCGGTAAATGAGTAACGTCCAGAAACACGCTATCACTGCCTCTCTTTCTCATTTCATAAACAATACTTCGAGCCACCACATCCCTCGGGGCCAGCTCATCCTCAGCTGCATAGTAAGGCATAAAACGATAGCCGTCGGCATTCCTGAGTATCCCGCCCTCCCCCCTCACTGCCTCAGAAATGAGGAAAGGAGCCACACCGGGAAGATGAAGGCTGGTGGGATGAAACTGGAAGAACTCCATATCGCTGATTTCAGCACCAGCTTTGAAAGCTAAGGCTATGCCATCGCCGGTAACCACATCGGAGTTGGTGGTATATTTGAATAACTGCCCGGCACCACCAGTGCCTAAGATAAGAAATCGACAACTATATTCCTCTGTCAGCTTTGTTTGGCAATCAAGAACCTTCACACCCTCCACCTTGCCGCCTTCAGTGATAATCTCGCTAACCAGGCAGTGTTCTAAAACCCTGACCTTGTTGGACCTCACCTGCCGACTCAAGCTGGTTTCAATATGCTCACCGGTAGCATCCCCACCGGCATGTATGATGCGCGGCATACTATGAGCCGCCTCCCTGCCCAGGCTAATTGCGCCATCCAGTGTATCAAAGGGAACTTGAAGCCTGATGAGGTCAGCAATACATTCAGCCGCCTCATCAGTAAGAATACGAACTGCATCAGCATCACACAACCCATCCCCAGCAGCTATGGTATCCCTGTAGTGAAGCTCAGGAGAGTCATCCTTACTTATAGCGGCAGCAATGCCGCCTTGAGCATACCTGGTATTGCAATCATCAATGCTGCCCTTGGTCAACACAAGCACACTGCCTTGCCCGACAGCAAGTAACGCAGCATAGAGCCCGGCAATACCACTGCCCACTATTATATAGTCATAGTTAGTCATCTTTTCCTTCAGCTTATCGCCAGCATCCTGTCAATAGCCCTCTTAGCCCTCACCCTTATCTCCTCAGGAACGGTGACGATGTTCTTCCTTGCCCTCATTGTTTCAATCACCGTTTCCAGTGTGGTCATCTTCATATCAGGGCAAACCAGGCTATCGGAGATAAGGTAAAATTCCTTATCGGGATTCTCCTTATTCAAAGGATACAACATTCCTTCCTCAGTGCCAATAAGGAAATCCGTCGCATTGCTTGCCCTGGCATAGCGGAGCATCTGCGATGTGCTTAGAGCAGCGTCAGCCAGCTCGATAACCTCGGGGCGGCATTCGGGATGAACCAGCACTCTGGCTTCAGGATAACGCTGCCTGGCTTTCCCGACTTCCTCCACAGTGAGGTTATCATGTACAGCGCAAAACCCGGGGTAAAGAACTATCTTCTTATCAGTCCTGGTAGAGACATAATGCCCCAGATTTCTGTCGGGGATGAACAGGATTTCTTCGTCGGGGATTGCGTTTACCACCTCGGCTCCGTTAGCCGAGGTGCAGCAAATATCGCTCTCCGCCTTAATCGCTGCTGTGGTATTAACGTAAGCTACTACTGCAGCTTGGGGATATCGCTCCTTCCATTCCCTTAAACTGTCAACATCGATGGTATCCGCCAGAGGACAGCCAGCGTCACGGTGTGATAACAGCACCGTGGTGTCTGGATTCAGGATAGCCGCTGTTTCCGCCATGAACAGAACGCCGCAAAAGACGATTACTTCCGCCCTGTTGCCGACACATTCCCTTGCCAGCTCCAGAGAATCCCCGGTGAAGTCGGCAATATCCTGCACCTCGGGACGCTGATAATTATGGGCCACGATAATAGCGTTAAGCCCCCTCTTCAGCTCCAGGACTTCCTCCTGAAGCTCTTCCAATCCAGGCTCTGATTCAGCAACCACTTTCACTTTCTATCTCCGTTCTCTCCAGGCCCAGTAATCCACGAATTTCCTCACGGCTTTTGCTGCATTAACAGGCGAAGGAAAAACGGGTATCCCCCGGCTAATAACTTGCTTCCTTATATCGGCAATGCCACTCCACCTCCAGTTTTGCATATCAGATGAATCAATTTCAGCCGTTTCTATAACGGAAACCACAGGCTTACCGTCATCTTTGGTCGCCATGGTTCCGTCCAAAAAATCCCTGGCTATCGTTTTCCGCCATATATCCGTGGGGTAAAAGTCATCTTGAGTCAAGCCGAGAACAAGAACATCAAATTCCTGCGCGGCAGCCACCATTTTCAGTAGACTCAAGGGTGGGACAAGTGAGCTCTGAAAAATAGAGCTGTCCAGAGGATTTCTAACCCAATCCCAGATTCCTGGAACCTCTTTTTTGAGTTCCTCCCTTGTTTTCAGCGAAAGCTCGGGAATGTGAAAACCTTCTTCCTCCCACACATCGGCTGAAATCACGCTTTTCCCGCCCCCACCTCCAACTATAAGCACCCCCCTGCTTGTGATAGGCGGACAAAAGGT
>SMTZ1_10008659_pt1 | contig 12116 bp, 12 predicted proteins | sample DeeMarSWOR136_30_FD_25667 | JGI IMG/M metagenome (IMG submission 25667) | reverse complement strand
GCCTGGGAAGCCTGGAAGTTGGTCACCGGTCAGCGCTATGTGCACGATCCGGTTTATCACGGTCCCTTCCTGTATCACCTGACCGCATTTGTGTACTTTCTGCTGGGTGTGAACGATGTGACAGCGCGTGTGGGTGCGGCACTGTTTTCCATTGCCGCGGTGCTGTTGGTGTGGCCGCTGCGTCGCTGGCTGGGGCGTTTGGGGGCTTTGTTTGCGATGGCGCTGCTGACGATCTCGCCGACGATGATGTACCGAGGGCGGTTCATCCGGCATGACATCTTTGTGATCGTACCGAGCATGGTGATGGTGGTATGCTTCTTCAAGTACCTGGAGGAGCGAGAGGAGCGGTGGCTGTATGTCATAGCGGGTGCGCTGTCGTTGACATTCTGCGGGAAAGCGAACGCGTTCATCAACGGCGCGATTTTTGGCAGTTATGGCTGAGGAGTCGCAAACCTGTGCGGGAGTTGGCAGCGTTTGACCTGGTAGCGTTGCTGGGCACGCTGGCGCTGCCGTTGGCATCTCCGGTACTGATCAAGGGCCTAGGATACAATCCTCTCGACTATAGCCCGGCGGGTTTGCTGCGCATCCGCGTCGTAGTGCTGGTGCTAGTCGGCATTTCCGCTGTGGTTGGGATGTGGTGGCGCAGGAAGGTGTGGCTGATTGCCGCTGGGATTTACTACAGTATCTTTCTGTCGCTTTACACAACGCTATTCACCAATGGGCGCGGCGTGGAGTCGGGTTTTGTGGGCATGCTGGGCTACTGGATATCGCAGCAGGATGTAGCGCGAGGTGGGCAGCCGTGGTACTACTACTTCTTCCTGTTGCTGGTCTATGAGTTCCTGCCCTTGCTGTTGGCGGTCCTGGGGGCGGTGTACTACTTGCTGACTAGGAGGACCAAGGGCGAGTCGAGTGCATCGGCCGAGACCGAGGTGCCGTTGGCTGTCTCTGCTGCTGTGACCTTCGTTCCGTTCGTTCTGTACTGGGTGCTGCTCAACTTTGTGATCTTCACTTGGTCCGGCGAGAAGATGCCGTGGCAGAACCAGCATCTGGTGCTTCCACTGTCCTGGGTCGGGTGTGGGACACGACCGACTGGCGTGAACTGTTGCGGCGCGGTATGAGCTGGGCGCTGGTACTGCTCCCGGTGGCGTTGCTTTCCCTGTTCGCGCTGCTGTCCACGACGGTCGGCCAGCCGGGGCCGTTCAGCGGCATGGCGCTGAACCAGCTGGAGGCCACCTTGCGCTGGCTGCTGGCGCTGATCGTGCTGCTCATTGCCATGCTGTTCTTGTTCCGGCATACCCGCCGGCTGTGGTGGGCAGGATACTGGCGGGCTGCATTGGCTGTGCTGCTGGTGATACTGGGCGCAGCGACGGTGCGCTTTGCTGTGATGCTCAGTTTCATTAACCAGAACTATGCCACCGAGTTTCTGATGTTTGCGGCGGCCACCCCCGATACAGCGCTGGTCATGGATGAGCTGAACGAGATGTCGCGTCGCTTGGGTGGCTCACAGCCGCTCACCGTGGCCTATGACAATGAATCGCAGCAGCCCTTTTTCTGGTATCTGCGAGACCGTGAGAACGTGGTTTTTTTCACCGGAGAGTCGGGGCTGTCAGGAGATCCAGACATCGTCATCATTGGGCATGGCAATGAGAGCAAGGTGAAATCGCAGCTTGCGGGCAAGTACTTGCGGCGGGACTACCGGCTGATCTGGTGGCCCGACGAGAGCGTATATCGCAATCTGACACCAGCCAAGCTGCGGAACGACCTGAAAGATCCAGGGAGACGCAGATACTGGTGGGACATTCTATGGCATCGCAAGTACCCGCAGTCCACTACGGCGTGGCCCCTTGTCCACAAGTTCGCGATGCACGTGCGCAGGGATCTGGCTGCCAGGGTCTGGCCCGCAGGCTCTGAGGTTGCAGCGCCCGCTCTGGCGCTCCCTGAGGAAGAATACGAGAGGCAGCGGGGTGGGGCAGTTCAACTACCCCAAAGGGATCGCTGTGGACGGGCAGGGGAATGTGTACGTAGTGGACAGCTACAATCACCGCGTGCAGGTGTTTGACGGCAATGGGCGTTTCTTGCGGCAGTGGGGTGGTCAGGGGAATGCTCTGGGGCAGTTTCAGGAGCCGTGGGGCATAACGGTGGACAGGGAAGGGAACGTGTATGTGGCGGACACATGGAACCACCGCATCCAGAAGTTCGATGGAGAAGGGCGGGTGTTAGGGCAGTGGGGAGTGTTTGGGGACACCGCGGGTGCATTGGGAGGTTCGGAAGTGTTCTATGGGCCGCGGGACGTGGCGGTGGATGGGGATGGGAACGTGGTGGTGAGCGACACGGGGAACAAGCGGGTGATAAAGTACACGTCTGAGGGGGAGTTCATCGGGCAGTGGGGAGGCGGGGGCTCTCTGGAGGGACAGTTGCGAGAGCCAGTGGGATTGGCGGTGGACAGTGCGGGGAACGTGTACGTAGCGGACACGTGGAACCAACGGATACAGAAGTATGATGGAGAGATGAAGGTCGTCGGGCAGTGGGCGGTGATAGGTTGGGAGGGGGAAGGGGTAACGAACAAGCCATACGTTGCGGTGGATAGTGGTGGGGATGTGTATGCGACAGCACCGGACTACCACTGGGTGATGCAGTTCGATGGGGCGGGGAAGGTGAAGGCGGTATGGGGGCAGTATGGGAGCGACATGAGTTCGCTCAACATGCCGTCTGGGATAGCGGTGGATGGGGAAGACAACATCTATGTGTTGGATTCTGCCAACCACCGTGTGCTCAAGTTCGCACCGCTTGCCTCAGTCAGTGACAGTCGCAGCTAGCAGCCAGATCAAGGTCGGCTGGCTGAATGGGCATAGCGGCCCAGAGCGTCACACGCTCGATGGTGGCAGCTTTGATGTTGGAGCAGATCTTTCAGTGGATGGGCTCACCGACCAATGACCACGGTCCGGCCCACGTGATACGCACTCCTACGAGTTGACCGCGTCGGTTTGCGCTGTCCTCGAAGTAGACCAGCTTGTTCGTGCTGGTCCGCCCTCTCCACCTACCCCTCTGGTGCTCCTCTACCAGTACTTCCACACTCTTCCCCATTAGCGCGGTATTGATTTCGCCAGCGATGCGTGCTTGCAGCGTCTCCAGTTGGGCGCGGCGGCGTTCCTTCTCCGCCTCTGGCACATCATTGGTCAAGCGCGCGGCAGGTGTTCCCGGGCGAGGCGAATACCTGGCGATGTGGACAGTGTCGAAGCGCAGCGAAGTCAGTAGGTCGTAAGTTGCCTGGAACTGAGCCTCGCTCTCGCCAGGGAAGCCGACGATGACGTCTGTCGCGATGCTGCAGCCAGGTACGCGCTCACGGATCTCAGCCACCAGGTCGCGGTAGGCAGCGACGGTATAGCCGCGCCCCATGCGTCTCAGGACGGAATCGTCGCCCGACTGGACCGGCACTTCAAAGTGCGGGCAGACCTTTGGCAGTCGGCAAACGGCATCGATCAGATCGCTACTCATCTCTGCTGGATGAGATGTCAGGAAGCGGATGCGGCACAACCCATCGATCTGGTGCACAGCTGACAGCAAGTCCGCAAGGTTTGGCGCAGGCGAGACCAAATCCTGTCCGTAAGCGTCCACGTTTTGGCCCAGCAGCGTCACCTGGCGCGCTCCACGCTGCACCCGCTCTGTCACTTCGGCGACAACCTCTGGCAGCGAACGACTACGTTGACGTCCGCGCCGCAGCCGCACGATGCAGTACGTGCATCGATGATCGCAGCCGTGGGAGATGGGAACCAATGCACAGACCCGATCGGCGGATGAGTGTTGCAGGTGCCTATCAGGACGAGCGCTAGGCGCAAGGGGCAGGCGTTCACGGGCGAGCTTCAGCAGGCCAGCCGTGTCCGACGGTTCGAAGAAAGCGTCCACATAGGGGAAGCGCTCTTCCAGGGAGGCCCTATCGTCCACGAAGCAGCCCATCACGCTGATGACCGTCTCAGGCTTGGTGCGCTGCAGGTTCTTCAGTGAGCCAAGCCTGCCCACCACCTTGTCCTCTGCCTTTTGGCGAACGACGCATGTGATCAACACGACCAGGTCCGCCTCTCCGGGATCTGAAGTGGGCCGCAGGCCCATTGCTTCAAGACCCCTGCGCACAGTTGCAGCGTCTGCTTCGTTCATCTGGCAGCCGATGTTCCACAGGTAGTACCGCTCCATGGTCGGTAATTTAGCGCTGCCCACCCCTTTTGTCAAGCAGCTTGCCAAACTAAGGACGGTGCCGTCGGACGCTGAGCGCCTCGCAGGGTCCCTCGACGCTGCTAGAAGGCGCCGTCTGGCGCCCTGTGCAGTCGAGACCCCCTTTCCTTTTGACTGTGGTTGTGGTACAATTGCCTCGCAGAAGAAGCCTAGGAGGATGCTCATGATCCCCATACGTGACATCAATCCCACCCGTCGTTTCCCCGTGGCTACTGTTCTGATCATTGTGCTCAACGTCATTGTCTTTGTCTTCGAGTTCCTACTTCCCTACGATGCGCTTGAAGCTGCGGTCAATACATGGGGACTGGTGCCGGACCGTCTGGTGAGTCTTGAGCCGCTGGCCTTTGTGACAATCTTGACGTCGATGTTCCTGCACAGCGGTCCCGCGCACTTGCTCGGTAACATGCTTTATCTGTGGATATTTGGCGACAACATCGAGGCCGCCATGGGCTCGTTGCGGTTTGTTCTTTTCTATCTCCTTTGCGGCTTGGGGGCTGCCCTGGGCCAGACTCTGGTATCTCTGCGGTCTATCGTGCCAATGGTCGGTGCTAGCGGTGCCATCTCGGGCATCTTGGGCAGCTACCTAGTGCTGTACCCGCGTGCCGAGGTGGAGACGCTCGTTTTCCTTGGCTATTTCGTACGCTTCATTCGACTGCCCACGGTCGCAGTTCTTGGTTCGTGGATTCTCGTGCAGCTGTTCAGTGGCGTGCTCTCGCTGGGAATGCATGCGACTGGCGGTGTGGCCTGGTTTGCCCACGTTGGCGGATTCGTCGCCGGCATCCTGCTCATCGGACTCTTCAGGCGGCCGAGGTGGTGGGAGTGATGGTCAACACGGCGCGGGTGCTCTACCGGCTGCAGTTGCTCGACAGTGATCTCTCAGAGAGGCTGAGCAAGCTTCGCGAGGCAGAGGGGCTGGTGGGCGAGAGTCGGGAGTTGCTGGCGGCACGCCGTGCCCGCGACAAGGCAGCTGCAGAATTGGCGACCTGGGGCACGCGCTTGCGCGAACTGGAAATGGACCTGGAGACCCTCAGCGGCAGAATCGCCAGTACCGAGGAGCGACTGTACAGTGGACAGGTTACCAATCCCAAGGAGTTGTCCGGCCTTGAGCAAGATCTCCAGCACTCGAAGCGCTCCCGCGACAAGGTGGAAGACCGGGTCCTACTCGCCATGGAGCGTGTTGACAGGTGTGAGAAGGCTGCTGCCGATGCGGAGGCGCGGCTGGACGCGGTAGAAGCCCGGTGGCGTGCGCAGCAAGGCCAGCTGGCCAAGGAGATTGAACAACTGCAGGCCCAGGTGGCCGCCCTTAACCAGGAACGAGGGACGGTGGCCGCCCAACTGGGAGCGAACGACCTAGCTCTGTATGAGGAGCTGCTGCGCAAGAAGGGAGGGCGCGCCGTTGTGCTCCTGGTGGACCAGATGTGTCAAGGGTGTCGCGTCACGGTGCCGTCCAGCAAGGGACAGCAAGTGCGGCGAGGGCGGGAAGTGGTTACTTGCACCAACTGCGGGCGCATTCTGATTTCCGAGCAATAGACAAGGCCGCTGGGTCGTCCGACCTGCGGCACAGAAGCCGGAACCCATTGCCAGATTGAGGCGTCGTGAGACAAAGCGCCTTCGGCGCAAGCGGGTTCTTTGTTGTTCTGCGAAGGTGCAGGCACTACCAAGGGAGGTTAGATGGGTAGGATTGCTGTGCCACAGATCGGTGAGCTCCCACGGTCCGCCGACATGGTTATCGTGGGCGGTGGCGTCGTTGGCTGTGCAACGGCCTTCTATGCCACCGAAGCGGGCCTTGATACGGTCGTCGTCGAACGCAGGGACGCGCTGGGGACTCTGACAACGGCTGCATCGGAGGAATGCTTCCGCGCGCAATTCGACGAGCCCGAAAACGTGAAGATGATGCTGGAGAGCATCGGGGTATTCCAGGACTTTGCGCAAGTGATCCGCATTCCTGGCTATGACATCAATCTCCAGCAGCAGGGCTACCTGTTCCTGACCGCTGAGGAGAAGGGAGTCGAGCTTCAGAAGAGGCGAGCAGAGCGACAGCACAGCATCGGTCTGTCCGATGTCGAGTTCCTTAACGGCGATGAGACGCGGCGACGCTTCCCTTTCGTAGGCCCGACTGTCCTGGGAGCCACGTTTCGGGCTGGAGACGGATGGTTGTCAGCACATGAACTGACCTTTGGGTTTGCGAAGGGGAGTTCAGCCCTGTTTGCACTGCGGACGGAGGCTACGAACATCCTGTTGGATGCACATGGGGTCGCCGCCGTGACAACGACGCGGGGCCGAGTTTCGACTCGCTGTGCAGTCGTGGCCGCTGGGCCGTTCTCGGGTGTGGTGTCCTCCTGGGCAGGCATACACTTGCCACTCACCATCCTTCGAAGGCAGAAAGTGGTGCTTGGCAGCGCGCCTCTGGTTCCGCGCGGCGCGCCCATGACCATCGATTCGGACACCGGCGTCTACTGGCGGCCAGAGGTGGGAGGTGCAGCTCTGGGCTGGGCCTTGCCCGAGGAACCCAGTGAGCCCCTAGAAAAAGTACCGACCGACTGGACGTTCCCGGCCATTGTGCTCGATGGTGCGGCCAGACTCGTGCCTTTCTGGGACCAGATCGCCGAAACGCTCACTCGTGAGAACGTCTTTCTCAGCGCAGGACAGTATACGTGCACCCCAGATCACAAGCCAATCATCGGGCTGTGCAACACTGTCGCCGGGCTGTACTTCAATCTAGGGTACAGTGGGCATGGAATCATGGCCAGTCCCGGTGGGGCGAGGCTGCTGCTGGATCTCATTGTTGATCCTGGTAGGAATGCGGGCAATCCGTTCCGCCAGGGGCGCTTCGAAGCAGACGGTGTCAGTCTCGCTGAGGAGTGCATGGTTCTTTAGGATCTTCGATTACATGATCTGTATCAACCCGGAGTACTAATGTCATTAGGGAATCCATACATTGTTGACCGGCCGTTGGCGGAAGGCGACCCCTTCGTTGGTCGGTACGACCTGCTGGTTGGAGTGGCACAGGGGGTGCGACGAGGCCGGCAATTGGTCCTTGTCTACGGCCCCGCCCGGACGGGCAAGACCTCCTTCCTTCGCCAGCTGCTGAAAGTGCTCTCTGCGGATTTCTTGGTTGTGAGCGTTCAGCTGGCGTGGCCGGAGGATGGCAGCCCAAGACAAGTCATGCAGGATCTACGAGCCAGCATAGCTGATGAGCTGACCGCCATGCTCGGGGAGCCTGTGCCTGACCTCGGTGCAGCCCTCGCCGCTGTGCGGGATCGCGAAGCGGTGATCCTCATCGACGGTCTGTCGGTGACGGACTTGAATGGGGAACCGGGCGCCGATTTCGTGACACAACTGCAGGGTTTTATGGCGCGAACACCTGCTGTCCGTTTTGTTGTTACCGTCGACGGCATGCCCGCAGGTGCTTCGCTGCTCAATCCTGCTCTCGCCTCGCTGCCTTCTCTGGAGTTGGAGCCGTTCACGTTGGAGGAGACGGAGGAGACGCTGCTCAGTCCGGCGACAGGCAGGCTCACGTTCGACTTTGCAGCAATCCGCCGCATCTGGCAACTCACTTCCGGTCACCCCTACTTTGTGCAGCTGTTCGGCCACCTGCTGTTCATCCGACACGCGGTCGCGGGACGGGTAGGCCTCCACGGCGTTGACCAGATTGTTGCGGATGTGCTCGCTGCTGCCCATCCCATCATGGAGCGGATCTGGCAGAGTTGCTCAAGTCAGACGCGTGTGCTGCTGTCCCTGACGAACGAACTCCAGGGCCGTCATGGTGTTTTGACCGTGGGTGAACTGCGAGACTCTGCACGGCAGCATGGAGCGCCGCTTTCTGACGCAGGCATCGAAGCGGGCATGCAGGAATTGCTGGCTGTGGGGGTCCTGCGTCGCCTGAGTGCCGATAGCTACTCCTTCTACTCAGATCTGTTTCGACAGTGGCTTTTGAAGTACAAGCCCTTGGCTGCAATCCTAGAAACGTTGAGCATGAAGAGACGCCTACCCATGTTTGCCACGTCAAGACCATGGCGTCCTTTCAGCTGGCGATCTGCCGGGCTCTGGCTCGCTGCCGTGGGGATGCTGAGTGCGATTATCGTGTTGTGGAACATGCGTGGTTCGGCTCGGCGCGTGGCCATGGAATCATCTCCAAGCGCAACACCCAGCCCATTCGCCACGCGGGCCACGCTGGTGATTGGGCCTGCCTTGGGCAGGATCGCGTACATGGCGAAGGATAACCCTGATGCAATGTGGGATATCTGGGTCATGCGCGCGGATGGGTCGGACCCTCAGCGTTTGACGGATGATCCAGCGCACGACATGTCTCCGGGGTGGTCCCCGGATGGGGAATCGATCGCCTTTGTGTCGGAAAGGGACGGCAATAGAGAAATCTACGTGATGAAGGCCGACGGAACGCAACAGATCAACCTCACGCATCATCCATCTGAGGATTGGAGTCCGGCCTGGTCCCCGGATGACAGTAGCATAGCATTCTCTTCCTATCGAGATGGCAACTGGGAGATCTATGTCATGGGGGTCGATGGATCCAATCCCATGCGAGTGACGCAGAACAGCGCGGCCGACTATGGGCCTTGCTGGTCCCCGGATAGCCGGCAGATCGCTTTCCATTCGAATCGCGACGGCAACTGGGAGATCTATGTGGTAGGTCGTGACGGTGAAGGGTTGCGACGACTCACGGAGGATGAGGCGACTGACTTTGCTCCTGCCTGGTCTCCTGATGGTAAGACGGTCGCATTCGAGAGCTATCGCGATGGCAACATGGAGATCTACCTGATGGCTGCTGACGGGTCAGATGTGCGCACTCTGAGCAATGAGCCATACTCGAACGAACATGGCCCTGCATGGGCCCGAGATGGGACGAGACTCCTCTACTTCTCAAATCGCGATGGAGGATGGGACCTCTTCTCCATGAGACCGGACGGGACGGAGAAGGTGAATCTGACCCTCAGTCCGTACCTGGAGCAAGGCCCAAGGTGGCATGAGTAAGTGAGACGTTTGGAGTGAAGACCAGGGGCTGAGCACCAGTCAGCCCCTTTTCAGTCTCTGCTGCTCCTAACGCATGCTGTGGGTCAGTCTGCGCCGCACTGTATCTCTGCTGAGCCCTGACACACCGAGCACCTTGTGTCTGGAAGTGTGTCCGGAGAGGATGCGCACCTGTCGTTGGGCCACGCCAAGGATGTCAGCGACAAAGGCGATGAGTGCGGCGTTTGCTGCGCCTCGAACTGGAGGGGCATTGAGCCTGATTCTCAACGCCGCTCCATGCGTGCCTACGATTTCGCTCCTGGGCGCGCGCGGCACTACATATACTGCGATGGTTACACTGTCTCCGGAGCTGCCGATTGCACCCTTCATGGGTAGGTCTTTAGAAGATCAGGGTGATGAGGATACGGCGCAGTAGCTCCAGGATCACCAACGCCACCATGGGAGTGATGTCCAGATCGCCAAAAGGGCGTATGTAGCGCCGCAGAGGAGCCAGGATGGGCTCGGTGACCTGGTACACGAGTCGCACCAGCGCATTGTGGCGATCGGGGTTGATCCAGGAGAAGAGTACACGCAGAAGGATGGCCAGGCTCAATGCCCAGAAAACCGAATCAACCAAGCGATAGAGACTCATCATTCCTATCCACTCGCTCCTCTCCCCCTCCCAGGGCCCGTGATCTCTGATACGCCGCCCAGACACCTCGGGACAAAACGGTCCGCAATCCACCTTTGTCTAGTTGATACAGTGCTTCGGCAGACGTGCCGCCAGGCGAAGTGACCATGTTCCTCAGCTCGGCTGGGTGAGCCCTCGATTCCATGGCAAACAGGGCCGATCCCAACACAGTCTGCATCACCAGCTTCTCCGAGATCCGGCGCGAGAACCCGAGATGGACGCCAGCGTCGATGAGGGCTTCCATGAACAGGAAAACGTAGGCAGGGCCAGTGCCACTCAGGGCGGTCGCCATGTCGAGGTAGATTTCGTCTTCGACCAGGATCTCCTCACCAAGTGCGGCGAGGACCGACTGTGCCTGGGTCTGTTGCTCTTCCGTGGTCAGCTCTGACATGGTCCATACTGTCATTCCTGCTCCCACCTGCGCCGGGGTGTTTGGCATGGAGCGTACCACGGCGTCGTGAGATAGCCCTGCTCGAAGGGTACGAATGGGGACACCTGCCGCAATAGAGAGCACCAAGGCATCGGGCTTGATGTGCCCGCGAAGTTCGGGTAGGACCTTGGGCATCACCTGCGGCTTGACCGATAGCACCACCACTTCAGCGTGCTCGACGGCTTCCGTGTTCTGGGTGGTCCATCGGACACCATAGCGCTTCTGCAGCTCCCGCCCGCGCTCAGAACGTGGCCCGGCGGCGATGATGCGCTCGGGCGATAGCAGTTCTTGTTTTAGGATTCCCCTGATCATGGCCTCTGCCATGATGCCGCTGCCGACAAAGGCAAGATCACCGTGGTCTAGCATCATTGAAGCCTCCTGTCTCTCGATTGGCACCTCTCTGTGCTGGATTGCGGTCTCGCCTCTGATGCCCGCGGCCTTAGATCGATGGTTTCGACCTAATATCTGTCTAGCATACTGCAAGTTGTGCTTGCGGTCAAAGATGACGGGCCGGGCCTTGGGCGGCGACTGCCTGGAGGAGGGAGGGGTTGGGACGGTCGCCTATGGTGTTCGCAGCGCCAGTACAGCGGCAAAGCGACCGGTACGGCCCTGCTCTGCACGATAGGAGAAGAACTCGTCCGTGTGGCAGGCCGTGCACATACCACTGTCTTCGATCTGCTGCACGCCCGCCTGACGCAATTGCCAGCGCGCCGCCCCGGGGAGGTCGAGGTGCAGTATTCCCGGTGGCTGAGACACCAGGAACTGGCCCGGGTCGTCAAAGACCCGCTTCACTTCCGAGATCAGGTCTGGCCCGACTTTATAGCAGCAAGGCCCGATCGCAGGGCCGAGACCGGCCATCAGGTCGCTTGGTCTGCACGCGAATGCATGCTGAAGTCTCAGCACAGTGTTGATGACCACCCCGGCAACGAGACCGCGCCACCCTGCGTGAACCAAGGCGATCGCGCGGCGCACAGGATCGTACAGCATGAGGGGCAGGCAGTCAGCGAAACGCAGCAACAGGCACGACCCGGGTTCCGCGCTGATCAGACTGTCGGTCTGTGGCTGCGCCGAGCCTCTCTCGTCTGCACCTACCACAGCCACGCGCGCACCGTGCACCTGGTGAGCTGTCGCCAGATGGGCGGAATCAAAACCCAGAGCCTGGGAGATCAGATCAAGGTTCTCCTGCACTGCGGCAGGGTCATCTCCGAGCTCTTGCCCAACATTCAGGCTATTGAAGTCACCACTGCTCTTGCCGCCCAGCCGAGTGAAGATCGCGTGCATGACTGGGGGGTGTTGGGCCAGCGACTCGAATTGGTAGAACACCACGCCATTCCGTGACCGTCTGATCATGGGTCTGGCCAGCGGTCAGGAATCATGCGGTGCAGGGCGGCCTTTCTACCCTCGGCCAGCAACAACTTGCCTGCGGCAGCGGAGATTATGCACTGGCTCTGGTCTAGCCGCCAGCCAGACTGCCGGCTCAGGCCCAGACACTTCTGGCTCAGTGTGGTGTTCGAGTTGGTTCGTCCGTCTGTGTTCACAGTCACCACCGGACTCTCTTTCATGTGGCGGTCAATGGGATGTTCAGACAGGCTGGGGATGGCGCGTGTCTGGACGCTGCCAGTTGGACACTTCTGCAGCGTGATGCCCAGTTTGCGCAGAGGCTCCAAAAGTGAAGGATCCTCTCCGAGTTGCACGCTGTGGTCCACTCGCTGTGACTCCGGGAAATCGATTGCCTCGCGGGCGCTCTCGGCGCCGACGATCTCACCTGTATGTACGGCCCGCGGCATGCCCACGCCGCGG
>SMTZ1_10006128_pt1 | contig 12117 bp, 8 predicted proteins | sample DeeMarSWOR136_30_FD_25667 | JGI IMG/M metagenome (IMG submission 25667) | reverse complement strand
CAGGATTGTGAAGCTGGCGCGTACCACCGACAAAACCGAAGAACCTCTCGAAGGAACTGAACCGATACTGGGAAATCCCCCACATCTGATGGGAGGAAGTCAATCCCAATATAGCTTCTTTCCCGTATCTCTCTTGGACCCTTTTTATCTCGCTCGCCACGATGTCGAAAGCCTGATCCCATGAAATCCTTTCATAGCCTGATTTTCCCCGATTTTCTGGATTGCGATTTTTTTCGGGATCAAAATCAGCTCTTTTCATAGGGTACCCCACACGATCCGGAGAATCTACCCTCAACCGCCCTGCTAGGGTGAAAGGAGCTACTGTTGCCTTTTTAAGAGGTGAGAAAGATCGATTGCCTACCTGGATTGTCCAGGGTTTAAATGAGTCGTCATAAACGATAGGCCTGATTCGGAGGATTCGATTACCTTTGACATGAACCCAGATGGGGCCTCCATTATCACAACTGGTCAAGATTTGTTCATGATCTGTCATGTCCAATCCCTTTCCAATGAATAGGATTTATTCTTTAGTACAGGGAAATCTTAAATTTATTATGTGCATTAATTGATTCATATTTGTCAAGGAATTCAAGTAAATTTCTGACATGATGAAAATAATTTAATCTTAGTATAGAGATTAGAATAAGCTAAATATCATTGGTGATTAAAGCAGAGTTCTTTACGGGTAGATCCCTCTGAGTTTCGTGGCTTCGGCCACTCTTCCAATCCCGAGCATCAGAGCGGCAGTTCTCATATCCACTTTATGCTTTTGTGAGAGGTTGAGGACCTCGGAAAAACTTCGTTTCAGAATCCGTACCAATCGATCCGTGATCTCCTCTTCCGTCCAAAGTAACTCCTGAAGGTTCTGAACCCACTCAAAATAAGAAACGGTCACTCCACCAGCATTCGCTAATATGTCTGGAACCATGAAAATCCCACGATCTTGGAGAATTTTATCTGCCTCAGGGGTAGTAGGTCCATTGGCCCCTTCAGCGATGATCTTCGTTTTAATTTTCGGAGCATTCTTATCGGTAATCTGGTTTTCTAATGCGCAGGGTACGAGAATATCACATTTCAATTCCAATAGCTCCTCATTCGTAATCTCTTCTCCACCCCTCCACTCTGGGGTAATGACGCAGGAATACTTCTTTTTGCAGTCGAGCGCCTTGGAAATATTCAAACCCTTTTCATTATAAATTCCACCTCCAGAATCACTGATCGCAATCACTTTGGCTCCTGCCCGGTCAAAATATTGGGCCGCAATCCCACCCACGTTGCCACATCCCTGAACAACAACTTTACTCCCTTCAATTGGAATGTTCAGATGATGGGCTGCTTCTTGGGTAGTGATGAAGACCCCTTTCCCAGTAGCCTCAAACCTTCCAAGAGACCCTCCAAGCTCCAGAGGCTTTCCTGTAACAACTCCATGAACCGAGTACCCCTTCAAGATACTGTAGGTGTCCATGATCCATGCCATCACCTGAGGATTCGTATAAACATCCGGCGCAGGGATATCTTGGTCCGGCCCAATCATCATGGCGATTTCCCATGTGAAACGACGGGTCATGTTCTCCAATTCGTGTAGTGACATTTTTTTTGGATTGCACTGAACGCCCCCTTTTGCTCCTCCAAAGGGGATGTTAACTACAGAAGCTTTCCAGGTCATCCACATGGCTAGAGCTCTTACCTCGTCAAGATCTACGTCGGGATGGTAACGAATGCCTCCCTTTCCAGGGCCTCGGGTCACGTTGTGCTGAACTCGATATCCGGTGAATATCTTAACGCTTCCATCGTCCATTTTGACTGGAAAATGAACAATCAGCTCCCGCTTTGTCTGTTTGATCTTTTCACAGAGACCCGGATCCAAATTCAACTTCTCTGCCGCAATATCCACCTGCTTCATTGCCACATCCAAGGGATTAATCTTAATTTCCTTTTTTGCCATTGTTTTTCCTCTTGTCTATTAATTATTCTATTGTCTCAAACTGGATGATACGGATCTTAACTCCAAATTCCAGGGATTTTTTCTTTACAAAATGGGCAGAGCCCTTTCTTGACTTTATTTTTCAAAACGATGAAATGGGATCTCTCAATTAAATTTTTGCCACATTTTGGACAGTAGGTGCAGTTGGCTGGATGGCCAACCACGTTTCCAACATAGACATATTTTAATCCTTCATTCATCGCTATGGATCTAGCTTGCTCAAGAGTCTTAATGGGGGTGTAGGGTAGGTGAGTCATTCGATAAGAAGGGGAGAAGCGAGTGAAGTGGAGGGGGACCTCCTTTCCGAGATTGACTACAATCCAGCTGCTCATCTTCTTAATGTCGTCCCTATTGTCATTTAGAGTGGGAATGAGCAAATTGACGATTTCGAGATGTTTGTTTGCTCCTTTGATGGTCCTCAAAGTCTCTAATACCGGCTCCAGCCTCGCCTCTGAAATCTCTTGATAGAATGTCTGGTTGAAGGCTTTTAGATCAACCGTCACGGCATCCATAAATTTGAGCAACTCCAACATAGGAGCCGTGGCTATCCCTCCATTCGTGTGGCATAGTGTCATCAGACCCTTCTTCTTCGCCTCCCGAACAGTATCATACATCAGTTCATAGAAAACGGTGGGCTCGTTGATGCTGTGAGAAATCGATTTACATTCCTGTCTCAGGGTTTCTTCAACTATCTGCTTTGGTGAATAGTTCAATGTTCTGATGTTCTCCGGAGGAGACTGGGAGATCGGCCAGTTATGGCAGTGTTTACATCGAAAGTTACAGGAAGCTGTATAGACACAGAGATTTTTGTGGCCCGGAACCATGTGATACATCGGTTCGAGTTCAATGGGGTCGATCTGGAGTCCCCCTGGCCTTCCATAAACGAGACTTCGGAGCTCACCACCTCTATTTTCCCTGACACGACAGAAGCCTCTTTTGCCCTCTGGTATCAGGCATTGCCGGAAGCAGAGTTGACATCGGACAAAATTATTCTCCCCTTTTTTGAAAAACATGACTTTTCTATCGAAAGTTCTGGAAGAAGTATCCGTCTCATTCGGGTGGGAAGGAGAAGAGAACAAACAGGAACAAATGCCCCCCGATAGGAAATAGAAGAGAGACTTTTTTAAAAAAGAACGGCGGTCTAATTCTATGCCCATTTTCCTGGAATAACGAAGTTGCAAAACTTGCACCTTCCGTTAGCAACGGCCATCTCAAGGACATCAAAGTGCGTTCGATAGATGATCTTCCTTTTACAAGAAGGGCAGAAGGTGGAATTGTAGTTATGGCCAGGGACATTCCCGATATAGACATATTTCAAACCGTTCTTCTTTGCAATCTCATAAGCCGATTCCAGGATTGAGATCGGAGTAGGAGAGAGGTGGGTCAATTTATAATTTGGAAAGAACCTTGTGAAATGGAGAGGAGTATCCTGGCCTAAATTCTCTCTGATCCATCGGCACATCTGATTGATCATTTCGGGATCATCGTTTAAAGTAGGGACAATCAAATTCACGATTTCCAACCATACCTTCTCTTTCTTAACCGTGATGAGGGATTGGAGCACGGGCTTCAAGGTCGCCGAGGAGACCTGTTCATAAAATTTCTCGCTGAACCCTTTGAGGTCGATCTTTACCGCATCGAGAACCTTCAAGAGCTTTAAGAGAGGCTCTCGATTGATATATCCGTTTGAAACAATCGAGGTCTTTATTCCCATAGGTCTTGCCATGGAACAAATATCATAAAGATACTCATAGTAGACAGTAGGTTCTGTATAGGTGAAGGAGATGGAGTTGAGCTTATGGTTTTTTGCCTGTTGAACAATATCTGCCGGAGAGTAAGAGCTGTGACTCAACTCCTCCAAACTTTTTTGCGAGAGATGCCAGTTATGACAATATTTGCATCTCAGGTTGCAACTGGCACAGGTGACGCAGAGCCTGAAGTGGCCAGGGATGAAATGGTAGAGAGGTGCTTTTTCAATCGGTCCGATATCGACGACAGAAGGGTTACCATAAACAATAGTATATAATTTCCCTCTCTGGTTCTCACGGTTTCTGCAAAACCCCCTTTTCCCATCTGTGATCACACATTCCCTCGGGCAAAGAAGACACTGCACCTCCTGCCCTTCTCCTTTCTTATAGAACATAGCTTCTTTAAGGGTAGAGAGCTGTTTTGTATCTGCCTTATTAGAAGAGAAGGCCGAAAGTCCGGTTCCTAAAAAAATAGAAGTCATTGTCTGAAGAAATCTCCTTCGGTCTAACATTCGATCTTTATCAGCGTAGTTTCGGGTCTCCTGCCCCGAAATACCGTTTGAAATCTGAAAATTCGTATTCAAATGGGTGATTACATAATCCCTTTCTCAGAGACGATTGCACCCGGGTCAAGAGACCTGGGTCTGCCCGATTGGTGGTCCATAAACATTATTCTAATTTATTTTTGGAGCCTTTTGAAGTGAAACACGAGAATAAAACTGCTTATCTTGATGATCGCCATCATAAAGCAGGAATCCTTTAAACCCAGAATAGGCAACAAAAGAACGCCCCCGAAGAGTCCTCCGAAGAACCCTCCAAAAAGATCTGCTCCGTAGAGCAATCCAGCCGTCTGACCCAGTTTCTTTTCCTCTTTATAGGTGTTCAGGTAAATCTTTGTCGCTAATGGAAACTGTAATCCGACCAATGTGCCACATAGAAATGAAGCTGTCAAAAAGGTCGCATAAAGGAGGATGTAGACGCTCGTTTTTTCAAGATGATAGGATGGAATAGAAAAGATAAATGGAAGTAGAAAAGAAAAGCAGATGACCCAGAACTCCATGAACAAGAAAAGCGAGGCATCCTTCTTGATCCCCTCGAGGCGTCGAGTCATGTAAAGGCTGGCGAGGGCAACGCCCACCATAAAAATAGTAATGAGGAGGCCGATCTGATAGTAGAGGTAGCCATAAAGAGATTGAAAAGTGAAAATAATCGCCAAGTCGAGCATCATATCCGTGATCCCGGATGTGAAGATGGCATAAGGAATGGAGTATTGAGAGAGGCGAGGCTTCTTAATGAAGAGGGTTGAAAGGATGAGAGTGACAACGGCTATGACGGCTATGAAAAGGTTGAGACTGAATCCCTCAAACCATTTAAATAATCCTGTCAAGTATGGAGAGAAGAGGGCATTCCAGTAGGAGAGGCTGAAGAAGACCCCCAAGGGCCGAAAATCGGAGTTGATATTTACCTTCTTCCCTTCCATCGACTTGACATACCATTTCAGCCATCTTTCATGGAGGCGGTATTCAATGTAGCTTCTGGTGATAAGGCTCGTCTTAATCTTTCTTTCCTCATGTCGCTTGATGATTTCACGGGTGTTTACCTTTTCCATTTGTTTTGAATTGGAGGCAAGGTAGAGATTGGTGTCGCCAGGAATGATCCTCACATAGGGGTAAACATTTTTTAAGGTGTGCAGAATACATCCATTCAAATCTCTTAATTCTGGGCTGATATACGTAAGAGAGCCTGGAAGGCTCAAGACGATGATTCCGCCGGGATTCATCCTTTTTTTTGCGATGGAGAAAAACTCAAAGGAAAAGAGCCTGTTCGTCTGTAATTCCTGAGGTGAGGAGAGTCCGATGAGAATGATATCAAATCGGTCTTGAGTTCTTTTGATGAAGAAGCGGCCGTCCATATAATGAATCCTCACTCTTTTATCCGACAACTCGGACTGAGTTAATGGAGTCGAGAATTTCTGAATCAGTTTTAAAAGAAGAGGATCGAGTTCCACATAGTCCACATGGATGACAGGATATTTTAGAATTTCATGGATCATTCCACCTGCTCCTCCGCTCAGGATCAAAACCGATTCGGGTTTTTCATGGAAGAGCATGGGGAAATGGACAAAGTCTTCGATGGAGGCAATATCAGGGAAAGGGGTGGTAATGGAAGGAACGCCATCCGTAAAAAAGGTATATTGTTCTCCCCTCTTTGTAATGGTGATGTTTCCGTAGATAGAATTTTCATTATGGATGACATCGAGCTCTTTCCACTGGGATCGGACTGAGGAGTGATGAATCGCGCTTGAGGTTTGAGGCAGAAGGCTATAGGCAAAGATGAAAGAAAGAAAGCCGGATAAAACCCAGAGAAAAGTTTGAACAGGATGTTTCGATGATTCGGAGGTAGGCCATAGGAGGACCACTGAGACCAATGCATTCATCAACGAGATCAAGAAGGCGACTGCAAAAGAATTGAGATATTGAATCAGAAGAAAGGTCACCCCTAAACCCCCGATAATGGAACCAATTGTTTCGAAAACATAAACCTTCCCAATAGAAGATGCATCTTCTCGAATGTTTTGGGCATAGATTTTACACCCATAAGTGAAGAGGGCCCCGTGGGGGATGCTAACGAGAAGGAGGATCAGAAACGAGGAGTAAAAAATTGGGGTAAACCCCAACCCTTCGCCAGGAGTGACGAGGAGGAGATTCTTGAATATTCTGGAGAGGTAGATGGCGAAAGGTAAGGCTAAAGAAAAAATTAACTGAAAAAAAACATAGAACTCTATCTTTCTTTCCGTCTTTTCAACCGTTTTTCCTATGACGAAGGAACCGATCGCCTCAAGGATCAGCCAGTTGGCCAATATGATTCCGAGGGTGAGCTCGTTGCCCAAAAAAGAGATGAGGAGTTCCCGGAGCAGGAGGATCTGAGCAACAATACCGCTGATCCCCATGATGAGAATAGAAATTTTAAGGGTAAGCGTTTTCATCTCTTAATTCATTAGCAATATATTAGGTCTTTGTAAAGGGGGAGGAGGCAGCAAGCACCAAATTACAGGCGCCAGATTCCAAACAAATTCCAATTATCAAATTTTCAAACTTTTTAAAAGAGCGGGAGGGAGGGCGACTTCAGTCGCCGTTTCGTCCCAGACTTATGTGATGTTAAGACATTGAAAGGCGAAGAGGCTGAAGCCTGTGACTTGATCTCCCTTTTGGACACGAGGGAGGGGATAGTCCCTTATAATTAGAGTTTTGGTCATTGGTGATTGGAGCTCATTTGGGATTTGCCTGCCTGCCCTCCCTAGCGGCAGGTAGGCACAGGCAGGGAATTTGGTGATTGGAATTTCACCTTTTTTCTCTCCTGTCGGCCACCCGCCTTGCCCTGAAAACGGTTGAGGGGAGGGTGCCGGAGCGGACCACCTTGATTTCAGGAGTTGTCTGGCATTGCTGCTTTAATCTATCTTTCAATTGAGGTGCAACTTTCTGGATATCTTCCTCCCTAAGGCACTCGACGACGATGGTGCACTTCTCTTCACCAGAGGTTGGATCAGTGGTCAGTTCGATAGAGAATTCATCCGAAAGTTCGTGAATACTCCGGACCACATTCTCGATCTGAGAGGGGAAGATATTGACCCCTCCGTAGTGAACCATATCTTCAGCTCTTCCAAGAATTCCACCTGGGGAACGAGCATGGGTACGGCCACACTTACATTTTCTCTTATCCAATTTGGCCATATCGCTTGTCCAAAAACGGATCATGGGTGTGGCTTCTTTCGTAAGGTGCGTAAGCACCACGACACCCATTTCACCCGGTTTGCAAGGTTTGTTTGTTTGTGGATTGATCACTTCAACAAGAAGATGGTCTTCAACCCAGTGAATTCCTGCCTTGTGAGAACACTCCGTTGCCAGAATTGGACCAATCTCAGTAATTCCATAACAATCGAAGGCATTAATGCCTAATCCTTTTTCAATCCTCTCTCGGGTTGCGGGAACCGCGGCCCCTGCTTCCCCACCAAAGCATCCGATTCTCAGTGGAATGTCTTCCGGTGAAATTCCCTTTTCCTTCAAACGCTCTGCAATGTTTAAGGCATAGGAGGGAGTGCAAATGAGAACAGTGGAACCCGGGTTCAGAAAATAGTCGATCTGGTGTTCGCTTTTCGTGGAGCCAACGGGTATAACGAAACATTCCAATTCTTTGCAGGCATAATGGACGGAGATTCCTGCAACCCATATGCCATATCCGAACCCGTTTTGAATAATATCCCCCGGACGAACGCCGAAGGTCCACATCGTCCTGGCTGTCCATCGGGTGATCTTCTTTACATCTTCATGGGACCAGATAGTATTGATAGGAGTACCTGTTGTTCCAAGGGATGGGCGAAGTTCTGCCCACCTCTCAGGAGGTGCAACGATAAATCTTCCAAAATGAGGATGAGCCTGCTGTTCGTCTCGAAGTTCATCTTTAGAGATAAAAGGAAGATGGATGACATCATCCAAAGATTGAACATCTTCAGGCTTAATGCCCACCTTTTTAAATTTCTCTCGATAGAATTCAGAATCTCGATAGCATCTCCTTATTTGGAGTTTGAGTTCATGAAGTTGGAGGGCCTCCAGTTCTTCCCGGTCCATCGTCTCCATTTCAGGATCAAAATATTTTCGAATCTTCATCGTTCCTCCGTTTGCCCCTCCCCCCCCCCTCTCCCCTCAGGGGAGGGGGTGAGGGGGAACTATCTTTTGGGTGGCCACCGAAGGGGTGGTGCGTAGATGGCCCGGTCTCCAAGTCCTTCTTCGATTCGAATCAATTGGTTGTATTTAGCCACTCGATCAGTTCTGGAGGCGGCTCCGGTCTTGATCTGGCCGGCATTCGTGCCCACGGCCAAATCTGAAATGGTTGTATCCTCTGTCTCACCGGAACGGTGGGAGATGATGGTTCGATAACCCGCTTTTTTGGCCATATCGATCACTTCAAGGGTTTCGGTTAACGTTCCAATCTGGTTCGGCTTGACTAGGATAGCGTTAGCCACCCCTTCTCGGATCCCCCTCAAAAGTCGGTTTGGATTGGTGACAAAAAGATCGTCTCCTACCAGTTGAGTCTTTTTTCCCAACCGAGCCGTCATGGCTTTCCATCCCTTCCAGTCGTCCTCGGCAAGGCCATCTTCAATGGTCAGAATAGGAAATTTCTTGATCAGGGATTCGTAGTATTCAATCATCTCTACTGAGGTCCTTTTGGCCTTCTTTTCAGCTTTCAAAAAATAGAAACCTTTCCGATGGAATTCAGTGGAGGCTGCATCGATGCCAAGGGCGACATCCCTTCCCGGCCGATACCCTGCTTTTCGGATGGCCTCTACAATCAAGGAGAAGGCTTCCTCGTTCGATCGAAGGTCTGGGGCGAATCCTCCCTCATCCCCCACAGAAGTTTTGTAACCTTTTGTCTTCAGAATCGTTTTAAGATAGTGGAAGACTTCAACTCCCATCCGAAGGGCCTCCTTGAAACTCTTGGAGCTAATCGGAAGGATCATGCACTCCTGCAAGTCGACGTTATTATCAGCGTGAACTCCACCGTTGATAATATTCATCAGAGGGAGAGGGAGTTTTGTCGCCGAAAAGCCTCCGAGATGCTGGTAGAGAGGAATGCCCAGGCAACCAGCAGCGGCCTTTGCACAGGCCAGCGAGACCCCCAGTATGGCATTGGCCCCCAGCCGGATCTTATTCGGGGTCCCATCCCATCGAATCATCGCAGCATCAATTCCCTTTTGATCCAGGACATCCATTCCGAGGAGCTTGGGTGCGATCTCACGACGAATATTTTGGATCGCCTTCTGGACCCCTTTACCGAGATAGCGTCTGGCATCCTTATCTCTCAGTTCCAAGGCCTCATGGCTTCCTGTAGAAGCACCGGAAGGGACAGAGGCTCTTCCTATGAGACCATTCTCGAGGATGACCTCTACCTCAACAGTAGGATTTCCTCTGGAATCGATAATCTCCCTTCCAATAAGCTCAATGATGGTCGGCATATCCATCCCCCCGTTCCCCCTCGTCCTCCCCCTCCCCTAAGGGGATAGGGATGGGCTGAGGGGAATCAATCCTCATTTCCTTTCGTTAAAAATCCGAGTCCCAATATAGATGTAGTGAGCCCCTGAAAGGATCGTGAAGAGTGTGGTCCCATAAATGGCGATGATGGAGAGTTGTTCAAAAAAGGAGCTATACTCCGCCATCAAAACGAGTATGATTGTTAAGATCTGGAACACAGTGGTCACCCTGCTCACAAGACTGGGTTGAATTTTTGGGCGGTAATCGATGAGGACCATCACCAGAATGCCTAAGAGGATGATCATATCCCTTGTGATGACAATTACGGCCAGCCAACTGGGAAGGATTTCAATGATGGCAAGGGTGATGAATGCAGCGGAAATGAGGAGTTTATCCGCAATCGGATCGAGATAGGCTCCCAATTCTGTACGTTGGCGAGTAATTCGGGCAATGAGACCATCGATTCCATCCGTAATGCCTGCAATCGCAAAGATGACAAGAGCCCACCCGAAGGATTCATAGATAATGAGGATGACAAAAACGGGAATCAGAAGGATTCTGATGAGCGTAAGGAAATTCGGTACGTTCATTTCGAGCCTAATTCAGATGGAATTACCATTAATTAAATTAATATCAAGTGTCAAAGCTCAAATTCCGAATGAAATCCAAATGACAAAGTTCAAAGTATAAAGTGATCTGGGATCTGAAATTTGAAATTTGTATTTGGTTTAACCTTACGTTCCAACCTCTCCTCTATACAGGTCTTTAAACGTTGTAAACTTATCCAGAAAGGCGAGTTCGACCTTTCCGATAGGACCATTGCGTTGCTTTCCGATGATGAGCTCCGCTTTTCCCCGATTCGGATTATCCTCTGACCGATTATAGACTTCATCCCGATAGAGAAAGAGGATCACATCAGCATCTTGTTCAATAGCTCCTGACTCTCGGAGGTCTGACAGCTGTGGCCTCATCCCTGTCCGCTCCTCAGCTTTCCGGCTGAGTTGGGAGACAGCGATCACCGGAATACTGAGTTCCTTGGCCAATGCCTTCAGGGAGCGGGAGATTTCCGAAATCTCCTGCTGGCGGCTTTCAGCTCTTGTCCTTCCCCTCATTAGTTGCAGATAATCAATGATGATCATGCCCAAACCATGCTCCGCATTGAGACGCCTCGCCTTCGCTCTCAATTCAAGGATGGAAAGGGCAGCGGTGTCGTCAATGAAGATGGGCGCATCGGAGAGGTTTCCTGCCGCAAGTGTCAGCCTGGGCCAGTCACTCTCGTTCAGGAAACCCGTTCTGAGTCTTGTCCCTTCCACGTGGGCTTCAGAACAGAGCATACGAATGACAAGCTGTTCCTTTGACATTTCGAGCGAGAAGATGGCTACCGGGATCCTCTTTTCGATAGCAGCATACTGGCAGAGATTGAGGCAGAAAGCGGTCTTGCCCATGCTGGGCCTTCCAGCGACGATGATAAGATCAGAAGGCTGAAACCCTGCTGTCCTTTGATCCAGTTCTTTAAATCCAGAGGGGACCCCGGTCACGAGTTCCTTCTTCTCAAAGAGCCTTTCGATGGTCTTAAAACTTTGCTTGACGATATCCCGGATGGAATAAAAGGAGGGTCTCACTCTATTTTCAGAAATCTGGAAGATGGCCCGTTCTGCCTCGTCGAGAAAACTTTCCACATCGCCTCGATCCTCGTAACATTGGGTGACGATTTCGGTGGAAGTTTGGATCAGCTGTCGGAGGATCGACTTCTCTTTGACGATCCTGGCATAGTATTCAATGTTGGCAGCCGTAGGAACGAAATCGATGAGGGAGGCGAGATAGGAAGCGCCTCCGACGGAGTCGAGTTGATTTATATTTCGAAGCTCATTGGTCAACGTGATCAAATCAGCAGGTTCGTCACGCTCTGAAAGGTTGATCAGGGCGTTAAAGATCTTACGATGACCTTCCCGATAAAAGTCGTCAGGAGAGAGGATTTCCGTCACTTTATTGATGGTGTCATTCTCAATCAGGATTCCCCCTAATACGGATTGCTCCGCCTCAACATTCTGAGGAGGGAGTTTGTGAGAGGAGACATCCAATTCATCCATCGAACATTACTCCTGAACTACCCAGACTTTCAGTTGGGCAGTCACCTCCGGATGGAGTTTGATCGGAATGGTAAACATCCCCAAATTCTTAATGGGCTCTTCCAGCAGAATTTTCTTACGGTCTATGTCGATTCCATTTTCCTTTAGATAACTTTCAACCTCCATCGACGTAACCGAACCAAAAAGTTTTCCGCTTTCTCCAACCGTTTTCGCAAAGGTGCAGGAGAGCGTCTCAATCTGCTGGGCTATTTTCTCTGCATCCTTTTTCG
>SMTZ1_10006127_pt1 | contig 12119 bp, 3 predicted proteins | sample DeeMarSWOR136_30_FD_25667 | JGI IMG/M metagenome (IMG submission 25667) | reverse complement strand
GAACCGTTTGAGCGGTAAGAGCAATTTCAGGAAGCAGAACAATAGCAGTTTTGCCCCTTTGTAAAACTGCCTCGACAGCTCTTATATAAAGCTCGGTTTTGCCGCTATCGGTGACACCATGCAGGAGGATTACGCCGAATCTGCCTGAATCTATTTGAGCGTTTATAGAGTCCAGCGCCTTTTGCTGGTCTTCATTTAGTACCACCTCATCTGCCTTTATTGACATACCCTTTGGAATAGCGGGCAAGGCCTTTAATATTGTCTTCTCGGCTATTTTTACAATCTTTTTTTCCGCCAACTTTTTGACGGGCTGACGATTTATTATTCCCACGGAGCGTGCGGGTATCTGATCGCATCAAGTCAGGGTGAGGACAATCCTACACATACTTTGGCCAATACCTTTGCCGTGTATCGCCGGGATGGTGAAAATGAGTATGTCATGAGCTTTAGAATTAGCGAGAATTCGGCTATAGGTATTGATGGCGTAAGCAATACCGATGGGATTGGAGTGACCAGTACCTTTTTGGGCTCTGCTTTTCCGAAAGGATTATTTATAGCACAAGATGGTAGCAATTCAGGTGGAAATCAGAATTTCAAGCTCGTGCCCTGGGAGAAAATCGCCACAGCCATAAGCCCGTCTCTTGAGATTTATAACGAATGGAATCCCCGATGGGTTTCCGCCATAGAAGACTTAACAAGGGATGGAATCATTGACAATAATGATATGCCTCCATTTTTAAGTCAGTGGCTGGGGAAAACTCAATTGAGTGACACAAATGATGATCATATAGTTGACTTTTATGATCTTCGTACGCTATGCTCGGAATGGTTAAGAACCGGGCTTGGAGTACGAGTGGATTTCAACGGAGACGAGTCGGTTAATTTTAAGGATTTTACAATCCTTGCCAGCGAATGGCACCAAAACGGTTCTTGTTTGCTTTCCGATATCAAAAAAGATGGTCATGTGGATTTTCGAGACTTTGCGAAACTGTCGGGCAGATGGCTTTGGCAGGCAGATTAGTATAGGATTGATACTAAGTTCGTGAAATAAAAGATAACAACCAGAGTTAAGAGGCAGAGAATTGCCAAAAAAGGTGAATTAGAGCATTTGTTTCGGAGCCAAAGAAAAATGAAAAAAACAATTGTTTTTCTGATACTAGCTGCAAGTTCAGTATCTGTCAGCCAATACGCATACGCGGCCGCAGATTTCCAGGGATTGGGGCACTTGACAGGTGGCTCCTGCAGTGAAGCAACGGCTGTCTCGGTAGACGGTTCTGTGGTTGTAGGAACAAGTTGTACAGCTTCCGGCGTACAGGCATTCCGCTGGACCGCCTTGGGTGGTATGGTGGGCATCCCCATCCCTGAGGGATTCATCGAGAGTTGGGGTGTGGATGTTTCAGCCGATGGCAAATTCGTGCTGTGCTACGGCAGGAAAAATGCTTCGGCGCCCTACGGGTATGAAGGATTCTTATGGCACATCTCCGGAGCAATTAAGCGGATTGCAATGCCGGATGTGGACGTCATCCCACACGGTATGTCTGCCGACGCATTGGTTGTGGTGGGTACTTCATGGGGAACCAACATCGCTGAGGAGGCTTTTCGGTGGACCTCAAATGGCGGCTTTAATCGTTTGGACGGCTTACACGACCAAGGCGTTCGCAGCGCAGCCGAGGACGTTTCGGCTGATGGCCTCGTTATCGTTGGGCACAGAATATATGATGGACCTCCATATCGGGATTGCTTTCATTGGTCACAAGGCGGTGTGCTTGGTTTTGATGCACATACGTCAAATGCCACATCGAGTGATGGATCGGTAGTAGTGGGAGGTCTGGACAATCACGATACGGCATTGTTCGAGGCGTATCGCTGGACACAGGAAACAGGACTTTCCCTATTGGGTACTTGTTTGCCGAATTTCCACTCGCGGGCCCTGGCTGTGTCGGGGGACGGCTCGGTCGTGGTAGGCTACGTCCAGAATAATAGTGGTTTCGATGAGCAGAAGGCATTTATCTGGGATCAAAAACACGGTATGAGATTGCTCCAGGATGTTCTGGAGAAAGATTTCGGACTGGACTTGTCAGGCTGGAAGTTGGCCGAACCATGGTCTTCATGGAAAGCAACAGGCATATCGGCGGATGGCTCAACGATTGTAGGCACAGCCTTGAATTCCGAAGGCCAGCGCGAGGCCTGGCGGGCGACACTGGGCAATCCGCCCGAGTTGGTGTTGTATGTCGACAAAGACGCCATGGGGGAACAGATAGGCGCCTCGTGGCAGGAGGCGTACCGCTGCCTGCAGGATGCCTTGGCCGATGCAAACACATCTGGAAAGACAGTCGAGGTTCGTGTTGCACAGGGCGTTTACAAACCCGACCAGGGGGTAGGAATAACATCAGGTGACCTGGAAGCGACCTTCCGACTGATCAATCGTGTGACTGTCAAAGGCGGTTACGCGGGTCTGGGAGAAGCCAATCCGAACTTGCGTGATACGAATGCCTTTGAGACCATCCTTAGTGGTGATCTGGGCGATAATGATGTGATTGTCCTCGACGCTGCGGATTTGCTTGATGAACCGAGCCGGGCGGATAACAGCTACCATGTTGTCACGGGGCACGAGACGGATGAGACGGCCGTGCTGGACGGTTTTACGATAACGGGCGGCAATGCAAATCGAGGGTATTGGGTTGCCTATTATGGAGGTGGTATAACAGCCGATTCTGCGGGCCTGCAGCTTTTCAACTGCAAGATTGAGGGCAACATTGCCGCTCAGGGTGGCGGATTGCATATTGGTTCGGGTGGGGCAAAATTGAGCGGCTGTACGTTCAGCGGAAACGCTGCCGTTCACGCCGGCGGGATGCTCAACGGAGGGCGGCAAACGACGGTGGCGGACTGCGCGTTTGTCGAAAACTACGCCGACACATCCGGCGGTGCCACGATATGTACGGATGCGATGTTTACGAGGTGCAGCTTCATCCGGAACCGCGCGGGCGTTTCAACAGGAGGCGCTGTGGGCAACGACTGCAGCGCGCCGGAGTTTGATGACTGCACGTTCATCGAGAACTCAGCCCCGTTTGCCGGCGGGGCAATCTCTAATTTTGAAGGTGATCTCGTGATAATCGGCAGCAGGTTTATCGGCAATTCGTCAGACAACGGCGGCGCGATATATCAGGGTGATACGGATACCATATTAAAGGGCTGTGAGTTTACGGGCAATGAGGCGGTAACAGGCGGCGGGATCAGTAACGATGGATACAGCGATCCGACACTGACGGATTGCTCATTTGTGGAGAATCGGGCACAATTCGGTGGCGGATTTCACAACACAACCGGCAGCGCGCCGAATATGGCCAACTGCTCTTTTATAGGCAACTCAGCAATTGAGAATGGCGGTGCAATCGGCAGTTATAACAACTATGGCTATGGTATGGTGCTGACCGACTGCTTCTTCAGTGACAATTCCGCACCGAGCGGCGGCGCGATTTACAACGATCAGGGTGATCCAACACTAACGCGCTGCATGTTTGACAAGAACCGCGCCTCCTATGAAGGGGGTGGCTTGTTTAATCTCACCGGCAGTCCCGTATTAGCCGACTGTCTTTTTACCGAAAACCGGTCCGAGGGAGATGGCGGTGGTATGCAAAATGACGACGGCAGCCCGACACTGACAGAGTGCATATTCATACGCAACTTTGCAGAAGATGAGGGCGGTGGATTGTGCAATGAAGATGACAAGGACCCGCCGCTGAATCCGAAGCTTGCAAACTGCATTTTCACAGGCAACACTGCTCGCGGCGATGGAGGTGGAATGTGTAATGACAGGAGCAACCCGGAGATACTTAACTGTACCTTCAGTGCGAATTCTGCGAATCGTGGTGGAGGAATATACAACGAAAACGATAGCGTTGCGGTCCTGAAGAACTGTATTCTCTTCTCCGACAGTCCGGATGAAATATACGACAATGGCGCTGCAGCGACAGCGACATACAGCAACATCCAGAGCGGCTGGCCGGGCCAGGGCAATATCGAGACCGATCCCTGTTTTGCCGTACCGGCTTATTGGGACCCGAACGGAACACCTGCTGATACGAATGATGACTTCTGGGTCAGTGGTGACTATCATTTGAAATCACAAGCTGGTCGGTGGGAGGCGGGCAGTCAGGGCTGGGTAAAGGACGACTCCACAAGCCTCTGCATCGATGCCGGCAATCCACTCGATCCTGTAGGTCTCGAGCCTTTTCCGAATGGTGGTATAATTAACATGGGCGCATACGGCGGGACATCGGAATCCAGCAAGTCATTTCTTGGCGAGCCCGGCTGTCAGGCCACGGAAAGCGGCTTCATTGGGGACATCGACGGGACCATAGGTGTCAATTTTGGCGATTTTGCACTTATAGCCAACTACTGGCTGAATACGGGCGCGGGACTTATCGCCGATATCACTAATGACAACAACGTAGACTATGATGATTTAAAGGCACTGACCGATAACTGGCTCTGCGGCTGTGACAAAATCCAGTCTTACTCCTTATACCCCTACTCCGTCTATTTCGACTGCAACCCAATGATTGCCGATGCCACGATCAATAGCTTTGACCCGGAAACGACAAGTTACTTCTGGGAATACATTGACAAGCTGGAAGACACCGGCACAATAGAGATGGCGGAGCCGGTTGAGCTACAGGACTGCAACGAGCCTGAATCCTGTACCGTTATTTATCTTACGGATACTGAAAAAAAGAGGATTCACGCTGCAAAGGCCGCCCACTCTATATGGCTGGACAAAAACGACATTCTTGCCTGGAGCATAAGGACATATTCAGAGGATGAACTTGCAGGATTGTTTGATGAGGCCGTGCTTTTCTCCCGCAGTGGATCGCGGTATTATTTCTTGTCAGTTGTGGACCATTCACCGTCCGAGGTGTATGACTATATCGCCGAAAATGAACTCCTGAAGAACGATGTATTGAGCACTTTTCATGCCGTGCTGGATGACCTGAGATCGGATTTTCGACACAGTAATACAGCCGATATTAACCGCAACACCGCTTATACAGTCAGAGAGGCATTGACAACATATGCCGCTAACGACAGAAGAGTGAGCAGGGCGGGATGCCATAGCATGACTCGAATTGCCATAGCGCTACTCAGGTGTGTCAATATTCCAGGAGAGGAAACAACCGTTGGACAATGGTTTGAAACGGGTCATTCGTCTGCTGTCTGGCCCACTCTCGAATATGTGCTTCCGCACGGGGACAACATCTACAACGGGCTTTTGCGGGCTACTCCGGTGGATGAGTTCCTGCCGACTTTGACGTTCTATCAAATCAACTTGGGAACCGAACCATGCGGAACAAGCCTCGTATGTCTTTCACATAGACATATGTCGTTGAACGCTATTAGATATCCTTCCCACTGGACGCTGGACCGCTGCTGTGATCCGACTCGATATGGATATGAAAACTGCAGAGATTATATCTATGACGCGCACAGCGGTTACTTAACTGAACAAGAGATGGATGCTGCTGTAATTGAATTAGAGAATCTGTGCGGAACTCATTGAACCACTGGGAATCTGATGACGAATAGTGAGAGATATACAACTGCTGTTTTTTGCCAATAGTATACCCTCGCTATGAGCCTTCGAATGCCTCATTTTTCGCCGGAAATACCGAGGCTCAGGGGTGAGATTAGTAGTGTTTGGTAAGATGCCATCCCAGCTCGTGTTAGAGGAAGTTGACAGGATGATTACAATATGGTATATTATTATAGCACCTTGCGGTACTTTTCTTCGTAATCTTATGCAAGTGTTGATCGTCGTTATAACGGTTCGGCTAATATAGGGTATATGGGGGTCTGGAGTACAGAATGGATAGGTGGGTAGTTCTATTAATTGCGGTAGTTCTGTTTTTGGTGGCTGGTTTGGCTAATGCCCAGCTTTGCCCCAAAGGCGACCTGAATGATGATTGCAGAGTTGATTCACGGGACCTGCGGCTCCTTGCACAACACTGGTTGGATCCAAACTGTCTTCCCACTGATTGTCAAGCAGAACTGGATGGCATTCCCGGTGTAGACATGTCTGACTATGCTCTTTTGACGGGGACCTGGGCAAAAGGATTTAGTAAATTCACGCTGGTTATCAACGAGTTTATGGCCGAAAACGACGGCTTTGTCGAGGACCCTTTTGGTGATGAGGATGACTGGATTGAAATTTACAACTATGGAGACGAGGCCATCGATATTGGCGGGATGTACCTGACGGATGATTTACTGGACCATAACGACTTCTATCGGATTCCTGACAATGACCCTGAGCAAACCACTATCGGCGCCCACGGTTTTCTGCTGATTTGGGCCGACGGCGAACCTCAAGAGGGTACGCTACACATAGGCTTCAAACTTGAGAAAAACGGTGAGGACATCGGCCTGTATGAATCAGATATGATAACCCGGATTGACGGCATCGACGATTTTCCACAGCAGTATTCGGATGAGTCCTATGGTCGTTATCCCGACGGCAACGATAACTGGATTGTTCTTTTAAATCCCACGCCTGGAAGCGCCAACATGCTCGAGCCCCTTGGTATCTTCATCAATGAGATTATGTACCATCCTTATCATTCCACTGTCAACCCAATCGAGCCGGAGAACTTAGGCGAGGAGTACATTGAACTGATAAATATCAGCACCCAGTTAGTACGCTGTGACGGCTGGCGGTTTAGCAACGGTATTGACTTTGCTTTTCCAAACGATGTTACAATTGATGCGGGACAGTACCTTGTTGTGGCGGCGGACGTGAATACGTTTAAGGCCAAGTATCCGGCTGTGACGAATGTCATTGGTGGCTGGACAGGCCGATTGAGTAACTCTGGAGAAGAAATCAAGCTGGTTGACGATATGAATATCACGATTGACCGTGTCCACTATTCAGATCAGGGCGAGTGGGCTGTACGCAAGCTTGGTCTGCCGGGCCCGTATGACCAGGGCTACCGTGGCTGGATATGGTCGGATGAGCACGACGGGGGTGGCAAGTCGCTGGAATTGATCAATCCGCGGGTATCCAACAACCACGGACAGAACTGGGCGGCGAGTTTGAATAACGGAGGAACGCCCGGTGCGGCCAACTCGAGGGCGGGTAGTAATATACCACCTATAATCTTAAATGTCGAGCATCGTCCAAGAATACCAGGGCCCAATGATCCCGTGACGGTGACAGCGGATATTGTCGACGAGTTGACGACCGGTCTTTTAGTGATGCTGTTTTATCGTGTTGATGGTAGTCCGAGCTTTATCCCACTGATGATGTATGACGATGGGCTTCATGGTGACGATGAGGCGGGCGATGGGGAATGGGGTGGCCAAATCCCTCCTCGGCCGGATGGTACAATCATCGAGTTCTATGTTCAAGCAAGAGATAACGCTTACAATTTTAGATTTTGGCCGGCACGTAGCGATGTGGATGGAGCGCTTCAGCAGGTGACCAACGCCCTTTACCAGGTGGATGCCACCTTTGTTGAGAATGCGGACTGGGTGCCTGGCAGCCAGCCAATTTACTATATCATTATGACGGAAGCCGAGAGGGCAAAGCTGGAAGAGATTGTTCACATCAGCAGTTTGGAAGGGCCCGACTCCCAGATGAACGCCACCTTTATCAGTGTGGACGGCGTGGATGTTAAGACGCGATATTTGGTAGGTGTCCGCAATCGCGGCCACGGAACCCGAGACCATTGGCCGAATAACTATCGGGTGAACTTTGTGCACGACAACCCTTGGAATGGTGTAACTGCAATTAACTTGAACGTCGTATATTCATGGCTTCAGCTGGCCGGCAATGCAATACTTCAGATGTCTGGTGTCGCGCAATGCGAGGCCACCGCTGTTCAGGTAAGGACCAACGGCCAGAACCTTGCGCTCCTGGGCGGCAGCGAGACATACGGCTCGTATGTGCACTTAGAGGTCATTGACACAGACTTCGCTGAAAACCATTATCCGGACGACGATGCCGGCAACGCATACAAAGGTATGCGTTTGACTCACGAGGCGGACCTCCGCTACGAGGGCCTGGATCCCGACTCCTACCGGGAAAATTACTTCAAGAGCACCAACACTGCTGAGGATGACTGGTCCGACCTGATAGGGCTAACCTACGCCCTGTCGTACAACACACCGGATGAGTCCTACGTCGAAGAGGTCAATCGTGTTCTCAATGCAGAGCAGTGGCTTCGTTTTATCGCCATAAACGTTTTGATGAACAACAGAGAGACCACTCTTGCCAACGGAAATGGCGATGACTACTACCTCTACCGTGGCATTAAGGAACCACGGTTTGTGCTGATTCAACACGATTTGGATTCGGTATTTGGCATGGGCCAGAACACCGGCAGCGTTACCGACGGTATCTTTGAGGCCACTGACATTCCGACAATGAAGCGGTTTCTGGAGCATCCTCAGTTTGCACCGCGTTATTACTGGCACCTCAAGAACCTGATTAAGACGACATTCTCCGCCGAGCATATTGGTGCATTTCTGGACAATCTGCTTGCCGGTTTCGTTCCGACAACAAGAATAAACCAGATGAAGGACTTCGTTGCGCAGCGTAATGCCTACATTCTATCAGTTATCCCCTCCGAGCTGACTATCGAGACCAGCCTGCCGCAATTCTACGGTTACTACCGGACCACAAATCCATCAGTAGATATTTATGGTAAGGCCGATGCAATCAATACGCGGTCCATCTTTGTTAATGGCATGCAAACGGCGTATTCGCCCTTTGATGGAGCCTGGAACACCGGCACTGGATTGCCAGGCGATCTGCTGCTCTCTTTGCCGATGGACACTGTCTGGTCCTATGAGCAGTCAAATATCGACCTGGGCACTGCATGGCGAGACCCGAACTATGATCCGTGCGCGCCCGGTGACGGTTCGTCCTGGAGTTCAGGCAAAGGGCTGTTTTACGTGGAGAGTTCATCTTTGCCGGGACCCAAGAATACGCCTCTGACACTTGGTGCCCCCACATATTACTTCCGGACTGAATTCTATTTCGACGGCGACCCGAACGAGGTAGAGCAACTTCAGATTTCCACCATTCTCGATGACGGTGCGGTTATATATCTCAACGGTAATGATGTGAATCGAATAGGTATAGATCCCGGGCCAATATCACATACTGATTACGCCGACCGAACCGTCGGAGACGCTATCAGAGAAGGCCCGTTCCTAATCTCAACCAAGCACCTCTACCATGGCAATAACGTCATTGCTGTGGAGGTTCACCAGTCCACCGGAACCAGCACCGACATCGTCTGGGGCATGGAACTTCGGGCCTACGGCGCTTCCACCGGCGGAGACGTCGCCTTGCACCCCGGTATTAACCGCATCATTGTGAAGGCGTTCGACGACCACAATGGCACCGGAAATGAGCTGGATAGCAAATATATTGACATATGGTATGATGATGGCAACGATGTAGACCTTTTCATCTTGCCTCCTGGAGATTTTACTCTGGATGCCGCCTCTGGCCCTTGGCACATCACTGGTGACCTTATCGTACCCTCAGGCGTTACGCTTACCATCGAGCCGGGTACAACATTGTTCTTTGATGCCGGCACCGGTATAACAGTACAATCCGGAGGCCGACTTGTAGCCGAGGGAACGCAGTACCAGCGCATCAGGCTGACGCACGTGCCGGGCGGCTCAAATTGGGACGGGGTAAAATTCGACCACACGCTTGAAGACAATCGCCTGTGCTTCGTTGATCATGAGTACGGTGATGATCAGGGCATGTCAACCGACGTTCAGTACTCGCGGGTACTGATCGATAATATGATCTGGGGCGGAACAAATACTGAGGTACTTAATATCGACCATCCATCGGTGATTTGCCGTAATTCTGTTTTTCCATCCATCGACAGTACAGAACCTCTTCACGGTGTCGGCCTAACGGGCAGCGAGTACATAATTTTCGATGGTTGTATTTTCGGAACGGCGAGCGGCTATAACGACATAATCGATTTTCGTGGAGCCCAACGTCCCGGGCCGATCTTACAGATGTACAACAGTGTCTTTCTCGGCGGTGGTGACGACGGAGTGGATATTGACAGTACTGACGCCCACGTCGAGGGCAATTTATTCATGAATTTCCACGGTGGTGGTGGTGACGGTACTTCCAGTGCGGTCGCTACGGGTGTTGAGAGCGGTGACCCGACAGAAGTCTACGCGGCCCGTAATATCTTCCTCAATAATGACCATGGAGTTCTGCTTAAGGAGGATTGCTACCTGTATGCCCACAACAACGTGTTCATCAACTCAGACATCGCCGCTATCAATTTTGGTGAGCCATACAGAAATCCACCCAGAGAACCCGGCGGAGGCGCATATATAGACGGCTGTATCTTCTGGAACAATGAAGATATTTTTGAGAATTTCTTCCAGGAGCCGCTCCCACTTTATGGCCCGACCGGTGATGTTAACGTATACAACTCGATATTGCCGAGTAAGTGGTACTACCTTGGACAAAACAATATCGATGCTGATCCTATTTTTGTTGATACTAATTCTGACTTCCATCTTAGATCTATGTCACCGGCGATTGGATTAGGGGCTTGTGGTCTCGATATGGGTGCGTATGTGCCGGCTGGAGCCGCCATTTGTGGTGAGCCGGATGGACTAACCTACCGTACCGACGCCACGCTTACCGTCGGCGGGCCGGGCATCACGCATTACAAGTATACCGTAAACGACCCGAACGGTCCCTGGAGCACGGAGATTCAGCTGCCTCTGAATCCTTATAACGAATCCGATCCCTACTATGACAATGATATAGTCTCTTTAAGCGGCTTGGAAAATGGTCAGTCTTATACCGTTTACGTGATCGGCAAAAACTCTGCAGGCCTTTGGCAAAGCGAAGATTATCCCACGGTCTCACGCACGTGGACGGTCGATACTTCCCATAAGCGTCTTGTTATCAACGAAGTGTTGGCACACACGTTTGGAACATCCCCTGATTTGGTAGAGTTGTATTACGATGGGCCGGATCCACTTGACTTGACCGGTATGAGTCTTACTGATGATCCGTGTGACCCGAACAAGTTCGTCTTTAGCAGCGGCACTGTCACCGATCCGATTATGCATCCCGGCGATTACATGGTGCTCTATGGCGATCCCAATACAAGTGTTATCGATAATCTGGGGTTTGCATTGTCTAATGAAGGTGAGGGGCTATATCTATACGATAAACCTGCTAATGGCGGTGGTTTGATTGATTCGATTGTTTTCGGTACTCAAATAGAGGACTTTTCGATTGGCCGCATTGGTTATGGTGGCGTCTGGAAATTAAATAAGCCTACTCTTGGACAGGCCAACATCTTTCAGCCGCTCGGCGATCCGGCCACGCTAAAGATCAACGAGTGGCTCGCCAACGAAGAAGTACTGTTCACAAACGATTTTATAGAGCTGTATAACCCGCAGGTCTTTCCGGTGGATCTCGGCGGCATGTACCTGACTGACGACCCTGTAACACAGCCGGGCAAGCACCAGATTGGCACGCTGAGCTTCATCGCCGGTGGGGGCTTTGCCGTTCTCATCGCTGATGGTGACACACAAGATGGGCCGGATCACCTGAATTTCCAGCTTTCCGCAAATCAAGAACACATAGCTCTCTTCGATGCCGAGCTCAAGGTTATCGACCAGGTACTATACGTACCACAAACAACCGATGTTTCTCAAGGTCGTGTGCCCGACGGAGCACACAACTTCGAGTTCTTCAGGCTGCCAAATCCAGACGTGACCAATACGTTGCAGGTGATACCGCCAACAACAAGTACCCTTGTGTCCTCAGGAGCAACCGCTTACTATTATGTGCCCACCGACGCGAACTGGGAAAGTACATGGATGCTACCCGACTTCAATAATCTGGCAGGATGGCAGAGCGCAAAAACCGCTCTCGGCTTTGGCTTCGGAGGCACGTCGATAGTCGCTTACAACGATTGTGTTTATCGCAGCAGCGACCAGTATATCGCTGCCAACGTTACTACATATGGCATTGGCAGTGGGTATAGCGGCCCCACTTCGGGACCCCTGGTAAACCAGGCTACGGGTGATAACATCGGTGTCACGGCAACACTTAC
>SMTZ1_10006125_pt1 | contig 12121 bp, 7 predicted proteins | sample DeeMarSWOR136_30_FD_25667 | JGI IMG/M metagenome (IMG submission 25667) | reverse complement strand
GATCAGTGACATATCGATCCTGATTGATTATCTGTTCATCACGGGTCCGGAGAACGCAACTTTGAAGAACTGTTTGTAGTCTGGGATCGGTTGACCCGACCGGTTTTTTGACGACGGATAAGGCGGTCATCCCCAACGGGATGGCCGCTTTGTTTGTCTTGGTGTGCAGCCGGTCTTCGCGGTATCGCTCAGACCTGGCCGAGCGCCGCGACTCCGACCCCGGCGGGCCGGATACCGGGCACCTGCCGTGCGGGCCCATATCGGCCGAGTCGGGCCTTGAAAAGCACCCGTTTACGCCATTTTTTTGATGGTTTTTAGGATCAGATTTCTGTTGACTCCGGTTTGCAGGTCAGGTATCATAATGGCGGAGGTGTATGTCGCGTACGTGGCCCGGCTGTCTCCCGTCAGGGAGGTGGGCTTACGGCTGGCTGGAGTGCACCCTTGGATGCGGAAGGAAGAATAGACGTAGGCAATACATGAACGGAGGCGCAGATCGACATGAAAGTTAAGCTCTTTGTAGTGCTCCTCGCGCTGGCGGCTTTGTCAGTAAGTGCGTCGGCTCAGCAGGATCCGAATGATCCGGGGAATCCGGATTCGGTGATCATTACTTTCACCCACATACCGGAGACGAACACCCTCCCACCCTACGACCTCATAGACTCCCTGGTGGTTCTCTCGGTAACATTCGTGGTGGATCAGCTAACTTACCAGGCTTCAGGCGGTTACGGCTGGGACTTTGAAGGTCTGGAAATGGATAGCTGCGTCTGGACGCAGGAGGCCGACGACATTTTCAACATGTTTAAGCTCAGTTGGGCCAATAACAACCGAGATTCCACCAACTTCTATAACCGGTTCCAGGTTACTACCTTCGGTTTCACCGGATTCAGTACCACGCTCGAGGTATGCAGCTTCTACGGCCATGTGCCCAGTTGGGCCGGAACAGACGCCATCCAGATCACGCCGAACCCGTTTGTCGCCCGAACCTTCGTGGACGAGACTAACGAGGAGTTCGTCCCGATCTGGGGCGGCGACGCGGTGATCGCCGATGTCGTGTCTGTCGGCAACGGCAACCTGCCGACGCGATTCAACCTGGTGCAGAATTACCCCAACCCGTTTAACCCAACCACCAGGATGAAGTTCGACCTGCCCAAGCGGGCGCATGTTACCCTGACCGTGTACAACGTGCTGGGTCAGCGGGTGGCTACGCTGGTTGAAGAGGAACTGGCCGCCGATAGCTACGAGGTTGAATGGAACGGGCGTTCCGATGGCGGCAACTCGGTGGCGTCGGGTATTTACTTCTATCGCCTGACCGCCGACGATTTCGTCATGACGAAGAAAATGATGTTGCTGAAGTAGCAAAGACAGGTGGAAGCGATAAACCCCCGGCTCGACCGGGGGTTTTTTTTGGCCCAGGGGTATCGGGGGATCGAATCTGATAATTAACAGGTTGTCTTGCATTGTGTTACGCGAATTGTATTGACTTTTCGTCAGCCGGGTCGTATTCTTAATATTCGCGCCTTGACCCGTCGCCATTAAGCTATTGAAAGATAAAGGCTTATATGCTTGGTGTAATTGGTAATCGCTTTTCGATCGGCAAGGAGACTTATCCGCCGTTTTCAGCCGAGCTACATTATTTCCGAATTGACAAGCGCTACTGGTCTATCTGCTTCGAGCGGATCCGACGTGCGGGTTTCCGGATCATATCGACCGCTGTCCCCTGGAATGTGCATCAGGATAATACCAAACACGTGGATTTCTCCGGATACGACGATCCCCGTAAAGACCTCGTTGTCTTTCTGGAACTGGCCAGGGAGTTCGGCTTCAAAGTGATTCTGCGCCCCGGTCCTATGGTCTGGGGGCAGATTCCGTACGGAGGGCTGCCGAAGGGCCTGTTCAATGACATCAAGATATTCGCGCGCGATACGGAGGGCAGCGAAGTCGCGTTGCCGGACAGCTACGGCGTCAAGGGCGGTTTTATTCCCTCGTACCTGCATACCAACTTCCAGTTCCATCTGCGGAACTTCTTCAAGGCCTTCATTGAGACCACCAGGAACTACATTCACCCTCGCGGGCCGGTGTTCATGGTCGAGCTCGACTATGAGACGTCGTTCGGCCGGCTGCTCAGCCCGGGCAGCGCTGATTACAACCCCGACGTGTTGGCGCAGCACTACCCGGAGTTCCTTCAGAGCCGGTATGAGGACATCAAGAAGCTCAATGCTCTGTATCGCGAGAAGCATGAGGACTTCGACACAGTGGAACCGCCGCGCCAGTTCGATGACCTGGAACTTAAGGCTTACCCGAAGGTGCTGGACTGGTTTCGCTTCCGGGAATTCATGCTGAATGAGTATCTTGGCATACTCGAAGACATTTTTACGTCTTATACGGTCGAGCCGCTGCTCTTTCGGTCTCTCTATTTCAAGCCGGGAGATTTGCTTCCGGCGTTCAACCTGGTCCCCGAGGACCGGTCGCCTTTCCTGGGGGCCAACATCTTTCCGGAAGGCAGCTATTTCGATCTGGCCAACAAGGCGCGTTTTTTGAGGGCGGAGTTCGGCTTCGCCTTCGCCACTTCCTTCACGTCGGGCGCGGCCGCCGGAGATCCCAGGCGGGAGGAGGAGGTCGCTCCGATTGCCGGTAACGTGCGCCGGTTCTACTTCGCCGCCGGTCTGGCCGCCGGTCTTAAGGGCATGAACCACTATATGTTCGTTGACCGCGACCACTGGTATTGCGCTCCGCTTCGCCGCGACGGCACGGTCACCGAGGCCTATGAGGTGGTCAAGAATTTCAATGAGGGTGTCGAAACCGTTGAGTTCGACGACATTTCGTCCGCGCCCAAAATCGGGGTCCTGGCCAACCGGCTGTACTATTGGATCCGTGAGACCGGATTTCGTAAGGAATTCAGCTACCTGGGGCATCTCCTTAATGACACGACCTCGGGTTTTTGCCGTGATCTGACCCGTTTGAGACTCGACTATGGAATCCGGGAAAATCGCGAGTATGAGACACTCAAACAGTATCAGGTCGTTTTTGTGCCGTCCGCTGAAGTGATGTCGGCGGCGGACCAGGAAGCGATAGTGGACTTGGTCAAGAGCGGCGCCACCGTGATAATGTGCGGCCTGATGCCCAAGTACAATGAGGATTTCCGCGACTGCCAGATCCTGGCCAAGCATTTCCGCATTCGCACCAGTGTCGATCACCGGGTGGCGACCATCTCGCACAAAGGCGGGGAGTTCGCGGCATACTGCTATGGCGTCATTCGGACCACCGACGATCGGGCCCGGAAGCTGGCCAAGACCAACGGTAAGGTGGTGGGTGTTTGCAGCACGAGATTCAAGGGGAATCTCTATTTCCTGTCGTTTGATTTCGCTTCCGGCGGCGACCATAACAAGCTGGCTTTTGTCTCCTCGATACTGACGGCGATCGGCCATAAGCCCTTCCTGTATTGCAGCGATCCGTCAGTGACCCTGGCTTTCCAGATGGGCTCGAAGAAGGGATTGCTGTTTGTAGTGGCCCCGCCGCCCGGTGAGCTCTCGGATGGGCTCGAGGCCTCATACAAGGAGGTCATAATCCAGGCCGATATGAAGCAGGCCGGGTTCAGTTCCGCCAAGCTCAAGCTGACCAATATCCTCGAGAATCCTGAAACCGTCACACCGATCAAGACCACTTCCAAGGAACTAAAGAGCGGCCTGGTTGTGCCTGTCCGGTTTCCTGACGGCATGATCTTCCGCGTGGAGAGAGGTTGACCGCGCGGGTGACCGGAATCTCTGCCCTCCCGGGCCAGAATCATGACCGGAGCCGGGCACGGTGTCTCGGCCTATCGCTGGTTTGCTGTCTGGTCGGTCTGTCATGTGGCGGGGTCGAGGTCACGCGCTTCTATGAGCAGGGCGTGGTGGTCACGGTATCCCCGGTGGCATCGGAAGTTGGCCGGGAGGTTCTGTTGCGGGGAGGAAACGCCTTTGATGCCGCCGTGGCGGTAGGTTTTACGCTGGCCGTCACTTATCCCCCGGCCGGGAATCTGGGGGGCGGCGGTTTCGTGCTCGTGCGCGACGGCCACTCGGGAGAGATTGCCGCCCTTGACTTCAGGGAAACCGCTCCTGCGGCTGCCACCCAGGATATGTTTCTCGATCAGAACGGCGAGGTGATCGAGAATCTGTCCACGCGTGGAGCGCTCGCGGCGGGTGTACCGGGTTCGGTTGCCGGTCTCTATGCTCTGCGGGAGAAGTACGGGACTATCCCGTGGCAGGAGCTCGTCACGGTGGCGGCCCGGTTGGCTGATACCGGCTTTGTGATTGATGCGCACCTGGCCGGGGCTTTTGCCGAGTACGACGCGTCGCTGCGCGGATTCGACGAGACCCGCGAACTGTTTCTGCCCGGCGGAGCCGTTCCCCGGGAAGGAGACCGCTTCGTGCAGCCGCAGTTGGCGCGCAGCCTGTACGCCATCGCCAGCGACGGACCGACCGCCTTCTACAACGGGGCGATTACTGATAGTATTGTCGCCTGCATGCAGAAGTATGGAGGGATCATCTCCCGGGCCGACCTTGAGGGGTACCAACCGGTTTGGCGTGAACCGGTGCACTTCACGTTTGACTCACTGGATGTTTACAGTATGCCGCCGCCCAGCTCGGGCGGAATAATTGTCGGGCAGATTCTGAAGCTGCTGGAGCCGTACGACTTCTCGAAATTGACGATTGATGCTCCCGAGTACATCCATCTCTTCTGTGAAGCCGGTCGCTTGGCCTTTGCCGATCGGGCCGAGCATCTGGGTGATCCGGATTTCCATGCGATTCCGTTGGGACTGCTCGATACTGCCTATCTCGCCCGGCGCCGCGCCCTGATATCGACTAATCACGCGGGGAATTCCGCTGAGATAGGGCCGGGAAACCCGACCAGGTATGAATCCGAGGCGACCACCCATTTCTCGATCTGCGATCGCGACGGGAACATGGTTGCGGTTACGACCACTCTGAACGCACCCTTCGGCTCCGGTCTCAGTGTTGGCGGGGCCGGCTTCCTGCTCAACTGCGAAATGGACGATTTTGCCATCAAGCCGGGGTACGCCAATCTGTGGGGCCTGGTGGGCTCCGAGGCCAACGCCGTTGGACCGAACAAACGCATGCTTTCCTCGATGTCACCGACCCTGGTGCTCAAGGACGGTCGGCCGTTTCTAATTCTCGGTTCCGCGGGCGGATCCAAGATCATAACCGTCGTGGCTCAGGCTATCATCAGCCTCACCCGGTTCGACCTGTCGTTGCAGGAGACCGTCGATCTGGCCCGTTTCCACCACCAATGGCTGCCGGATCAGATCTATGTTGAAGAGGAACGCTATGATGTGGCCACCATTCAGCGTCTGATCGGGTACGGGCATCAGGTCGAGGAACGCACCCCCTACGGTGAACTGGAGATGGTTCACATCGGACCAACCGGTCTCATGACCGGTGCGGCCGATCCACGCCGGTGTGGCTCGGTGGCCGGCTGCAGCGAGCCGCTGGTCGACTGATATCAGTCCTCAGAATCGACGCGGCGGCGGCTTTGTCTTTTCCCTTACTCCGCCGTCGTCAACCCCTGCGGCAATTGTGGATACCGAGAATTATCGCCCCGGCGCCGATCAGACCGGTCAGCAGGAATATGATAAATCCCACGTAGGGCAGCGCGCAGGCACCGCTTATTACTACCAGGCCCAGCAGCAGGGACAGTTTACTCAGCGGTGCAGCCTCACGGCGCAACGGCTTCAGGATCAGGAATCCGATTACCAGTCCGATAATGATCTTGCCCGTATAGAACACAACCGCGCCGGCGACGGTTATGAAGCTGGTAATCGGGATCAGCAGGATCGACAACACCAGCAGGGCGACACCGACTACCGCCTGATCACCCGACAGCAGGATACTGCCCAGCAGGGTTCCGATCAGCGAAAGAACCAGCACCAGCACCGCCAGCAAGAGGGCAAGCATGCCGAGAAGCCCGGCGGCCACCGCGACCGTGAAACGCCGCTGCAACTGCGTGAATGACTCTTCGGCGTAGGCTTTGAAGAGACTGATGACGATGACTCCGAAGAAGAACGCTGCCAGTATGCTGGCAATGCGGTAGGCGATATCTCGTGCCACGTGGGACTCGCCGTTTTCTTTCGCTTCCGGCAGTCGCCATGATGTGGTCCCGATTACCGTAACACCGGGCTCCACGGTCAGCTGGTCCTCCCGCTCGGCTATGTAGACCAGGTCACCTCGTATCACTGCCGGCGGGGCGACTAGGATCTTGTCCGCCTTAAGATGGACATCTCCCCCGATCTGGCCGGTTATTGTGATCATGCCTGCCCTGCAATCGACCTTACCGAGTATATTGCCGTCCAGACTGATATCGCCGGCCGCGAGGGTGACATCTCTTTCCACTACCGAACCCTGGTTGAGGACGATCTGCCTTCCGGCGGCCAGAATCGAACCGCCCACCCGGCCGCCGATCGCCAGGCGATCACCGAGAAACCTCAGGGAGCCGGTAATCGAGCCGATGTGATCGGCAGACTGACCGACCAGATTGGCCGAACCGAGAATGTTCCCCTTGATCGTTGTCCGGGTGCTGCCGCCGATCAGATCGCCCGTTATGGTTCCGTCGATCTTGATGTCATTCGCAAAGGCATAGAAGTCGTCTTCAACCTGGTGGAGGCCTGAAACGTGGATCAGATCGCTGTACTGGTAGGTGGTGGCCGAAGAGGAGATGGCCAGGCCGAGAACCACGCTTATCAACAATATCGAAGAAGTCGTCCAGCGATAGATCTTCATGACATCTGCCCCTTCCTGGGGTGTTAGAGTATACGGTTGGCGCCGACTGCAAGTTGCTGTCAGGCGAAGCGAAAGGCAACTCAAAAAGTGGACGGACTGATCGGCTGAGTCGGCACTTTCCTTGCGGTCAAACCGGCCCTATCTTGCGGTCGGCGAAAGAAACCGGCCCGGTGCGGCTAATGAAATGAGCCGGGCCCTCGTATTGCGTATGAAACGACCTGTGACTGCGCGGGTGACCTCTTCTTACGGGAGCATAAGATGAACGTCCTGGTGTATGTCTTTGGAGCTTTGGTTGCCTTTATTCTGGCCTATCGTTTCTATGGTCGCTTCATAGCCCGCGCCCTGGGGGAAGACCGGGGCCGCCCGACCCCGGCGGTGGAAATCAACGACGGCAAGGATTACGTGGCTACCCGGCCTTCGATCCTGTTTGCCCACCACTATGCCACCATTGCCGGAGCCGGCCCTATCATCGGTCCCGTGATGGGCATCCTCTACGGCGTCGGTCCGGCCTGGTTCTGGGTGGTGATCGGTGCGATCATGTTCGGCGGTGTACATGACTTCGTGGCGTTGTTTGCCTCCGTGCGGGAGCGGGGGAGTTCGATGGCGGAAATCGCGCGCAAGGCGCTGGGGCCGGTCGGCTTCCTGTTGTTTATCGTCTTTACAATCATCATGATTGTACTGGTGACCTCGGCCTTTCTCTCGCTCACGGCCGTCTCTCTCACCTCTCTGCTGCCACTCGACCAGCTGGGCCTCGATGAGACCCAGACCCTGCTGCGCACCCGCGATGTCAACGGGGTCACCAACGGTATCATTGGTGGTATCGCCTCCACATCGGTGGTGATCATCACGCTGGTAGCGCCGCTGCTCGGCTACCTGGTCTACCGCCGCGGGCTCAGGACCTGGGTCGCCTTTGTTGTGGCGGCGCTTGTTTGCGCGGTGTCAATCTACGTCGGCTTCCGGATTCCAGTGGCGCTAGATCCGCGGATCTGGATGATGGTCATTTCGGTGTACACGTTGTTCGCCTGTCAGGCGCCGGTCTGGGTGATTCTCCAGCCGCGCGACTTTGTGAACGTGCAGATTCTATATGGCGGCATTATCGCTCTATCGGCCGGGTTGCTGATCGCCGGCCTGCGCGGCGTTACGGTCGACTACCCCGTATCGAACCTGGCCGTAGGGGCTCAGAAAATGGGCCCGGTCTGGCCGTTTCTCTTTATCACCGTCGCCTGTGGAGCTATTTCCGGTTTCCATGCCCTGGTGGCCGGCGGGACATCATCCAAACAGCTGGCGCGTGAGGTCCAGGCGCGAACCATCGGTTACGGCGGGATGCTTCTCGAGGGCATGCTGGCCGTGCTGGTGTTGACCGTGATCGGATCCTCGCTGGGCTACTCCGAATATATGCGAATCGTCTGGCCGGCGGCCGGGGCCGGGAACCCGATTCTCGGTTTCGCTTATTCCGTGGGTCATCTGCTTCACAGTTCGCTCGGGTTGTCGCTCGCGCTCGGTTCGGTGCTCGGCATTTTGGTGGTTGAGGGATTCCTTGTCACCACGCTTGATTCGGCGGTTCGGCTCAACCGCTATCTCTTCGAAGAGCTTTGGAAGTCGCTCTTTGCCCATCCCCCGGCCGTGATGCGCCGGTTCTGGTTCAATTCCGGCCTGTCGGTTCTGCTGATGCTCGCTCTGGCCTGGAGCGAGGGGTGGAAGTCGATCTGGCCGCTGTTCGGCTCCACCAACCAGCTTCTGGCGGCTCTCACGCTGATAGCCGTGACCGTGTGGTTGCACCGGGCCGGTCGGAAGAGTTGGTTCACGCTGACGCCGGCCCTGTTGATGATCGCAACAACAATAGCCGCATTGGGTTACAAGTTGTTCACCGAGTACCTGCCGGAGCAGAAGCATATTCTGGCGGTCACCGACCTGATCCTTCTGGCCCTGTCAGTCGGTGTTCTGGTGCTCTCTTTCAGACGGCTGATGCCCGTCCATGGAACGCCGGAGCCCTCGGCTTCGTCATAATCCCTTAAGCCGCAACAAATAGTGCCGACTATATGCGGTATACGGCCCATTGTCCGGTACCACTATGAAACTGTTTCTGGATCGCAACCGCACCCTGCTGCCCAGGATCGATGTTGTCTTCCTGTTGACCAGGATGCTGACCTTCGCATCCATATGCTGGTTTGCGGGTTTCGGCGACTACCACGACTCTGATATCCCCTTTTTCTACATCGTGGTGTCGTCCTACGCGGTTCTGATAGGCCTGTTCCTGGCCGGCATGTATGGTCGGTTCGACTTGAAACTGGCCTATCTCGGATCGATCTTCTATGATGTCATCTTCCTGCCGCTGTTCATCCTGTTTACCGGCGGCCTCGATTCCTCGTTCTATCTCTTCTTCTACCTGACCGTTTCAGTGGCGGCCTACATTCTGGTGTTTCCGATAGCGCTGGCGGTAGCTGTCCTTCTGACGGTCCTTTATGTGGCCGTCACGGCCGGTCAACTCGCCGTGGAAGACCTGTTCGGTTACTCCGTGCGGATCGGCTTCATGTGGATATACTTCCTCGCTCTCTCGTACGTCTCGGAGTACATGCGCAGGTCCGAACGGCGACTGATGAAATTGTTCAATACGCTGAACCTGCGGACCTCGGAGCTGGAAAAGTCGCAGGCTCAACTGGAGATGACCTATGAAAACACCCGTGTGCTGGCGTCGATACTGGAGCCCGATGATGTCGTCCGCGAGGTGATGCGTATCATGGGCAGCACGCTCGGGTATACCAGCTATGCGATGATCCTCAAGAATGTGGGTGCCGATTTTTACTATCGGGCCCGGTGCATCAACGGTCGCACCACCTATAGCCTGAGGCCGCTCGTGGTGTCCGGCAACTCGCTGATCGAGCGGGCCGCCCGCGCCAAGGAATCGGTCAGAATCCCGGATACCGGCACCCGCGACGACTACCAGCCGCTCACCGGGGATGCCCGGTCAGCCATCATTATTCCCATGACCTTCCACGGCTACTCGACCGGATTGCTGATTGCCGAATCGAGCGATTCGGGGTTCTTCGGCCAGCGTGACGAACAATTGCTGTCCGTGGTGGCCCGGTCAGCAGGACTGGCGCTGGAGAACGCGCAGCTTCTGAAGCGGACCGAGGAACTGACCATCATCGATGAACTGACCGACTCATTCAACTACCGCTATTTCGTCCAGAAATTCCAGGAAGAAAAGCGCCGCGCGGTGCGCTACCGCCTGCCGCTATCCATCATCATGATCGACATCGACTGGTTCAAGAAGCTTAACGACGGGTACGGTCACGAGGCGGGCAATGTGGTCTTGAGGCGACTCGCCCGGGTCATCAAAGAGTCGATTCGGGACGTGGATATATTCGCCCGTTACGGTGGTGAGGAATTCGTGGTGATTCTGCCTCAGACGGCGCTGGACGAGGCCAAGCGGATCGGCGAACGGATTCGCATCGAGGTGGAACAGACGATTATCGACACCGGCCCGACCGGGGAGGTGAAGATCACGGTTTCGATCGGGGTCAGCTCGTACCCTGAAAACGGCCGGACCGAGGAAGAACTGGTTTCGGTGGCCGACCAGGCACTCTACAAAGCGAAGGGGAGCGGGAAGAATCTGGTGTGTGTATCATAGAAAATGATGAACTATATTCGATATGAGGGCCGCCTCGGCGGCGAGTGGCTATGGACAAGATGATCAGAAGGATCGGTCAGCTGTTTGTCCTCGGTTTTTCCGGGCAAGCACCGTCAGCCGCCTTTCTTGACTTCGTCGGCGAAGAGCAGATCGGCGGTGTGATACTGTTTCAGGAAAACTGTCCGACTTATCAGGCGGCCCGCGAGAACATCCGCCGGATCAGCCTGCGTCTGGAGCCGACGCCGCTAATCGCCGTCGACCAGGAAGGCGGGCCGGTCTGCCGCCTGAAAGGGGCCCCGGCCGAGTTCAAGGCGGCCGCCGAGTACGGCCGGAAGCTCGGGCTCGAGCGTTTCCGCGAGGACTACCATCGCGCCGTGGTGCTCATGACATCGCTGGGCATCAACCTTAACCTGGCGCCGGTGGCCGATCTGGCGGTCAACGAGAAGAACCCGTGCGTGGCCGATCGTTGCTTTGGCGAGGAGCCGGATAAGGTCGCTGAGTTTGTGCGGATATCGGTCGCGGTCGCCCACAGCCAGGGCATGCTCTGTTGTCTGAAGCACTTCCCCGGTCTGGGCGCGGCCGCCCTCGATCCGCACCAGGCTGCCGCCAGGGCCGACTACGATCGCCTGCTGTGGGAACAGCGGGAGCGCGTACCGTTCGCTGCCGGAGTGGAGTCGGGAGTTGATCTCATCATGACTACTCATTTGGTAGCGGCTCAACTCGACCGCCAGATGGTGACCGGATCGCGACCGATTATTTCGGACCTTATCCGGGATAGTCTCAATTTTGATGGTCCGGTGATCACTGACGATCTGACCATGAAGGGGGCCGACAGCCTCGGCGACTACGGTCAGCGGGCGATAGCCGCCTTTAACGCCGGCCACGACCTGCTTTTGTTCTGTCGTGATTTCGAAGCGACCATCAAGGCCTTCGAGTCTTTTGTCGGGGCCGTTCGCGCCGGTGATATACCTGAAGCCAGGGTGCGCACGGCGCTGGATCGCGTAACCGGGCTGAAAATGAAGCTGGGGAAGCCGGTGCTGCACTGAGATGCTCATAACGCGTCTTCAACAGAGAACCAGGCTGGTCGTGCTCGGTCTTAGTTCGGGCACTTCGGCCGACGGCCTCGATCTCGCGGCGATGCGAATCAATCGCTCCGGCCGACGGTATCGGGTAGCCCAGATTGCCGGCGGCACCAGACGTTACCCGGAGCCGCTGCGCAACGCGGTTCTTCACGCCGCCGATGCGGCCGCGTTGCCGCCAGATGACCTGATCCGTCTGGATCAGGCGCTGGGGCAGTTCTTTGGTCGAAGCGCGGCAGCCTTCGTCCGGCGATTACAGCGACGGGGTATCAAGGTGGACGCCGTAGCGTCGCACGGCCAGACGGTGCGGCACGTTCCCCGGCCGACCAGATTCGTCGGCTTCGATGTCCACGGCACCCTCCAGTTGGGATCGCTTGAACAGATCGCGGCTCACACCGGGAAGATCGTGGCGGGAGATTTCAGGCAGGCCGACGTTGCTCTGGGCAACGAAGGGGCGCCGATCACCACGTCGGCCATGCAGCGGATGTTTGCCACACCCCGTGAGTCACGGCTGATCGTCAACATCGGCGGTATGGCCAATTATTTCTATTTTCCAGCGCGTCGTTCGCCGCTTTCGGCGGCCGCGGCCGACTGCGGCCCGGGCAACAGCCTGTGCGACATCCTATCGGCCAGACTGTTTG
>SMTZ1_10006909_pt1 | contig 12122 bp, 11 predicted proteins | sample DeeMarSWOR136_30_FD_25667 | JGI IMG/M metagenome (IMG submission 25667) | reverse complement strand
CTTTTTTAAAAGTTAAAGGATGTTTAATGGGTTTTTCATCGATTTTTTTGGCAGTGGATTCTACTTCGGCAACAAAAATAACGGATTTATCAACATTTTTCACGGATTCAGCAGCGCTAACCTTTTCCTTATCCATATCATAAAGTTTCTTAATAGAGCCACCTTTAGCCTTTTCTAACCATCGATTGAAAACATCATCTGAAGTCGGACTTTTAAAACTCATATCAAACTCCTCCTAAAAAAATAATAAACAAACACATAAAAACGTAATGTATTTTACAAAAATAAAATATAAGCGATAAAGTTTGTTTTAGCAGATTTATTTCAGATAAAAGAAAAATAAAATCTGAAAAGTTGTTAAAATGGAGAAGAAAAGTTTTTAGGCCCTATGGTTTTAAGAAAGGGATTACGGTTGCTTTTAATTTTTTCTTTTTTAGTAGGGTGATTTTTGTTTATTTTTCGGATGTCTATGTTTTCTTTTGCTTTTGTGTGTTTTTTTGGGTGATATAATGCTTCTAAAAGAGGGGTGAATATATAACTTTAAGATTTATGGTTTTTAGTGTCTTTTTTTAAGTTTTCATGATGGCATTAAGATTTTCCTTGCTAATATATTTTCTAAAGCTGATTTTGCAACTTTTTGGACGTTCTTATCTTTATCCTTTAAAGAAACTTGGGAGAGGGGTTCCACAGCTTTTGAACTTCCTATCTTTCGAACATCGCTATCTTCACTTTTCAAAGCTTGAATTAGGGATTCAACCGCTATTGAACCGCCTATCATACCAAGGGCCCATACTGCTTTCTTTCGAAGACTGCTATCTTCGCTTTTTAGAGCTTGAATTAGGGATTTTATGGCTGTTTCTCCTATCTTTCCAAGGGCCCATACTGCTTCCCTTCGAACCTTCCAATTTTCATCTTTCAGAGCTTGAATGAGGGGGTCAACTGCCCTCGCTTCCCCTATTGCACCTAGGGATTCTGCTGCATACTTTCGAACATCGCTTTCTTCTGATTTCAAAGCTTGAATTAGGCGTTCTATTTTCTCGGCGACCTCTTTTTCCTTTTTAAACAACTTGTCGGATTTTGACGTCTTCAAACCTCCTTTTTAATGATCAATTGAGCATAATCTTGTATACATCAATCCCTTTAGCCGGGAAGATTTAATAATAAATTTCTTAGCTTAGAGAAGAAAGTAAAGTTTTTAATTATTAAGGATTTTTTGTAGAGAGATGGCATATGGATAAACAGTCATTTTTGTTTTTAGGCGCGGTTAGCGTAGTTTCTTTTATGGCTGCTTTGTCTGGTTTAAATTCTGATCAAGTGTTTTCTTTGACTATTCTTTCATTTATAATTGGGGGGGCGATTTTTTTCTGGAAGTATAGAGTTGCTTTTGCGTTTATTGGTGTTGCTGGTCTTTTAACTTTTGGTTTGATAGATATACCGCACTTGATCGAGTTTGCTGGACTAGATATTATATTGTTTCTTATTTCCATGATGATAATTATAGGTTTTTTGGAAGAAAGAGGTTTTTTCGAGTATTTGATAGATAAAATATTACATCATGTGGGTCCTGATGGAAAGAAGTTGACCGTGGTTATGATGTTTATGGCTGCTTTATTTGCTGCTCTTGTGGATGAGGTTACTTCAATATTGTTTATGACTGCAGCTGTGTTTCATTTGGTAGGGAGGTATAAGCTTAATCCTATCCCTTTTGTTATCATGATTGTTTTTGCAACTAATGTAGGGAGCAGTGCGACGGTTGTCGGTAATCCTGTAGGCGTGATCATAGCGTTAAAAGCTGAACTGACTTTTATTGATTTTCTTAGGTGGGCAACTCCGATATCTTTTCTAGCCCTTATCTTAACGATATTAATATGCTTGCGCTATTTCGCCGAGGATATCAAGAAACTGGACGAGTGTGTAAAAGCAAGTGATCTCAAAGTGAATAAAAAGGAGGAAGGAAGAGATAAGGAGAGGGACGGTGGCAGTGAAGGGGAAGTTAGCCATGATTATTTAGAGTCTAGGATTTTGATTTCTGAGAAGGATTTAAAGATTTGCTGGTTGTTATTTTTGGGGACGATACTTGCTCTTGTTATGCATTCCTTTATAGAGAAGGTTCTTGATCTTGAAAAGAATACGATGCTTTTAGGAGTTGCCATGATTGCTGCTGGTATAGCATTGATGATCGAAAAGGATAGGGCAAGGGAGCTCGTTGAAAAACGTGTTGATTGGTGGACTTTATCTTTCTTTCTCTTACTTTTTGCTTCGGTTGGAACGCTTGCTTTTGTAGGTACAACCGGGGTAATTGCAGATTGGCTTCTCTCCCTTTCTGGAGAAAAGAAGCTACTTCTCTTCCTTATATTTATGATTATTGCTTGTTTGTTGAGTGCACTTATAGATAATGTTTTAGCCGTAGCTACTCTTGTACCCATTATTTATGCGCTGAGTGCAGAAGGTGTTGATGTTTTTCCTTTCTGGTGGGGGATGTTGTTTGCTGGTACATTTTTCGGTAATCTTACTATGATTGGTAGTACTGCCAACATAGTTGCTATAGGGATGGTGGAACGGAGAAAAATGGGTCATATAACTTTTAAAGACTGGGTAAAGCCAGGTGTTTTAGTATCAGTACCAACGATATTGCTGGCAATATTCTTAATATACATTCAGATGCCAATAATGCCTGAATGGTAGATTAAAGTTTATTTGGGGTCATCCTTGAATTAGTGTGGTTTTGATCTTTTGTAAATTGTTTTTGTATATTGTTAGAATGATTATTTTGATTATTTTTAAGGAGATTTTATAATTGTGCAGTTTTTTAATCTGGAAATTTTGGAGGAAAAAGCATATTTTTAAGGAAGCTTTGCAGGCAAAAAATATTGATATTAAGAAAGTTGAGACAGTGATCATTAAGGATCTAGAAGGAGAACTTTATCATCCAGGGTATATAGTACATTTCGAAGTTTACGTTCAAAACAGAAAACATATACTATTCGAAATAAAAAATTATGTGTATGAAGAAGACGTTAATAACTTCTTCTCAAAGTCGCTTTTCTATGAAAAAAAGAAAATAGTCAAAACTCAAAAAGTAATAATAACTTGGCACATAGATGAAAAAGCAAAACAATTAGCCAAGAAACTAGGAATAGAAGTAATAACACATGAATAAGAATCCTTTAAGTCGATCCAAACTGTTGCTTCTTCCTAACACTGAAGTTAATTGAATAAAAGTTCTAAGTTATTATATGGATTTACACTGATGGAGGTTTAGAAAGGATTGTAAGGATTCCTTCTCTTTTTGATACCCAAACATCTTGGCTAAAATCAACAAGGAATGTTAAAACTTCGCACCACGGGAACTCTAAGGGATTGCGAACGATTATTTTTACACCTCCAGCAGCAGGGGTAACTATGCCATTTTCTTTGACAATTTCTATTATCTGTGATTCAAGATCAAATGCGACTGGTGGTGCCTCGCATTCTTCTGTATTTTTCTCATTCTCTTTTTGTGTAAAGACTATTCAACTCCCTTGTTAATATTTATTTAAATTTACTAAACTTTGATATATTAAATTTCTTCTCTTCTGAGAAGGCTAAGTGTTTTTAATTTGGTTAAAATCATTTTCACATATTATTGGTAGGATTAACATAGGTAGTTAGATTTTCTAACAAAGTTTTATTGCCTTTATGTTGGTTCTATTAAGTTATTGTTGGCATAAAATTGTATCTATGAATATATAGAAGTTTTTGTTAAAGGTTGTATTTAGGCGTATAAAGAAGGTAAAAAAACATATTGCAAAGTTTTTTCTTACTATATCTCTTAATATATTTAGTTTCATGTTTAGCTTTCTTTTTTCTCGAACTTTTCTAAAGCTTTTTTCGCAGCTTTCTTAACATCCTCATCTTCATCTTTTAGGACTTGCTTGAGGGGTTCTACAGCTCTCGCATCCCCGATATTTCCAAGGGCTCTTGCTGCTCCCCATCTGACAATACTATCTTCATCTTGTAGAGCTTTTATGAGATGAATTACAGCTCTTTCATCCCCCAATTTCCCAAGAGCATCAGCTGCTTCCCTTCGAACAATGCTATATTCATCTTTTAAAGCTTTTATAAGATGTTCTACAGCCCTCTTATCTGCCATTCTACCAAGGGCGTCTGCTGCTTCCATTCGAACTTCACTATCCTCATCTTTTAATGCTTGGATAAGGGCTTCCACAGCCTTAGGATCGCCTATTCTAGCTAGAGCGTCTGCTGCTCCCCTTCGAACACCTTTATATCTATCTTTTAATGCTTGGATAAGGGCTTCCACAGCCTTAGGATCGCCCATTCTACCGAGATCCCATGCTGCCCCTAATCGAACAGTTCTATCTTCATCTTTCAAGGCTTGTATAAGAGCGTCCAAAGCCCTTTTATCTCCTATTTCTCCAAGAGCCCATTCTGCTTCTCTTCTAACATTTCTATCCCTATCTTTTAATGCTAAGATAAGAGCTTCAACAGCCTTCGCATCACCTATCCTGCCTAAAGTTGATGCTGCTTCCCTTCGAACACCTTTATCTTCATCTTTAAGAGCCTGAATAAGAGGCTCTACAGCCTTTTCTTTTAATTTAGCCAATTCACCCCATTGTTCCTTAGCAAGTAAATAATATACTTTTTCCATATCATCTTCAGGCTTCCAACCTAACTTTTCAAGGGTTTTCGCTGCTTCTGCTCGAATATGTATATGTTTATTCTTTAAATTCTGGATTAGTTGATCTTTTTCATTGGAGGAGTCAATTTTCTTTTTAAAGAACCTATCCGACATTTTTTTGAGCCTCCTTAATAGAAGATAATTATTAAAAACATCTAGGATTGAAAAACTGTTGTAAAAGTTATTTTTTCGGGTTTTTAAGTCTTTTAGCTTTTTTATTAAAATGGTACCATTTGTTTACTTTTTAAATTTTTTATAGATAAAAAGAGGAAACTTTATCAAAATTAATACATAAATCACTTAGTTTAGATATTTTATAACTATCTAGAATATTTGTTTTTTTCAACTGGGCGTGAATTTTTGTATGAGTGAGAAGCTTGAATTCTTGGAGAAAAAGGGAGAAATTTACGTTTTTAAGATTCCGAGAGGGTTTTATTACACGGAACATGATAGCTGGGGTAAGATTGAGGGTTCTCTTGTCAGGGTGGGTGTTACTGATTATATTCAGAGAATGGTCGGTGATATGCTTTTTGTTGAGTTTATGGTAAGTGCAGGGGATGTGGTTGATCAGTTTAGGGAGATAGCAAGGTATGAGGGGTTAAAATCGGTGATGGAGTTAGAAAGCCCTATAGGGGGGAAAATAGTTGAGATAAACCAAGAAGTTATAGATAATCCTGAAATAATCAATAAGGATCCTTATAGGAAAGGCTGGTTTGCTATAATAAGTCCTACTAACTTGGAAAAAGAACTTGGAAATCTGCTTAAAGATCTAGAATTTTTCCAACTTATATCTAAAAGAGTGGATGAAATGAGATCATAAGTCTTTTATTTGATTTCATTTTTGGAGTTTTTGATTGTATTAAACTAATTGTAAAATATTAAAAATAAGTTTATATTCTTAAACTGTTATTATATTAATTAAGAAGAATTACTTTTAATTTTATAATACTCATTATTAATTTGTTTAATCTGTAAAAGTTTATTATGTAAATTGTTAGGGTAAAAATTGTTTCAAATAGGGAGTGTTGAAAATTAAAAAGATAAATTATGGAAATATGTTGAAAGGATCACTGGAGAAATTGTTAACAAATGTCACATCTGAAAATATTGGGGAAAAGAATGAAGAAGCAACAGACCCTGTGATAAACTACGTTGAAATGCTAATAAAAAGTTTAAAACAAGAGGCATTAATGAAAGAAAGAATATAAAAATAGCTTTTGCTAAAAAATTTTCTTTTTAAATTTATAATACTCTTTTGAAGGAGCCTAAGATTTTTAGTTCTCCTACGTATTTTTTTATTCCTTCTAGGGCTTCTTTTACTACAGGGTCTTTTCTGTGGCCTATGAAGTCGAAGTAGAAGAGATAGTCGCCCATGGTTTTTTTTGTGGGTCTTGATTCTATTCTTGTTAGGTCTATTTGTCTTGTTGCGAACTCTTTTAGCACAGCGTGGAGGGCTCCAGGTCGGTTTTCTAAGAGGTATAATACGATGGATGTTTTATAGGTTTCATTGGAGTTAATTGTTTCTTCGTCTTGGTTTGCGAGGATTGCGAATCTTGTAGCGTTTATTTTTAGGTCTTGTATGCTTTCTGCGAGGATTGTTAGGTTGTAGAGTTGGGCAGCGGATTTGCTGCAGATTGCTGCTATGTTTATTTCTTCGCTTGTAGTTACTTTTTTTGCTGCGTCAGCTGTTGAGTATGTGTCGACAAGTTTTATATGGGGTAGGTTTTTTGTTATGAAACTTCTGCATTGGGCGAGGGCGTGGGGGTGTGAATATATTTCTGCTATTTCTTCATTTTCGATTTTTTCTTTTGCTACGAGAAAGTGGATTACTGGAAGGATTATTTCGGCGCATATTTTGGCGTCTTCACCCGCTTCTGCTAGGAGGTCTAATGTGGCGGTTACTGAACCCTCTACGCTGTTTTCTATGGGTATAACACCGTAATCAAATCTTCTTCTTTCCACTCCTCTTATAATCCCGTCAATAGTGTTTACTGGAATGAATTCCGAGGGAAGGTTTAAGGAAAACTTGTGGGCAGCTTCTTCAGTAAAGGTCCCTCTAGGTCCTAAAAAAGCTGTTCGAGATCTTTTGCCCCTTAGGAGATCTTCGCGGGAAACTGAATATTCCATTATTTTTTCCCAAAGCTCCCTTATGAAAGCGCCGCCTAAACCTGCATTTTCTGCTAGGTTTTCATTTTTTTCCAAAACCTCTATTTCTCGCGATTTATCTACAGTGCTCAGTTTATATTTTTCTTTTATTTTCGCTATTTCTTCAACTAATTTGATACGTTCACCTAGGAGTGTTATAATCTGTTCGTCTACCTTATCTATCTGTTTTCTGAGCTCCTGTAACTCTTTACTCATAACGTTGATCTCCTAAAAAACAGTAGCTTAAAAACAAAAGCTTTAATCTCTATTATTAAACTTATGTTAAACTTATCGCAAAAAATGCTTTTTTAAAGCTTATAAAAAGAAAAAAATACCACCATTATCCAATTCTATAAACTTTTAAAAAAATAAAGATGATAAAAACAGCCTTAATCAAGAGTCCAAATAAAATTTCCATAATAGATTTATTAAGACTTATTTTCATCTTGAAGCAGTTCGAATTCACAGGAGCTTTCGTTGCGAGCCATACACTTTGTTTCTATAGCTTTATAATCAGTGTTGTGAATTGCAGTAGCGATTACAGCATATAGAAATTTTGGAAAATCACATCGAGGAATTTTGCTTTTTTGGTGGGAAATTTCTGATATTATGGAATAGTCTTGGATGATTACTCCTTCCTTTTTTAACTCGATGTATCTCGAAAGTTTTGGCGTACCAAATCCTAAAAATCTTGTATCATTTATAATTTTGTTTAAAACGTCTCGAACATCAGGTTTATATCCTAGGGCTATTCGTGGGCTTTTAATTGTTTTTTGGATATCTGGCAAAACGTCTTCAAAAAACGATTTTTGGAGGATTTCTGAAACAGTGTCATAACCATGTCTTTCCTCTAAAATGTTAAATATTGAAGTAAAAATTCCAGCGCCTATTAAAAAGCAAGGAACATCATACCAGAAATACCATCCTTCTTCACTAGCAAGAATTGAACGGTCTACCTCGCTTAATTTAATAGGAGAAGCTCTTACTTGTAGGACTGGAGAGGTTAGTGATTCTGGAGGGGAGGATTCAGGATCTTTTAATACGCTAAAAACGCAAAGGGTATTTCGGTTTGATACGCAACCAATTTCCCTACTGTTATAAGGATTTTTATAAACAGCTTCAGAAAGACCGGCAATAAGCCCTGAGAACAGGTGGCATTCAGGTTTACCAGTTCCACCAGCGAGATGAGCAAATAAAGAATCAGCCAAGTTTACGATCATTTTTTCCTTTGACTGCCCTGCTACCTCCACCCAACCAAAACCCAAACCACTCATAACTTCTATTAGTTTAGAGTATAAGGTGTTTTGGTCTGTTTGGATTACGCCTAAAGCTCCACTCTTTATCGCCTTTGAAGCTATATAATAACCATGAGACTTTGCCACACTATAAAGTAAGTCGTAACCATCTAAACTTTTAACTGTGTTTAAAAAAGCTTTAGCAGGAACCAACAAAGAAGGGGACCCAAGCCAGTATAACCTGCTACGCGAAGGATCCCAAGCAAAACCATTACTCTTACTGTAAGCCAAAATAAATATCCTCCTAAAACGTAGGTGAATAAAAACTAGATCATCTTTTATGTTAATATTTCTTGATAATGATTTATCTTTTTTTGGGAATTTTTGAAAATAACAATTATTTAAAACTTTCAAAGATTATCGATCTTTTCTATATGAATTCGGAGATTATTGGTTCTTCATCAAAGGGTATGGGTTTTTCTTCCCGGGAAATTTTTAATTCAGTTTCTACTGTTGAAAGAGTTTCATCGAGTAATTGTAATTCGGTCATAAACCATAAATAAACCATGGAGAGAAATCCTAATAAAGCTAAGATTGTGAGTATTTCTACAATTCCTACTATTTCTGCGAGAAAACCTGCTAAGAGCGCTGCAGCAGGTATTGAACCTACAGCTAATAATCGAAGCATTGAATATACACGAGCTTGTAGATCTGAAGGTACACCTATATGTATGGCGGTAAGAACGGTGACATTTACTAATGGAACAGCTAATCCTATCAAGAACATTCCACTCGCCATAATCGAGTAAGAACCTTTTGGAGCTAATGCAACTATTAACATACCTAAATACATAAAGGATATAGATCCAGTTATAGCAAGCGCTCTACGTTCAAATCCTTTGTATAATGACATAAAAATAGAACCTATGATCGCACCAACTTGCTCAAATACTAAAACAAACGCCCAATTTAATTCTGTGCCTCCATGAATTTTTATTACTAATAATGGAAGTAAAACCGTTAGGGGAATTAAAAAGAAATTAGCAGCGGTAAATACGATAACCGTTGGAAGAAAGCCTTTTTTTTCTTTTATGAAACCAATTCCTTCTTTGAAATCTTTTCCAAATGATGGTTTTTCTTCAACCTCTAATTGGTTTTCTTTAGGTGAAGGAATTGCTATGAATATAAGAGGGACAATTGCTATAAAAAACGTGACTACATCAAGCAAAATAATATTGTGTATAGCCCATCTTGAATATAATACAGCAGCTATTACCGGGCCTATTAAAAAAATAACACCAACTACAAGGTGACTTATACCGTTGACACGGCTGATTTTATCTTTCGGAACCATAAGAGGAATAGTTGCTTGAAGAGCAGGTCTATGAAAAGCATCAAATGCTCCACGTAAGGCAAAAAGTACTAGAATATGCCAAACCTCAATAATGTCCACCATAAACAAGTAAATTAAGACAATAGCAGCTAAAGCTTGAAAAAAGTCTACTATGGCTATGATTTTCTTTCTATCCCATCGGTCAACAAATACGCCAGCAAACGGTGTTAAAATTAACATCGGAACAAACCAAAGAAAAAACATCGATCCAAGAATAATCGAACTTCCTGTTTCTATAGCAATCCACCAAATGATTGCAAATTGGACGATTTCTGAACCTAATACAGAGATTAACTGTCCAGTCCAAAAAACACTAAAACCTCTAAGATTTGGTTCTGGTATGTCATTATCGTTGTATTCCTTTGATGCATTGAGATTTTGGGATTTTACCATTGATTTATCCGCCAAATTAATTATCAATTTAGTAATATAGCGATTGAATATTTGTTTAGAATTTTACTGAACTATAATATTCTAATTTAATTATTTAATTGGTAAAAATTAAAAAATTATCAAGGTTTATACCCTTATTAGGGGGGTTTCTCCATCCTAAGTTATTTATACACAAATTGTATTTAACCACCACTTTCATATACAAAATTATTAATCCATTTATGCTTTTCGGATTTCTAGAATTTCATCCAGTACTTCTAAGACACGTTCGAGTTGTTCTTTTAGGATTATTAGTGGTGGAAGCATTCTAAGGGTTGTAATCCCTGCTGTTAATAGGAGAACTTGTTTTTTCATTGCTTTTAGAACGTACTCTTCTGCTTTGAAGCGCAGGTCTATGCCGATCATTAAGCCTTTACCCCTTATTCCTCGTATCAGCTTTTTTTCTAAAATCTTTAGCTTTTCAATAAACCATGCACCGTGTTCTGCTGCTCTTTCTGGTAGTTTTTCTTCAGTTATTATATTTATAGCGGCTACTGCAGCTGCTGAGGCTAGGGGATTTCCTCCAAAGGTTGAGCCGTGTTCTAATTTTTCCATTTTGTTCGCTATTTCCTCCGAGGTTATTGTGGCTCCCATAGGGAATCCACCAGCTATTCCTTTTCCAAGGCAAAGAATGTCTGGAATAACTTCCCAGTGTTGGAAAGCAAACATTTTTCCAGTACGTCCCATTCCTGTTTGTACTTCATCGAGAATGAGGAGAGTTCCTGTTTCAGAGCATTGATCTTTTACTTTTTTAAGATAACCATTTGGGGCGACAAACACTCCTGATTCTCCTTGAATAGGTTCAAGGATTACAGCAGCAGTTTTCTCTGTTATGTTTTCAAGCTCTTCTTCACTACCAAATTTTATGTGTTGGAAGTCAGGTATTAGAGGTTCGAAGGGTTTTTTGTATTTTGGATTCCATGTAGCTGTTAAAGCCCCCATAGTTCGACCGTGAAATGCTTTTTTTGCCGCGATTATTTGGGTTCTTCCTGTGGCTTTTCTCGCGATTTTTAGAGCGCATTCTACAGCCTCTGTTCCAGAATTTGAGAGAAATGAAGGGGAGAGGGGAGAGGGAACTATGGATGCTAATAGTTCATAAAGTTCTCCCCTAACATCGTTGTGAAAAGCGTTGGAACAAACAATTAATCTTTTAGTCTGGTTACAGATGGCTTGAACGATTTTCGGGTGACTATGGCCTACGATAGCAACTCCGTGACCCCCAACACAGTCAATATAGGGTGTTCCTTCCCTATCATAGACTATGGCGCCTTCTCCTCTAACAATTTCTAAAGGCCTTCGGGCAAAAAACGGTATAGAATACAGATCATCTTTCGGTTTTTCATCGTTTTCTTTGTTCATCTTATCACTCTCGTGCCAGTAGGCTGGGAAACGGGTTTTTCTTTTTTCCCTGAAGATATTATTACTTCTTTAACGCCTCCTTCTAAAGCCTCTTTGGCCGCTAATAGCTTCTTTTTCATACCCACCCCTACATGATCAATATATTCATCAAGTTCATAAAGCTTTATTTCCGAAACAATATTTCCCTCTATGATCACTCCTTCAACGTCTGTTAATATTAAGAGTTTTTCTGCACCTGTTTCTACTGCAATTTTTGCTGCAGAACGATCCCCATCTACATTTAAAGCGGTTCCTTCACCGTAAGCTACTGAAGCTATAACAGGCACATAACCATTCACTACTAAGAGTTTTAATAGTTCGGTGTTGACACCAATAACATTTCCTGAGAAATCCTCGATCCGCACTACTTTTTCACCTATTTTTGCTAACACTCCCTTTTTTCTTTTACCCTTTAAAATTTCACCATCTATACCTGAAAAACCGACAGCTTTGTGACCTTTCGACAACAAACCTATGACGAGTTTTTTATTGATTAAACCGCTTAAAACCATCGTAAAAATCTCTAAGGTCTTCTCGTCTGTATGCCTACTTTTAAAACCTGAAGGAGAGACGATAAATTCTTGCTTGACTCCTAATTTCTCACCAATCTCTGTAACCTTTTTAGCTCCACCATGGACTAAAATATCGCCAGTCCAGTCATCATAGAATTTTTCAAGATCTTCTTCAAGTAGAGAACCGCCAATTTTAACTACTAACATTTTAATAACAACACCATCAACCGAAAAATAAAGCAAGATTTATTTAAATTTTTATAATCTTTAAAGATGAAAAACGGGAAAAAAAAGGAGAGTGTACTCGAAACGGAAAAAGAACGCAGAAT
>SMTZ1_10006124_pt1 | contig 12122 bp, 16 predicted proteins | sample DeeMarSWOR136_30_FD_25667 | JGI IMG/M metagenome (IMG submission 25667) | reverse complement strand
TCATTTTTGTGTTTTGGGCATTCTGTAAGCAAATATAATGATGATAATCATTATTATTACTTCAACACCCATCATCAGGTTGTACATTCCAGATAAGTTTACATCCATTCCATCAACTAATGCAGCGAGGAATCCAAGCCCCAGTACAGAACCTGCAATGATGTTCATCGAGCGATTTATCGAGCCCTTCAGGATTAAAGACAGGACGGCAAATATTATTAGAATTACTGATACAATAACGATTTCTTCGCTTGTCACCAGTGAAATATTTGAACGATAAACAGGTATTTCATTCATCCCGAAATAAGCATATCCAAAGAAAGCAAATACCCCCAACACCCATAAAACTACAATTCTTTTATTATACTGTGTTAACCCTACCATCTTTTTCTCTCCTTAAATTCAATATCAAAGAATTAGCTAATAAATTTTATCTTATGTTCTTCTTAATGAATTCTTAGTCTGATTCAAAGTGCACACATAAATCAAAGTATAAAACTATAAGTCATGATAAATGCAGATTATAAGATTTGAATCAAAGGTTAAAAGCCCTCTTTTAGTTTTGTATTTTCAGTGGTATTTGACAGGAGAAAAAAGTTTTCCCAAGCCGCTGGAGGGATTTGAACCCTCGACCTATTCCTTACCAAGGAATCGCGCAACCAGGCTATGCTACAGCGGCAAGAGCGTTGTTTCCCTAAATAAAAAGCTGGTATATTTTATTTTTTACGAAAAACTGAGTAACATGCGAATGTTTAATTAAAACAACTTCTATTCGAGTGAAAGGTGATTTAATATAAGTGCGATAGATCTACCAGATGTACAATCAAGTCCATCTGCATCAAATTTCAAATTAACAAGAGTAGGAGTAACAGGAGTAAAAAAACTTGTTCATATAAAAAGACCTGGTAAAAAAACTTCAATTCCTTTAGTTGTTAAAATGGATCTATTTGTAGATTTGCCAGCATCTCAAAAAGGAAGTCATATGTCAAGAAACTTGGAACTGGTTTCAGATATAATAGATATGAATCTAAAAAAACCTGTTTCAGATCTTGAATCATTCTGTGCAAAAACAGCTAAACTCTTACTTAAAAAACATGAATATGCAACTTTTTCGGAGGTTAAAGCAGAAGGTGATTATTTTTTAGATAGAATCTATCCATCTGGTAAAAAAGGATTAGAACCCTTCACTCTTGTTGCTGAAGCAAGAGCAAAATCAAATGGAGAAGTGAAGAAACTAATTGGTGTCAGAGTAATAGGTATGACTGCTTGTCCATGTGCATATGAAGTGATAAAAACCATTGGTAAATATGAAGAAAAATATATTCCTCCAACACATAATCAGCGTAATATAACAACACTAATGATTGAGGTACCAGGGGATGATAAATCAGTTGATGCAAATCATTTAATAGATATTGTTGAAAAATCTTTCAGTAGCCCCACATATAGTATTTTAAAAAGAAACGAAGAAGGAAAAATTGTATTTAATGCACATAAAAATCCTAAATTTGTTGAGGATGTCGTAAGAGACATTCTTGGTAGAATTTTGAAGAAATATTGTAAACTACCAGATGATGTTCTTGTTATTGTTAAAAGTGAAAGTGAGGAATCTATTCATAAACATAATGCTTTTGCTGAACGTATAACAACCTTAGGTGAACTAAGAAAATAACTATTTTAATATTTTTAAAAATGTATTTGTAGAACCCTTTTATATAGTGGGTAAAATGGATATTAAAAAGGAAATTCAAAAGATACTAAAAGAAACAGGTTCTACTTATTTTACTTTAATTAAAATATTAATTCCTATAAGTATTATTGTTAAAATTCTAAGTTATTTTGGAGCAATTGAGGTAGTTGGTAATTTCCTTGCATCCACTATGGGTTTAGTTGGACTTCCTGGAGAATTTGGTCTTGTTTGGGGAACAACTATGGTTGCAAACATTTATGGTGGTTTATTGGTGTTTGTTGAACTTTCTTTAACTAATACTTACACAGTTGCTCAAGTTACAATTCTTGGTGCAATGATGCTTATTGCCCATACACTGCCTGTTGAAGCAAGAATAGCTCAAAAAGCTGGTGTCAGACTATGGTTTACACTTACTTTAAGAATAATTGGTGCTTTTATTTTTGGATTTATTTTATTTACTATTTTTTCTTACTTTAATTTGTTTCAAGAAAATAGTGTTGTTATTTGGAAACCTGAAGATATTGATCCTACTTTTACTAATTTATTGTTAAATGAATTTAGGTATTATTTTATTATTTTTTTAATCATCCTTGGTCTTGTTATATTAATGAGAATTTTGAAAAAAACTGGTGCAATTGAAAGATTAAATAGATTACTTAAACCTGCTTTGGAATTTATTGGAATGAGTAAAAACGCAGCACCACTTACTATTATTGGAATGACTCTAGGAATTGCTTATGGAGGAGGGCTTATTATACAGGAGACAAAAACAAAACTTGTTAGTAAAAAAGATGCATTTTTATCTTTAAGTTTAATGGGTTTAACTCATAGTATTATTGAAGATACAATTTTAATACTTTCAATTGGTGCAACAATATTTGCTATTTTACTAGGAAGGGCTTTATTTACAATAGTTGTAATTGTTATTCTTATAAAATGCATTAATCGTCTTTCTAAAAAAACATTTGAGAAATATTTTATAAAATAATTTCGCTCAAAAGTTTTAAAATACGTTTTATTATTACTGCGTTTTATGACTAAATATAAGATAGCTTGGTTACCAGGAGATGGCGTCGGAAAAGATGTTATGGATGCTGCAAAAATTGTTTTGGATGCTATTTCTCTTGATGCTGAGTATATACTTGGAGATGTAGGTTGGGAGTTTTGGAAAAAAGAAGGAGATCCCCTTCCTAAAAGAACAATTGATCTATTTGATCAAACGGATTGTTGTTTATTTGGTGCAATTACCTCAAAACCAAAAGATGAAGCAAATAAAGAGCTGGATCCTAGATTACAAGGTAAAGGTTTTGTTTATTCAAGTCCAATTGTTAGATTAAGACAACTACTTAAATTACACACAAATTTAAGACCATGTAAAGCATATTCTGGTAATCCTCTGAATTTCAGAGACGATATAGATTTAGTTGTTTTCAGAGAAAACACTGAGGATTTGTATGCTGGTGTTGAGTTTCATCCTGTACCACAATTGGTTTTTGATGCTTTAATGACTCATCCTAAGATGAAAGCTTTTTCAAAAGTACCTTTGTCGGATATGGCAATTTCTACACGTATTATTACTAAAAAAGCATCCAGTAATATTATTTGCCAAGCATTTGAATATGCAAAAGAACATAAAAGAAAAAGTGTAACAATTGTTGAAAAACCTAATGTTATACGAGAAACAAGTGGTCTAATGATTCAGGAGGCAAGAAAAATATCAGCGAAATATCCAGATATTGATTATAAAGAAGTGAATATTGATGCTATGTGTATGTGGCTTGTAAAAAATCCACAGGATTATGATATTTTGGTTTCATCAAATATGTTTGGTGATATAATTTCAGATCTTGCTGCTCAACTTGTTGGTGGTTTAGGTTTTGCATCCAGTGGTAATATTGGTGATAACTATGCTGTTTTTGAACCAACCCATGGCAGTGCACCAAAGTATGCTGGAATGTACAAAGTAAATCCTATTGCTATGATTCTTACTGTTAAGCTTATGCTTGATTGGCTTGGTGAAAAAAAATTAGCAACAAATCTTGAAAATGCTGTAGCTACGGTTGTTAAAGAAGGTAGAGTCAAAACATATGATATGGGTGGAAATAATTCTTCTTTAGAAGTTGCAAAAGAAATCACTAAAAAGTTTGATGAATTATAGTTTATTAAATAGTAAAAATTTAGGCTTTTTATATCTTAATCCGTAAAACATTTTAAGGGGTTTGTCGATTCACGATGAACAATTATGGGATTAGAGTATGTCAGGTTTAAAAAAAGTATTAATAATGGGTGCGGCTGGAAGAGACTTTCATAACTTCAATGTATATTTTAGAGACAATGAAAACTATAATGTGCTAGCTTTTACAGCAACTCAAATACCTGATATTGCTGGCAGAAAATATCCTGCAAAGCTATGCGGTAAACTCTATCCAAATGGAATACCAATTTATCCTGAGGAAGATTTAAAAAAACTCATCAAAGAATTTAATATTGATCAGGTCGTTTTTGCTTATTCTGATATACCTAATTCTTATGTTATGGAAAAAGCAGCAATTGTTAATGCATCTGGTGCCGACTTTGTTTTAATGGGAACAAAAGATACAATGATAAAATCGGCAAAACCAGTAATAGCTGTTTGTGCAGTTAGAACAGGCTGTGGTAAATCACAGGTTTCAAGGAAATTATTTGAAATACTGCAAAAAAAAGGATTCAATGTAGCAGCAATTCGTCATCCTATGCCTTATGATCAAGATATGACAATACAGATAGTTCAACGTTTTGCTAAATATGAAGATCTAGATAAATACAACTGTACAATTGAAGAACGTGAAGAGTACGAACCATACATAGATATGCGTGGTGTTATATTCTCAGGTATTGATTATAAAAAAATACTTCTTGAAGCAGAAAAAGAATCCGACGTTATTATTTGGGATGGAGGTAACAATGATTTTTCTTTTATAAAACCTGATTTACTAATAACCATTGCCGATCCACACAGAGTTGGTCATGAACTGAGTTATTACCCTGGGGAGCTTAATGCAAGACAAGCAGACATAATAATAGTTAATAAGGTTAATACCGCAAAAAAAGAAGATATTGAAACAGTTAAGCAAAATATTCAAAAAATAAATCAAAATGCTCAGATACTAGAAGGCATCTCAACAATCATTTCTGATGAAAAAGATAAAATAAAAGGTAAAAAAGTACTGGTAATCGAAGATGGACCCACTGTTACACATGGTGGAATGAACTATGGTGCTGGAAAAATTGCTGCTGAGATGTGGGGTGCAAAAGAAATTATTGATCCAAGGAGTTATGCAGTAGGCTCAATAGTTGAAACATTTAAAAAATACAAACATTTATCAAATGTTTTACCTGCAATGGGTTACGGAAAAAAACAAGTAAAAGAACTTGAAAAAACAATAAATAACGCAGATTGTGAATTGGTAATAAGTGGTACACCAATTGATATAACACGTATTTTAAAATCAGATAAACCAATAATTAGAATAAAATATGGAGTAGGTGAAGAAACAGCTAAAGAACTTGAGAAAATCGCAGATATTTTTATAAAAAAATTTTTAGCGCAACCTACTGCCCTCTAAAACGAAATTCGCCAAGAGCGCTTCTAGTTGTATATGAGCATTACTTCCTTCAATTAATCTAAATTCTATTTCACCAGCTTTTTCTATAAGCTTAACCTTAGTTTCATCAGGTAAAGCCAAATCAAATATAGTCTGATGAATCTGTTTTATTATATCTTCTCCACTCAAACCATATTTAATCAATAAATCATATAACTGGTTTCTAGCAGCCATAAAATTACCACTAAGTGCTGTTGAAATAAGATTTTTTATATCCTCAGGTTTAGCTGTTGCACTTGTTTGATAAAGCAACTCTGCTGTAATTTTCTTATTAGTTGATGCACCAACCTGAAGGATGTTGATTGCTTTTCTTAAATCTCCTTTTGAAATAAAAATAAGTGTTTCAAGCCCATCAGATGCCAATTCTATTTTTTCAGCAGTAGCAATCTTATTCATATGTTTTTTAATATCATCTTCTTTAATTGGTGAAAACCTAAAAACAGTGCATCTTGATTGTATTGGTTCAATTATTCTTGAAGAATAATTTGCTGACAAAATAAAACGGCATATACGTGTATGTTTTTCAATTGTTCTTCTTAAAGCAGATTGAGCATCTGAAGTAAGGCTATCTGCTTCATCCAAAAATATTATTTTAAATTTGGCTTTACCAATTGGTGCAGTTCTTGCAAAATCTTTTATTTTCCCACGGATAATCCCTATTCCTCGCTCATCACTTGCATTTAATTCTATAAAATTTTGTTTCCAGCTGTCTCCATACAACTCTTTTGCAAGAGCAATAGCGCAAGTGGTTTTACCTGTTCCGGCAGGGCCAGCAAATAAAAGATGAGGCACATTTTTTGTTTTAACATATGCTTTTAACCGCTCTACAATTTCATCTTGACCAACCACATCATCAAGTATCTTGGGTCTGTACTTTTCTATCCAAATGTCCTCCATGACAATTCACAAAGTAATACACTTTATCTCTTTATGTTTTTGTATAAAATTTTAGTAATAATTTCAGGAAGTTGGTCTATATTTTGTGTAAAACTATGATCATCATATAAAAACTTAATAGTTGCATCTTGAGTTAAAGCAAACTCAATAGGCCAACTAGATGGTATTAAATCATCTTTAATTCCAACAAGAATATAGATATAAGAATTAATCTTTTTTTTAAATAAATTTTTATCCTGCATCTCATGTAATATTTGTTTTGGCATTTCTTTAATTTTTGAAATATCAACAGAAGGAGGGATTATAGCTGGATTAAGTAGAATTATTTGTTTAACATTATTATTTTCTAAAGCAGTTTTTGCTGCAAGAAATCCTCCTAAAGAAGAGCCAATCAAAACAGCGTCTTTATCTTTTTCAATTTCTTTTTTTATTTTTTTTAAACATTCAGAAATAACTATTTTCTCTGGTTTGCAATCACGGTATTTTATTGATATTGCATTTAATTTATCCTTAAAAAGCATTCCTTTAGTGCTTTTTGGATTTGACAAATAACCATGAATGTAATATAGTTTACAATTATTACATTCTTTAGATTTTGTCATATTTTTTCAAAATTCTCTCAGTTTATAAACTTTTTTACATTATTTGTGTTAATCGGTATCACGATATTTTGTTGAGAACATAAAAAGGTTACGTCTTAAAATGAGACAATCTTTAATACAAGAAATTAGTTATGATCTTAATTTCATTTGAAACAAGCTTAATTAATAAAGATTAGGTGAAATAAATGACAAGTTGGGAATATAAAATTATGAAAACAGAAAAATCTTTCTGGTCGGGAAAAGATAGATTAGATATAGAACAATTACTAACTGAATTAGGAAGGGATGGTTGGGAACTTGTTTCAGTTATACCACTATCTCAAATGGGAGGAGGAACAACCACCGCTTTACAATTTTTCTTCAAGAGAAAACGATTTTAAAATATTTTTAATAAATAATCATAATTATAATTTTATTTACCAATTTAGAAAAACCTCCAAAAAAATTAATAAGTTTAAAACATTATAAGAACAATGTGGGAGAAATTGAGGAATCCATTGGGGTTATGATAATTGGATTAGCGTTCTTTGTATTTGTTCCAGTTGTGATAATTCTTTGGATTTATTCTGGACTATATGAAATTGTTGGAATATTACCTTCAATAATAATATTAGTTTCAATTTTTATTGGTCTACCTGTAGTGATTTATCGTTATTATGATAAGAAAAAATCAAAAGAGAACTTTGAAATGCGAGAAATAGAAGATAAAGTTCTTCTAAAACTTTTAAAGAAATCAAAGAAAAAATAAAATCAATTTTTTAACATAATATTTATATATATTATATATAATATTAAGAACATGAAAACAATTGGTTTCTTAATAATTATTTGCATGTTATCACAATGTATTTTTCCAATATCTACATCAGATGAAGTATTAAATACGAATGATTGCTTAAAAATTGTCAATAAAATAAATAATTATCTAAATGAAAACCAAACATTAAAAGAATATGCTGTTGTAACTGTAGGTCCAATTTTAAAATTATATACTGAGGTTAAAATTCTTGATGGACCCGCGTTTAAAGTAAAACGTATTCAACGTAATTTAAACAGAAGATTAATAAGATCGAGTATTTTACTTCCAGTTTTACTAATAAATGTAGAAGAACTTGATTTTACAGTTTATTATAAAAAAGATGTAAATAACAACTCTAGATTTTCATATTCAACTTTATTTGGAGAAGCAATTTATGATGATGAAGGTAATTACATAAATATGACAAATGAGGCTTTATATGATAATAAGATTAATAAAATCAGTGTTGAAAATTTTACAGGTATATTTATTTTCTTCAGAATCAGATTGTTTAGATTTATTCCTTTTTTACACACGCATAGATTATTACCTACAGCTCAGTTTTGTTTTTCTGGCTTCTGCGATAATGTAACAGAACTACCAACTTAAAGAAAAATAACTTTCAATAATATATAAAATAAATACTTATTTTTTATTTTCAATAAATTCCAGATATACTTTTCTATTTCTTGGACCATCACCTTCAAAGAAAAATATATGCTGCCATGTACCCAGAACAAGTTTACTATTTTCTATCAACACAGTAACAGATGACCCTAAAATACTGGCTTTAATATGTGCATCAGAATTTCCTTCAGAATGTAAATAATTACCAGATTCAGGAATAATTCTATTTAATGAATCAATAATATCTCTTTGTACACTTGGATCAGCACCCTCGTTTATAGTAATGCCTGCTGTTGTATGTGGAATATATATAATTACAAAACCATTTTGGATGTTTAATTCATCTATTAATCTCTGTACCTCGGTAGTTATATCAATCATTTCATTTCTTTTTTTTGAAACGACCTTAAATTCCTTCATATAAACCATTAAAAAATGTTATTAATTATAGTATTTTAAATATAACCTTTTGACTTAGTAATATTTTTTAAATATTCTTAGTTACACTGCGTTACTGATAAGATATGAAATTGAGACCAAAGGCTATACTATTTGATATGGATGGAGTTTTAGTTGACTCACTTGATTCTTGGTGGATATCCTTAAACTGTTCATTAGAAGCTTATAACCAGAAAAAAATTTCTAGAAATGATTTTATTAAAAAATATTGGGGTCACGATCTTTATGATAACATAAAAAAGATGAATATGCCACTTGAAGTTGCAAGTTTTTGTAATAATATTTATGGTGATCACATCCATAGAATTAAAATTTATAAAGAAACAAAACCTACACTTGAAAAACTAAGTAAATACAAAAAAGCAATAATAACAAATACTCCAAAAGATTGTGCATCACAGATTCTCAAACAGTTTAAAATAGAAAAATTCTTTGATTTTGTAATTACAAGTGATGATGTTACTATGGCTAAACCTAATCCTGAAATTGTTTTGAAGGCTTGCAAACTATTAAAAGTTGAACCAAAGGATATTGTTTTAGTTGGTGACACTGATAGTGATGTAAAAGCAGGAAAGACAGCTGGTTGTAAGGTTGTGGGTATAAATGTTGAGGCAGATTATACTATTAACTCATTATCTGATTTAATTTTATTACTTGAATAGAAATAATATTTAAGTAGATTAAAAATATCTGGTCTTGAGGTCATACAATGGAAGATATAGAGCTGATTGAATATAAAAAAGAGGATTTATCAAATAGCTTACTTGTTGTTGCTTTTCCGACAGTTGGATTAATTAGTTCAATTGCTGGTCATTATATTATCGATTCTTTGAAACTAGATGAAATTGGTACTATTATTTCAAATGATTTTATGCCTGCAACAGTAATTCACAAAACAAAACCTTCTCCACCTGTTAGAATCTATGCAGGTGAAAAGAAATGTGGACCAAATGGAGAATGCGAACAAATTGCTGTTATTATCTCTGAATTTATGCCCCCTTATAAAATCATAAAACCACTTGCAGATAAAATTCTTGATTGGGCGTCTAACAAAGGATGTAAAACCATTGTTGCACTTGAAGGTACTCATGCATTTGGAGATGCTAAAAAACAGTTGAAAGTTTATGGAGTAGGCAGTACAGACAAAATGAAGAAGTTTTTAAAAAGCTATAAAATCGAGGAAACACAAGAAGGAATGATAACAGGTGTAACCGGAGTTTTACTATATACTGGAGTTCTTAAGAATCATGATGTTGTTTGTTTGCTTTCTGAAGCTCATTCTGATTTTCCGGACTCAAGAGCTGCAGGTAATTTATTAAAAAAAGTAGATGTTATGCTGCCTCTTATTGATATTGATCCTGAACCTTTATATAAAGAAGCTGAAAAAATAGAAAGTCAAATAAGAAAATTTATGCAACAGTCAAAACCAACAGCACCTTCTTTACCACCACTTCCTACACAAATGTACGGTTAAAAAAATGGAGATTTTCATTTATGTCTTCAAAAGATGAAATTCTTGAAAAAGCATATAATCTTGCTTTTAAATATGAAGCAGAGCGTGGCAGTTGTCCCCAGTGTGTTCTTGCTGCTTTATATGAGATACTAGGTATTGGAGATCCTAAAACCATACAAGCAGCAGATGCAATGGCTGGTGGAACATCTTTATCAACAGAAGGAACTTGTGGTGCACTTATTGGAGGATTATTAGCAATTGGTTCTGTTGTTGGTAGAACTTATAAGGATTTTAATGCTGGTAAAAGGAAACGGAGAGCTTTTCTGTATTCAAAGAAACTATATGATAAGTTTGTTAAAGAATATGGATCTCCCACATGTAAAGATATACATGTGAAACTTTTTGGTAGAAAATTTAATCTTTTGGATCCAACTGATTATGCTGAATTTGAAAAAGCAGGTGCTCATATTGATAAATGCACAGTTGTTTCAGGTAATACTGCAAAATGGGCTGCTGAGATTTTAATAGATGATCTAGATGTAAAATATTAGTTAATATCGGTAAATGTAAAAATCAACCGATACCGATACCGATATTATTATAGATAAATTGCTACTTAATAAGATTCAGGAAAAAAAGAACCAATTAGATAAACTCAGACCCTTACCTAAAGATGCAGTAAGAAAATTAATTGAGGACATTAGACTCAGACATACTTATAATTCTGATGCAATAGAAGGAAATACTTTAACATTGCAGGAGACAAAACTTGTTCTTGAAGAAGGCATCACCATTGGTGGTAAACCTCTAAAAGATCATTTAGAGGTAAAAAACGATGCTGAAGCATTTGACCTAATAATTGGATTGGTTAATTCAGATGCTGCTATTACACAAGAGGTTATCCAAAAGTTACACGAGGTTGTTACAAAAGGATTACTTGAAAATGCGGGAAAATATAGAATTACAAATGTGAGAATTATCGGTTCTTCTACATCGCCTCCTGACTTTTTAAAAATAGTAAAACTTATGGATGAATTTATTAAGAATATAAAAGAAGTGAAATTACATCCTCTGAAAAAAGCTATTTTCATCCATTACGAATTTGCTTGGATACATCCATTTATCGATGGTAATGGCCGAGTGACTCGGTTGTTAACAAATCTCTATCTTATGAAACAATGTTATCCACCTATAATATTGAAAAAAACAGAGAGGCGACTTTATTATAAAGCATTAAATAAAGCTAATGAAGGAGATTTGTCTTTATTTTCGAATTTTATTGCAAGAGCAGTTAATGAATCGTTGATGTTTTATCTTTCGAGTTTTATTACAGATGAAAAATTGACTTCACTATCAGATATAACAAAGTATTTTCCTTATTCACAGGAATATTTAAGTCTTCGGGCAAGACAAGGTAAGTTGGATGCTGTTAAGATAGAGAATATTTGGTATTCTTCAAAGCGTGCATTAAGAGAATATATGAAGAATATTAAATGATTTTAACTTTCTAATAATATATTATATTGTTAGAAATTCTCAATAAAATAGGTTATACAGTTAATTTTCTGGTATTTAAATATACTTTTTTACAATTTGTTGTTTTGTCACGATAAGTTTATATAGTGATAGTTGACAAAGTATAACATGATAATAAATATCAAGATGAATGGAAGGTGAGGAGAAATATGGAAAAAATAATAATTGCAGCTGCGGTTGTAGCTTCTGTTGCAATATCTATTAACCCAATGCAATTTGGTATTAATCCATTGCAAATCGCATAATACAATTTTTTAGTATTATGCATTAGAACTCGGGAAGCCAACGTTCTTTATAACTTTCTTCAGTAATCCAAAAATTCCATTTTTTTATTACACCTGGAAAGTTAAGATCTATTTCATTAAAAATATTGTCTAATTCTTCAACATTTGTTACAACTAATTCAGGTTCTAAA
>SMTZ1_10018438_pt1 | contig 12123 bp, 13 predicted proteins | sample DeeMarSWOR136_30_FD_25667 | JGI IMG/M metagenome (IMG submission 25667) | reverse complement strand
TCCAGTATCTCAGAAAGATCGTTATGCTCCTTGGCGATCTTTTTGTATCTGTTCTTATCCGAAAGAACGGATGGATCGGATAAAAGCTGCGTCAGTTCCTTGTGCTTTTCCTCTATTTTTTCCAAAAGATCAATCATAACCTCACCTTGTTGAAACCGGAGTGCAAAAACTCTGTTTTTGCTAATCTAAAACCTGCAACAACGGTTCGGCAAGCCCCGAACCATCCGGTTCGGGACAAAATCACCATAAGTAAATTGTTGCACTCCTTGGCAATAAGCCCAATAAATTGGGCAACTACAATTTCATATTTAATTGATCGGAAATGTAATTTTAGTATTTCATCGAGATGTTCCTGTTTGTATCAATTTCTTAAACGCAAAGTTTACTTACCCTGTTGGTCTCACGCTAAGAGCTCGGAGATGACTGTGACTCAGGAGCCAGCGCAGGTTTCTTGATACCTAAAGCATTCTGCAACGCTACTATAGCCACCTCCAGTTGATCATCCGAAGGCTCTTGAGTTGTAATCCTCTGTATCCACAAACCGGGTGCAATTAGGAACTTGACAATTCTGTTGTGACTGGTTTTTGCTGATAGCTTCAAGAGTTCGTATCCTACCCCAGCAACAAGAGGCAAAAGACAAAAATGGATTGCAAATCTTCTGAGGAGGGTAGGAGGAACACCGGTCAAAACATAATAAATGGTATCGGAAACGGAATAAACCAAAATGGCAAAGACCGCCACAATCAAAATGAAGCTGGTTCCACAGCGGGGGTGTCTAGTCCCGTATTCTCTGACATTTTCAAGCGTCAATTCCCTTCCGGACTCGTAGGTAAAAATCGACTTATGTTCTGCCCCATGGTATTGAAAAACCTTTTTAAACTCGCCAAATCTGGATATGCCCCAGACATATAAGATGAACAAAGTCACACGGAACAGGCCGGCTACCAGATTGAAGGCTAAAGCTTGTCTTTTGACCCCTGAGAGCTGAGAAAACCAAAGAGGCAAAAAGAAAAATATTCCTATTCCAAGTGCTAAGGCAAAGACAACTGTAAGGGTAAAATACATGTTCTTAAACGTATCTGATTTAAAAACAGAATTTTTCTCTTGTTTGCCTTCCAATCTTTCTGCCTCATTTACTGCAACCTCAGCCGAATAATTCAGGCTCTTTATCCCGATGACCAACATCTCCACGAAAGAAATTATTCCCCGAAGCAAAAGCAATCCCAAGATTTTATTCCTTTTAGTCAGAGAGATGAATTCCTGATTTTTAACCACTATATCTCCGTCTGCTTTTCTGACTGCAGTGGAGACCCTTTCGGGAGAACGCATCATCACTCCCTCGATCACTGCTTGTCCACCAACGTTTAGGTCTGGCACGTCAAAATCCTCTCCCACTCATGCAGGGACAGCCCCTGGTATGAACCGTGCGGTTCACACCTCGTGGCTGTCCGCAATTTCTATATCGGACAGGGACCAGCCCTGTCCCCACGTTCTCGCTACCCCCTTAATAAGATATAAAAAAGCGACTGTTGTCTTAAAGAACTTTCGTGTTCCCTTAGACAACAGACGCTTCCTGTAAAGAACTTACTTATCCGCGGTTGGACTTTGTCCTTCGGTCTGAGCTTCGTCCTGAGACTCAGTGTCGAGGGAAGCCCCTGGGGTCGAAGACTCACCACCCTGAGCCTGTCGAAGGGCAGAATCCTGCTTTTCGACTGATTGGGCTTCTTTCTTCTCTTCTTTTACTTCTTGTTCCTCTTTCTTTTGTTCCAGGGATTTATACTTTCTCCTGAAACGCTCCACCCTACCTGCGGTGTCTATTAACTTCTGCCTCCCTGTGAAAAACGGATGGCAGGCAGAACATATCTCCACGCGAATGTCTTTTACCGTGGAGCGGGTATGAATCACATTTCCGCAAGCACAGGTGATGGTGCTCTCAAAATACTTGGGATGAATTTTGTCCTTCAAACTATCGTCCTCCTTTATGCTAATCTCATCGAACCTTTTTCAATTTTGATACGAAAATATAACCGAATCTATCAAAAACGCAAGATAAATATTATTAAAGCAGGCCTAATTGAACTTCATCCTCCAAGCAAGGAGCAATTGCCTCCTTAATATTTTCCAAGGCTTCTTCTATGCTGTCGCCTTGACTATAGCACCCGGGAAGGGATGGACAGGATACGACATACCCACCAGTTTCATCCGGTTCTAAAATGATTTTAAAATCGTAAGTTTTCATAGACAGACTCCTTCTCAGTCAGTTTCCGCTAAGCTTTTTAGGAAGCCTTCTTTCAGATGTCTATTGCATGGTTATCCTTACGTAACTTGATAAAGATATAATCTCATGAATATTCTTTTACTGTTTGGAAATACATATAGGTTTTGAACATCTATTTTCTTTAAAAAACGTTGCCCATTAATCTTTTTTTCATGATCTTTCCATTCGTGAACCAAGTTTTTCTCGCATAATGGGTAAACAATGAATGCTACAAATCCTTTGTTTCTTTTATCTTTTTTGGTAATTTCTCGGAGTCTCTCTGAGGCCACTGTTATAGACTTGACATTCATAGTGATCGGCTTTGTCTTTTTCGGTATCAGATTGGAATTGCAATCATAACTCGTATTAATAATCTTAAGTTCTAAATATACGTGCTTTTTTTGTGGAGTGACAAAGAATATATCACAATGCAGATTCTCATTATTAGGGTAGGGTTGCTCTATTTTTATCTCTAAGTTTGGGATTCTATGTAAGAGCTTCTGCCAAATAGAATAAAGCAATTCAACTTTTAGCCACCCCTCAACTTTTGCTCTTTGGCGAACGGGTAATTGAAGCTTGCTGCGGCTCTCTTTTAGGCAACCATAAATTAAGCTAAATAACTTCTTTGCCGTAGACATATGTTTCTCCTTTCTAATCTTTTCACTCCACAGTCACGCTTTTTGCCAGATTTCGAGGTTGGTCCACGTTGCAACCGCGCAAAACCGCCATGTGATACGCCAGAAGTTGCAAGGGGATGGTGGAGAGAATAGGAGTTAGCATTTCCAAGGTCTCAGGAATATAAATAACGTGGTCCACTTTATCTGCAATTTCATCATCCCCTTCGGTGGCGACGGCGATCACTTTGCCCCTGCGTGCCTTTATCTCGGCAATATTGGAAAGGACTTTGTCATGAACCTTGTCTTTGAGCGCAATAACCACCACCGGCATGTTCTCATCTATCAGAGCGATGGGGCCGTGCTTCATCTCCGCAGCGGGATAACCCTCGGCATGAATATAGGAGATCTCCTTGAGCTTCAAAGCCCCCTCCAAAGCTATGGGAAAATTGAAGCCTCTGCCCAGATAGAGGAAGTTGTTCTTCTGGTAGTATTTTTCAGCTATGTCTTTTATGTAGGAGTCGTTCTCGAGAATTCTTTCCATCTGTTCGGGCAGCTTCTTCATGGCATCGATTATCTTTCTTCCCCTTTCCAGAGACATGGTTCTCATCCGTCCCAGAAGCAGCGAGATCAGAGCCAAGACCGTCATCTGAGAGGTGAAAGCTTTGGTGGAAGCCACCCCGATCTCTGGACCGGCATGGATATAGACTCCCCCATCCGTCTCCCGGGCGATGGTACTTCCCACCACGTTACAAATGCCCAAGACGGTGGCACCTTTTCTCTTAGCTTCTCTTAAAGCAGCCTGGGTATCGGTGGTTTCTCCGGATTGGCTTATCACCAAGACTATGGTACCTTCGTTGATTATTGGACTTCGGTATCTGAATTCAGAGGCATATTCCACCTCTACCGGAACGGAGGCGGCATCCTCGACCATATATTCACCCACCAAAGCCGCATGCCAGGCAGTTCCGCAGGCGGTGATGATGACGCGGTCAATTAAGTGCAATTCCTCGTACTGCAGATTAAGGCCATTCAAACGGGCAGTTCCTTCTTCATAATTTAGCCTTCCCCGGATGGCGTTCCTTAAGGTGGTGGGCTGCTCGAATATTTCCTTGAGCATGAAATGAGGAAATCCCTCTTTTTCGATCTGATCCAAAGTCCAGGAAATTTCCTGCACATGGGGGGTAACCTCGACCTTGTCTATGGTGGAGATGGAGAATTCATTCGGATGCAGCCACATCTGAAGCCACAAAATTCTCTCCATTCCCGCTCCCTATAACCAAAGGGCTTCCATGCCGGGCTGCCACTATCTGGTGCGGATTATCCTTGCATACCACCGCGATGCCATAAGTCCCTTCCACCTGAGAGAGCGCAGCTTGAACCGCCTCCAAAAGATTTCCCTCATAATACTCCTCGATCAAATGTGCCAAGATTTCAGTATCGGTGTCAGAGGTGAGATGATGTTCCTCTCGGATCAAGACCTCCCTTAAGCTGCGATAGTTTTCTATGATCCCGTTGTGAACCACGGCGATGTTTCCTTTACAATCCAGATGGGGATGAGCATTTAAATCCGTGGGCTCTCCATGAGTTGCCCAGCGAGTATGGGCAATTCCCGCGGTGCTTTCAAAATCCCGATCCTTAATCAGATCCTCCAGATTCTTTATCTTACCAGCGCATTTCTCGTAGATCAGACCCTTGTTTTCCAGAACTGCTATTCCTGCTGAATCATAGCCTCTGTATTCCAATCTTTTTAAACCCTCTATCAAGATGGGGACAGCTTTCTGTTTACCCACATAGCCAATTATTCCACACATCTTTTCTCCTTACGAGCGCCGTACGCAGACGATCGCTTTGGTTTTTTTATTTCCAAACAATTTGATTGACCCGCCGCAACCAAGCACTCAAATCAAATTTCTATGGTCTCTTTTAATAAGATACTGAGTTTTTTAAACAAAGTGAAGGGAATTTTGTTAGAAATTTCAAATCAACCCAAAATCTCAAAACCTTCAAAAACCGGCCTCAAAGCTCTTTATTTGGATTAAGCTTCAGCTAACAACACCAGTAGCCAATATATTCTCTCTGTCACTGGGAGGGGTCCCGCCTTTGTCGGGACGACGAAGCAATCCCGTTGAATTCCAAGCCACTTAGAGATCACTTCGTCCCGATCAAAATCATGACTCGCAATGACCAATCGTTGTAACATTTTTTAGGAAACAATGGGCTATTTTCTACTCAACATATCTAAGGATTCTGAAACTAACTCCTTCGCCCTCTTTTTGGATTTGGCTTCAGCAATAATTCTAAAGACTGGTTCGGTATTCGATTTTCTTATATGAATCCAGGAATCCTCGAAATCAATTCTAACACCGTCAATTAGATTTATTTTTTCCTTCGCATATTTTCTTTTTAACTTGGCTAAATTCCTTTCAAAAGACTTGGTCAGTTTGCCTTTCTTTTTAATCATAGAATATCTGGGCAGATCCGCAGCCAACCGGGTTATGGTTGTTTCTGACTCAGCCAAATACTCCAAGATCACAGCCATTCCCACCAGGGCGTCGCGTCCAAAATGTAGTTCCGGCAGGATTACTCCACCATTGCCCTCCCCTCCGATTATTCCTTTTACCTCCTTTAAGCATTGGACCACGTGGGCCTCGCCGACTCTGGTTCGATATACTTTGGAACCAAACTCTTTAGCTATGTCATCTACCATTCGAGAGGTGGAGATGTTGGTTACCACCTTAGATTCTGGCTTCTTTCTTAAGATGAAGTTTGCTGCCAGAGCTAAAGTCATCTCTTCACTTAATGGGACGCCCTGATCCGAAACCATAGCTAATCTATCCACATCTGGGTCGTTGGCAAAACCGATATCGGCTTTGTTCTTTTTCACCGCCTGACAAAGTGAAACCAAGTTTTCTGGGCGGGGTTCCGGATCATGAGCAAAATTTCCATCTGGATTGCAGAAAAGCTCAATTGCCTGGCATCCCAAAGCCTTCAACAACCGAGGCGAAGCCGTTCCTCCAGCCCCATTGCAGCAATCCAAAACCACCTTCAGTCTTCTTCTTTTTATTTTTTTGACATCGATGTATTTCAATCTGAGGATTTTTTGAATGTGTTTTTCTATCCAGCTATGGTCGGATCTGACTTTTCCCAATCCACTCCACGATTGGTAATTGATCTTATTATTTTTGACCGAATCATAAAGCTTTTCAGCCTCCCTTGTACCAAGAAACGTTCCATTTGAGCCAATGAATTTAAGGGCATTCCACTGGATGGGATTATGGCTGGCAGTGATGACCATCCCCCCATTTGCCCTAAGTCCCTCCACCGCCATCTGCACGGTGGGGGTGGGACAGATACCTATGTCAATCACCTCACATCCGGTGGCTAAGAGCCCAGAAAGAACCGCTAATTTGCACATCTCTCCAGATGTTCTTGGATCTCTTCCTAAAACCACTTTTGGCGAGGTATTCCGGCCGCGGGATTTACAAAAGTTACCGAAAGCGGCAGAATATTTTACCAGAACCTCAGGGGTCAAACCTTCCCCTACCACCCCCCTGACCCCTGAGATTCCAATCATTAAATCTTTTTGCATCTTGCCAATTCCGCTCTGGTGGAGGTTGGAGATACGTATCTTTGCACCCACCCCACTAATCCTGCGACTATTCTGTCTACCACTTCATCCGGGATACCGTCGAAATGAAGGGACTTTTTCCGCATGTCCACCTGATCGTTGACGTGGTCTATGACCAGAAGCTTACCGGAGGAATTCAGGGCAATCTCAGTGGAAAACAGATCTAACTTGGAGATTGAGGCTATTTTCCGAGTGATACGTTCGATTGGCGAATAAGTCTTTTGATTTATCTGAGAGGGACTCAAAATGTCTGCGATCTTGGTCTGATCATCCCACCAGCAGGGCAGGACTTCGCCGCACACATAAAACACTCTGAACCAGGCTCTCCGCCCATCTATCTGAGTTGGCGTGATCTTCTGCTGGATCAAATATTTATCATCTGAAAATTCCTTGCGTGCCCTCTGGATGTCTTCCACACTTTTTCCATCCAATACCACCCCATCTCCACATCCTCCGCAGGCGGGCTTGATCACAAAGGGCTTTCCCACCTTGTCTAAAGGAATGGAGCTTAAGTCAGGATTTTCATCATAAGGAGGAAGAATTATGGTATGGGGAACGTTTATTCCACGAGCCAAAAACTCCAAATGCATGGTGGCTTTGTCGGATGCCCATAAAGCCCTGTCCGAATCATTGATCATTTTCACTGGAGAAGCTTTCATTAAATCCACCAGTCCATCAAAATCCTCCTCCTGGTCGGAGGCGCGATCGAAGAAGACCTTAAACCGCAACTCTTCGGAATCGATTTTGTGCATGGTCTCGAATAAATTGTGTGGATGGATCAAATAGGAACAGACTCCTCTTTTTCCACACTCTTTGTCTATTTGAAAGACAAAGTCAGCGTCGTATTTCCAGCACCAAGCTATAGCTAAATCGAAAATTTGCAAAACTAACTTCCTCCCTCAAAGCACAGAATTCGTGGTTTGATTAAGACTTTGTAATTACTTTAAAAAATATCAGACTTCTTCTAAAAAGCTATAGAAAAATTTTTTTATCCAAAGGATTAATAACCCCAAAGAATAGCTTTACACCCTGCCCAATTATCTATCGGTAACAAACATATACCTATTTATCAAAAATTAATTTTCCAAGTGCAAAAGGAAATATAAGAAGACAGCTTCGGTCAGCTTATTCGCATGATTCTGTCTTAGCTTTGTATCCGGCGTGATCCTCCGCATCCTTGGGGCAAGGCAATTGCCCTACCCCGAATCTTACAGAATGATCTTTACCAGGATCCTTGCGGAATGAAAGGTGGCCTTATTTCTCACCGCCCAAAATCAACGGCAGTCCCGCTTCCCCGCTTCCTATTACAACTACCTTACTATTGGGACTTTCCGCCAGCTTCTCGGTTGCCTCTATCCCCTTCCACAATAAAAGATTTTTACTTAATCCCTGGGTAATGATTCGCTGGAAATCCGCGATCCCCTGAGCCTCGATCCTTTTCCTCTCCGCTTCCTGTGTTTCTTTCAGCAGCACAAACTGCATCTTCTGTTGCTCCTGATCTGCGGCTAATTTCGCATTTATGGCATCCGTGACATTCTTGGGCAGGATCACATTCCGGATTATGATGTTTTGCACCTCTATATGTTTATCTTTTAAAAGACTCTGAATAGCCTCTAAAATCTCAGAGGCTATTATCTCCCTTTTGGTGCTATAAATCTCATCCGGCTTATACCTGCCCACAATGCTTCGCGCCTCTCCTCTCAATGCAGGACCAATCACCACCTCATAATAGTTCGGACCTATAGTAATCTGAAGGCTGTCGAGTTTATTAACTACGGGCCTGAACCAAATTGAGGCCTCCAGCTCAATGGAGGCTCCGTCTGCTGACAGAACGTGCAAATCCTCCCTTCTTTCGTCCGTCTGGGTTTTGTATACGAAAAATGAGTTCCAGGGCAAGTGCCATTGGAATCCCTCTCCGTAAATTCTACCCATTTGGGTTCCTTCGCGAAACTTATAATACTTCACTCCGTTGTGACCAGAGGGGATGCTGGTCCCACAGCCGACTAACAGAAAGGAAAAACAAATTACCACCAACCAAAGTCTTTTACTCATCTTTCCACCTCCTTATGGATTAAAAGGTTTTATTTTAGTTTTTCCTTTGCTTATTCATAATTTGTATTGTCAAAATTAGCCTCTGGCGTCACAATACCCTTTTCTTTAACCTTTAAAACTTAAAAGGCGAATCAGTTCAGACTCGCCCAAGGTGAAATTTAAAAACAAACGAGTTTAGAAATTTTTCAAATTCCGCCTGAAATCGAGATTTTGTGTACACCTCCTAAATCGGCGTAAGAGGAATAGGCATAATCGAAGCGGTAGGCTCTCCAGGTCACTCCAAAGCCGGCTGCAAAACCGGCCCAGTTGTCCTTATCAGAATCGGTTTTTGAATTTTTCCCAAAGGAACTCCAGCCAACCCTCAGGTATAGGGGTTTTAAAGCGGTGAATTCACCACCCAAATTGAAAAAGACGTCGTTATCAAAAGGTTTGGCTGCGTCCAGAGCCACGGTCAGAGGAAGTTCTCGCATCTGATGGGACATTCCTGCTTTTACCGCAGTCGGCAGATCGTCCTTATGGCTTTTGGTGAAACCTTTCAGTTGAACTCCCAGATTTTGACCCACCAGACCAAATCTGGTGCGTGTATCTTTCGAAATATGAATAACTCCCAAATCGAGCGCTAACGCATCAGAGGAATAACTTTCTATTTTTTCGTAGATGAACTTGCCCGTCGCTCCGAAGCTGATTTGGGAATTCAAGCTTCGGACGAAAGATAAGGCTAAAGCGAAATCTGCCGCTCCAAAAGTCCCCAAGACATTCCCCAAGGAATCTGTTTGGGTAAAGGATCCATAATTAAAATAATAGATGGAAGCCCCCAGGCGAGTATTTTCGCTATAGGGATGCACGTATCCCAAAAATCCGGATTGAATGTCGGTAAGGTAATTATTGTAGGTAGTGAAAAAACTTCTTTGTTCTATCTGGATCAACCCGGCTGGATTAAAGTATAGGGCAGATTCGTCATCGGAGAGCCCCACAAACGCTCCACCCATCGCAGTCGATCTGGCGCTGACATCGATTTTTAAAAATGAATAGGCGGTGGTGCCGACTTTTGAATTAGCGGCAAATAATTTGGAAGGGACAAAAGCTAAAAATACTATTAAGACCGATGCCCAAATGGTGATTTTTTTCATTTTAATTCCTTTGTATCCGGTTAAATTTCATAATCACTTCACAACTCATCTTTACTATCGCTGTTTCGAATTTACAGCCTCATCCCAAAAATGTCAACATATTTTGAATTCAAGTCCCCTAACAACTATCACCTAACGCCTTTGACCTAAAAGCTACCATCCCTTAACCGTCCTGTTAACCATATCCTCAGCCAATTTTTGTATGGCTCTTTCTTTTCCATCATCTTCTGTCTCATCGGACTTTGGGTTTCCACTTTCATCTACACAATCTTTTACGCAATAAATTCCCCATCCCTGCATATTATCTTCTTTCCAGATGGTCTTTTTGCCTTTCTTTTCCTCAAACCAAACGTTTACCCAAATCTGGACTATGTACTCCTTGATGTTTTCCTGTTCATCGAAGGTATGGCTTTCCCTTTTGTAATTGGTGATCACCCCGTGCAAAATTGAGTCTGCTATTCTCTCATTGACCACCTTCAAGGTGTTGTCTTTGACGAACCTATCAGCCACGGTTTCGGTAAGGCTCTCCCTGATCCCATATTCCTGGGTCTGATTATCGAAAAGTGGCACTGCTATGGTTTTTACTCCGGAAACGCTTGAGCCGGAAAAAGAGTAGACCCCGCAACCAGAAATGAGAAATGGAAGCAGAGTTAGTAATTTCCAAATTTCAATTTTCAATTTTGCTTTGGAATTTTGCATTTTGCTTTTTCAATTTTGAACTTTGTGAGCTCACCCCCTATTTCCCCCTCTCCAAAAATGTGGAGAGGGGTTCATCCTGAAGGGATTCACCCTGAAGGGGACCAAGGGGGAGAGGTAAGACAGCTAACGTATTTTCCTCAGTTTCCATCGAATTAACTTGGTGCGCCTTGACGAGCATTTAACCATGAACTCATGCATCTTTTGAAGCCACTCCAATTTTTTCTTGGGTGGTATCTTCATGAATCTCAAAAGACGCTCTTCTTCGGTTTCCCATTTGAAAATCATAGATTCTTCTTTAATTTTTTTATCTTGGTTAATTCTTCTATGTCCAATTTATCTATAGCACGACCAGTCTTTCGTTTCATCTCGATGAGTTTATCCTTCTATAATTATGTCAACTTCTCTTGGACCTTTAGCGGGGCTGGGAGCCCCGCCTACGGAAACATAATTCCCAGATTCTCCGTAGGTCGGGCACCCTTGCCCGACCATTTCCTTACACTTTTTCAGAGGGCTTTTTTAAATCATGACAACTTTTCTGAGATTATCATCGCTCATTTCGACAAGGATATCTAAATCAGCAGTGCTTCGCATCGCACCAAGAAGATTGACCGCGATTCCACCTACAACGACATATTTTACTTTTTGCTTTTTAAATACCCGAAATATCTCTTCATAAAAAATCATTTTCAGCCTATTCTTCTAGTTACATTTTTATACCCAACGCCCAGCTTAAGTCTTTCCACTACTTCTGCGAATTTTGATAATCCATTGAGTTTCTAGATACTTTCTGACCATTCCTGTTCACTAAGCCCAGACTGTAAAATCATGCTCTTTAGAGTTCTTGGAGCAAAAATCTTCTGGTTAACAATCACTGTTACTCTTCTTTTCTTTCCTTTTACATAACCTGCAAACTGCTGATGACTCCCTTTTTGACGAGTTAGAGTAAAGTTATTCTTTTTGAGAATTCTTTCTACGTCCTTAGTTGAAAGAGAGAGGAGCCTGTTATTTGGCATAAACTATCTCCTCAAACTCTATCCTCTTTGACAAAGGAATTTTAGATAGCTCTTTAGCCATGGATTTAGCCTCAGCCTCAAAGAATTTCATCCACTCTTCCATCGAAGCTGGGCGAGGAATGAACTCTTGTTCATCCTCTGCTTCCAGGACATCTTCAAGGTATAACTCTACTGCTTCCCGCAAGTTTTTCCTAGCTTCTTCGATAGTTTTTCCTTGTGAAGCCACATTAAGTTCGAGACAGACAGCCGAATAAAGATCGCCCTCTTTCTCAATCAAGTTATGCAAATGTAATCTTCGCATTCTTAAATAGCCTCCTCTGTTTTAACAAAGTTATTTCACCCTCACCCTTTATCCCTCTCCCCTCGGGGGAGAGAGAGAATTATTCTTCCGTTTTTTATGACCTCCTCGACCAGACTGACTCCGTAGTGATATGGAATCTCTTTATAATTCTGAACATTCCAGATGATCAGATCCGCCTTCTTGCCTACCTCTATGCTTCCAATGTCGTTCCCTTTGTCTACGGCATAAGCTGGGTTTATAACACGTAGACCCAGTACGGGCACCCTCCGCGGACGATCTCTTTCTCTTGTGCCATGCCGATTTTCTCTGCTACACGGCGCGACGCTACGTTCTCGGAACGGATCAAGCTGATGACTCGAGGCAGTCGTAGCTGGTGAAGGGCAAAATCTCTTACCGCACCGGCTGCTTCGGTTGCGAGACCACGGC
>SMTZ1_10008370_pt1 | contig 12126 bp, 14 predicted proteins | sample DeeMarSWOR136_30_FD_25667 | JGI IMG/M metagenome (IMG submission 25667) | reverse complement strand
AGAATTTTCTTTATCGATGTATCATTATACCACCTATTCACTGAGCTTCTCATATTTATTAAAGAAAGGCGAAGGTAATGCACCATCATTCTTCTGTGGTATTGATGATATATCTTATACTGGATATCTTTCCACAATCGGGTCAGGCAAAGACAAAGGATTTTTAGAAGAAAAAAACTATCATCTTTACCATGCTGGTCGTGCTGGAGAACTATTTTCTGTGTACTTTGCATGGCAGCAGCAATTAGGTTCGGTTGCCAATTTTGTGCTCGGTCTTGGACGCGGTAGATTTGTTGGCTATGGAAAAAGAAGCCATATTTTCAATACTGATCTTTTTGTCTTAGGTGAAAGCTATCATGACACAACCGCAAATATCTCTGCATGGGCATTTGGCGTGTTTATGGGCGGCTCATTAAAGTTTCCATTCGGGCTTGAAATGATGATGGAAATGGATGGCAGGGATGCAAATATCGGTATGAAATATCATCACAGGATCTTTACGCCAACACTTGCCATTACAAAAGTAGAGCATTTCTGGAGTCCCAAACCTTTTTCACCACGATTCACGCTTGGCTTAGAAGTAAGCAATCGCGCTGCAGCCGAAGGTCCGAAGGCTGGTTCAATCGAGTGTGTTATCAGGGACAAAACAACAAAAGAACCCCTACTTGATGCCGTGGTCGATATAAAAGAGATCAACAAGAGATATAAGGCAGCAAACGGTACGTTTAGTTTAACTCTTCCAGCGGGTAATTATACGGTCACTGCAATCAAAAAAGATTATGAAAAGTACATGGCTAAACTTAGTAGTAAACCTGGTACAAGGACAAAGGCAATTCTATCCCTTAGTAAGACACAGGAAGCATTACAGAGAGAAGCAGCACTTAAAGAAAAAGATAAAAATATTAGAAACTATTTTGAACAGGGTAAGATATATTATTCTGAAGGCAATTTGGACAATGCACGCGTGTCCTTCCAGATGGTGCTTTCGCTCGATCCCAATCATGAGGGGGCGAAAGAATATATAACAAGACTCGAAGCACGACGTTTAGAATTAATCAGGGTATATACTGCCGAGGCAAAATCGCGGGAGCAGGCAAAGGATTACACCAAAGCATTAGAAAATTGGAAAAAGGTACTTGACCTTGATCCGCAAAATCAAGAAGCAAGGGCGGCGATCATCCGAGTACAGGAAGCGATTGCGGCTGCTACAAAACCCACTAAGCCAACAAAACCAGCAAAACCGAGCAAACCAGCACAACCTACTGCAACTGCAGAGGATATTGAAAAACTTTATAAAAAGGGTGTGACATTCTTCACAGGCGAAAAATACGATCAGGCATTGAAAGTATTTAAGCAGGTCCTTGCCCTTAATCCAAATCATAAAGGCGCAAAAGATTACAAAAAACGAACCGAAGCAAGATTACGGGTACTTAAAGGAGGTGGTTAAAGCACGCAGTGCTTTAACCAAACCAAGTACTAGACACTAGATAAAGAGTAGGGCGTGAGGCGTCGAGCGCAAGAAAAGGCACTAAACACTAACTACTAAATACAAGATAAAGAGTAGGGCGTCGAGCGTAGGGCGAAGGAAAATTAAAAAGCCCCTTAACGGGGCTTTCTTCTTTGCTATAATCCGACTATTCAATAACTTTCTTTACGAAGAGTTGACTTTCAGGGCTATCTTGATATAATGGAGCTGTGAGTAAGAAATATGATGTGATCGTTGTTGGTGCTGGGCCTGTTGGTTCGTACACAGCATATCAATTAGCAGATAAAGGACTCAATGTCTGTCTTCTTGAACAAAAAAAAGAGATTGGCGAAGATGTAATTTGTGCTGGTGTACTTGGCAAGGAAGCCTTCAAAAGATACGATTTACCTGTCAAATCTATTATATCCCGCATAGGTTCTGTAACATTTGTATCGCCGCAAGGACAGCGATTAAAGTATGAACCTGGAGATATTTTTACTTATGTAGTTGATCGCAAGATGTTTGACAAAGGTCTCTTGAAGCAAGCACGGAGATGTGGTGTTGATGTATTTATGAAACAAAAAGTTACGAGTATTCGAAGATCACGCAATTCATGTACAGTAGCATGTAGCAGGAGAAAATACCCAGGGAAAATTGTGGTACTTGCCACAGGTGTTGATTATAAACTGCACAGCAAAATAAAAATGGGTAAACCATCAAAATTTTTGTATGGCTATCAGATCGAAATGCCAATATCTTTTTCGCAGTCGAATATAGATATACACCTGGGCTACGATTTTGCACCCGGTTCGTTTGGGTGGGTGGTTCCAGCCGGGAAAAACGCCTCAAAGATTGGTGTTATCTTACAAAGAAAAGGAAAAGCGTGGCTCGAAAAGATGCTCGAACAGAAACTTAACTTCTCCGCTGCAAAACTCGATGAGGATGCAATTGAATCAAAACTGATTGCTTTTGGACCTATTAAACGCAGCGTTAAAGGTAATATCTTAGCCGTTGGCGAGGCGGCAGGTCAGGTGAAAACCACGACTGGTGGCGGCATCTTTTATGGGCTTTTGTGTTCGGAAATAGCCGTAGAAAAAGTAGTCAAGACAGTCAAAGATGGTAATAGCCTGGAAGATTATGAATTAGCCTGGCGCAGCGCTTTGATGTCTGAATTTGATATCGGCAAACGTCTCAGGCAGATTGCTGTCAGATTAAATGATAGAGATATTGAAAACTTATTTAGTTTTGTAAAGAAGAATAGATTTTGGGTGCAACTGCTTGTACCCCGGATAGATTTTGATTATCATTCAAATTTCATATTCTATTGTCTTGAAAGTTTCCAATCATTCTTGGACGTGACATGAGTAATTTAGTAATTATGTTATTGAATTAATGGGAGAAGACTATGCCACAATATGACGTCATCATCATTGGCGCTGGTCCTGGCGGATATCCGTGTGCAATCCGCCTTGGTCAGCTAAAGAAAAAAGTCCTAGTCATAGAAGCAAAACAGCTCGGCGGATTATGCCTTAATTGGGGTTGTATTCCAACAAAAGCATTAAGCTATGCAGCCGAGATGACCGACAATTTCAAAAAAGCAAAACGTATGGGTTTCAAAGTCGATGTTGGTGGCTTTGACATAGATGTGTTGAGAAAGTGGAAAGAAGATGTTGTTAAGAGACTAAGAAGTGGTGTTGAATTTCTTTTTAAAGCAAATGATGTTGAATGGAAACAAGGTCTGGGTAAGGTGATCTCTGAACATCAGGTCGAGTTTGAAAAAGAAGGCAGCAAAGAGGTATTCAAAGCTGAAAATATCGTTATCGCGACAGGAACCGAAGTGATCGCTCTGCCCGGACTTGATTTTGATGGCAAATATGTAACAAACACTGATGATGCCCTTGAGTTAAAGGAGATTCCACAGAACCTTTTGGTTGTCGGCGCCGGTGCATCAGGTCTTGAGATGGGTACGATTTATGCACGTCTGGGCAGCAAGGTAACGATCGTTGAAATCATGGAACAGATTCTTCCTGGTATGGAGCATGAGCTGTGCGACCATCTCTACAAAATTCTTAAGAAATCTGGTATTGAAATATACCTTAATTCACAGGTCGCTGGATACGAAGTGAAGGATGGCAAACTTGAGGTGACGATTAAGAAACCTGAAGGAGAAGCAAGAGAGAATTTTGATAAAATACTGGTGACTGTCGGACGAAAGCCAACAGACAGGGCATTTAAAGATCTCGGCATTGAAACAGACAAAAAAGGTTATGTTATCGTTGATAATAATCTGAGAACCAGCACAAAGAATATCTTTGCAATAGGGGATATTATCGGAGCTCCCCTCTTGGCACACAAAGCAACACATCAAGGCATTTTGGTTGCAGAAATCATTGGAGGTACTGAAGAACACGCAAACATTGGCGCAATCCCCTCATGTGTGTTCACGATCCCTCCACTATCCTCAGTAGGACTGACTGAGAAAGAAGCCATGGCTAAAGGTCATAAAGTAAACACTGGCAAATTTCCTTATCGTGCTTCTGGTAAAGCCCTCTCAATGGGTGATACGGAAGGCATGGTAAAGATCGTGGGTGATGAAAATGGCAAACTTCTCGGCCTTCATATACTCGGTGCAGAGTCATCAAGCCTCATTGGTGAAGGCATTATCGCGGTTGATAAAGGGATGTCGGTTGCTGACATAGCACGATCAATACATCCGCACCCGACATTGACCGAGATGATCCACGAAGCAGCCGAAAATTTCTACAAAAAAGCAATACATATACCGAATAAAACGTAGAGCGTCAAGCGTAGTGCGTATGGAGTTTTTCTGTAAAAAAATAACAAAGGAGTAAAATGAGCCTGCACGGTTACAGAAATTTGGAAGTATACAAATTGTCTTATAAAATAGCGATTGAAATATTCGAGGAAACAAAAAAATTTCCAAAGGAAGAAAAGTACTCTTTAACAGATCAAATCCGTCGTTCTTCAAGATCGGTTCCGACTAATATAGCAGAGGCTTGGGGTAAACGTATGTATAGGAACGATTTCGTTCACAAGCTTAGCAATAGCTATGCTGAAGCAAATGAAACTCAAACATGGCTTGATTTCAGCCTAGCACATGGTTATATCAAGAAAGAACGCCATGAGTATTTTATTGAAAACTATGACCACATATGCCGAATGTTGTTCAATATGATGAAAAATCCAGATAAATTTATCTTAAAAATATAGTATCACTCATAGGTAGTAAAAAAACCCGACGCTTGACGCTTTATCTTTCGCCTTACGCTTTTTCTCTTTTCCTTCGCCCTACGCTCGACGCCCTACGCCCTACGCTTTATCTTTCGCCTTACGCTTTTTCTCTTTTCCTTCGCCCTACGCTCGACGCCCTACGCTTTATCTTTCGCCTTACGCTTTTTCTCTTTTCCTTCGCCCTACGCTCGACGCCCTACGCCCTACGCTTATACTCTGATTTTCTCCAAAATCTCCAGCTTCTTATCCCTGTTCTCCCACTGTCCTTTGAATGTGACTAAGAACGATAGATAAATAAGTTTTATGTCCAGAAGAAAATTCATCTTTCTAATATAAAACAGATCATATTTAAACTTATCTTTGCGGGGCAGGTCACGCGGCGCGTAGACCTGGGCAATACCAGTTAAACCAGGGCAGACTTTTATCCTTTCGTCATATCCTGGCACATTACGTATGTGGATATCTTCTTCATCATTGCCATTGACCTCACGCTCAACAGGCAAGAGCGCCCTTGGTCCTACAAAACTCATATCGCCCAAAAAAATATTCAATAATTGTGGCAGCTCATCAAATGCGGTCATCCTTAAGACTCTACCAACTCCTGTGACCCGATGGTCATTTTCACATGCCTGGACATTGATTTTTTCGTTAAGCGTGGATTTGCTCATTGATCTAAACTTATAAGATCTGAAAAACCTGCCGCCTTTGCCAATACGCTTCTGCCGGATAAAAACAGGAAAACCGTCTTCAAAGATAATTGCAAAAGCAATGAGTACCCACAGCCATGAAGAGATTATAAGCCCGATCCCTGATAAAAGGATATCAAAAGGTCTCTTCAAAAAAGTCCCATTCATATAAACTATACCTTGATAGCCCTCTGTTTCTTGTGTGACTCAACAGCCTTAACGGCAACCATCAGTGACATTAGCCCATCCCTTGCAGTAACAACCTCTCCCTGATGTGTTCTAAGATATCGCACAAAATTCTGTAGTTCCCTTTTCAAAGGTTCTTCTTTTCTCAAGTGTATCTCTTCGATATTTACGATATCAATATCTTCTCCATGTCCTTTCTTGTAAACCTTCAGGGTTTGATTAATGTAACTCAATTCTGTATAGCCCTTAATCCCTGTTAGGGTCAATTCTCTCACCTTTACCGGTGTAATCCAGTTCACCTGCAATACAACGTCGACACCGCCGTAATTCACGAAAATATCGGCGTAATCAAACCTTTTACTATTAAGCGCCTTGCCAGCCCGGGCATAGACATGGGTTGGCTTCTTTCCGAGCAGATAGGTGCTTACATCAATGTCATGCACGGCCAAATCGATCAACACATCAACATCATTGATCTGGGGCGGGTAAAGTCCTACCCTTTTGGTGTTTATCGATATTATTCGGCCAAACCGCCCCTTTCTAATAAGGCTTTTTAGTTTCTGAACAACAGGATTGAAACGCTCAATATGACCAATGCACACAGGCACCCTTTTCTTTGCAGCCCTTGCAATAATTGCCTGGGCAGATCCAACAGATTCAGCGATCGGTTTCTCAATCAGAATAGGTATTCGTCTATTTATGCAGGCAATCGCCACCTCTTTATGTAGTGATGTGGGGACCGCGATCGTGGCTGCCTTGATATTCTCAGCATCAAGCAGTTTTGAGTAGCTGCGGTAGTATTTGCACCTATATTTGCGGGCGATTTTTTGTCCATTGCATCTATTCGTATCAGCAACAGCGACCAGTCTCACACCATCAATCTCAGAATATACGCGGGCGTGGTGCCTGCCCATATTACCTACTCCAATCACTGCAATATTGATATCTTTCAACATTTTGCTCCAATCGTATACAAATTCATGCCTTTGTCAAGACAAATACTTAAGTCTCTTTCTTATATTATACATCTTTTATCTTCTATGTCAAGTAGTAATTACCTTATCTCTATTCCGCTATTTCTTGCCACATTCCCCTATCATTCCCCTTCCTTGATGGGGGAGCCTGCACATTCAATTCACTCCCCCTTAATGTAGGAATTTCTTTCCTTTCTTTCCTCCTTCTTGATGGGAAAGTTTATCTTTTTTTATTCCCCCCCCTTTGAAGGGGAAGTTTCTTTTTTTTTATTCCCTCCCCCTTTGATGGGGGAAGTTTCTTTTTTTTATTCCCTCCCCCTTTGATGGGGGAGGACTAAGGAGGGGGTGATCGTCAATCTCTTCAGCCTTGTCACGCTCTAACCGTGCCCAGTGTTTAAGGAAAAATATGACCGAGGCATAGCGGAAATTATTATATGGAATCAGGATAATACACCCTCCCCTTTATCCCCTCCCATCAAGGGAGGGGATAATTGAGGAATATTGATGAAAAAAATGGAGATGAGTCAGGCAATTATCGTCAACATCTGTCATTGCGAGAAGCGACGAAGTCCTGACCAAAGGTCGAGGATTCTCGCAAAGCGGGACAACCCAATAGTAATAAAATCTACTGCGTCGTCTACTCCCTCCTCAATAGCGTATAGGAAAACACCGAGCTCAAGAACACAAGGATGATGCCAAACCCGATAAATAACATTAAAGCAGAGCTCGAAAATGCCTGAATTTGAGCGAACTCTTCAAGAATGTTAACATCTAACTCGAAGCCCAGTCGCGAGACAAATATCATAAATTTTGGCGAAAAAGCCAAAACTGCTACTATCGAGGCCATGCCATAGATTATCATTCTAAAAAGATACAGCCATGAAAAATCGGGTTTTGCATCTTTAAGCAGACGCACACGAGCAAGCACAATATCTTCAATCTCTCCTGGTTGCAGGCTCTCTGATAGTTCTTCGGCGATCAAGGATTCTATTTGAAGCTCTTTCTGACACAGCTTGCATTTCTTTAGATGTGCCTCAAATTCTTGCCTGCTTGTATTATCCAGTGTGCCAAGAATATAATTCAGAATATCTTTATTATGTGGACAAGAGTTCATTTTCATATCCTTTTAATTCTTTTCTTAATCTGATCCTCGCCCTGTGCAAATAAACTTTAATATTTTTCTCGGATATTTTCATAACCTCAGCTACCTCGGCAAGAGTCAGACCCTTATAATAGGCAAGCGTGAGAAGCATACGGTCCTGATCACGCAATCTGGCTAATGCATCCTGAATAATCATCTTTCTTCGTGTTTTCTTTAAGCCTGATCGGCCCGCTGGCTCACCCACGGTTTCCAGGGAAACAACCGGTTTTCTCCTCATCTTACGGAAATAGTCATAAACACAATTGCGCGCGATCTTACAGACCCAGGCACGAAAATGCTTTGCATTCTTGACCTTTCTGATATTAAGAAATATCTTGATAAAGGTCTCCTGGGTAAGGTCGAGACTCGTATCATGATTATTGACCATACGCAAGATCACCGTATAAACCAAGCCTTTGTGGAGCGTGATAAGGTTAGACATTGCCTGCTCATCTCCGGTTTGAGCACGACTGAGCAACTCCGCAACATCCCCCCTATCTGATTTCAATCGCTATTCTTGCTCTTTTTTTGGTTTAGTAAAAAGATACACAACTGTCAGGGTCAAACCCAGGACAATGAAAAATGCCGATGAGCCATATAGACCGATTTCACCAATAATCATACCGAGAATAAGAAAGGCAACACCCAAGCCAGTAACAATCGTACCGCCAATGAGAAAACCTTTGCCATTTTTCTCTCTCTTCTGCGTTTCCACGTCAAAAAGTGCCTTAATCTCTTCAGGTTTTTTGCCTGTCTCTAATGCCTTTACCAGTGAGTCATAGTACTTCTTTTTATGCCAGTAATGCAGGGCAATCGCGACGATTATTATAGCCACGGGCCCACCGATCGATAGAACGGTCACAAAGATCAAAGGTACTGCACCAGGAAACATAAAACCTCCTTTATAAACAAAACGTATGAAACGGACTCAAGGTTACACACATCTCGTCAACCCGATGCTCAATCTCTTTTCTTTCGCCCTATTTATCCCGTAGAATGAAATTCAGCGGGACGCTTTTTCTCTTTTCTTTCGCCCTACGCTCTACGCCCTGCGCTCTTTCTCTTTTCTTTCGCTCAACGCCCGACGTTTTGCGCCCGACGCTCTCTTTTTCGCCTTACGCTCGACGCATTACGCCCTACTCTTTATCTTGTATTTAGTACTTAGTGTTTAGTGTTCAATCCGCGCGTAGCACTCATAACCGACCGCAGGTGTAATTACAGATATGAATTAATTTCGTTACGTAGCACTGAAGGAAAATTTTTTAAAATTATATGGTGACTTATTGGCAGGAGATGTAATAATTCTTTGCGAAAATCAATTTTTTCCTGTTCTAATCGGTTCAGAATTACTGCAAATTTACTTTTGTTGATCAATTTACCAAGCAAATTATGTCGCAACATAAAGTACAAATCGTAGTAATCTCTTGGTTTTGCTCTCGCTATAAGTGCCTGGATTTTTTCGGAAACCAAATTCCTGACCGGCAACTGTACTATACTATATGAGATCGTAAAATCATTCGGAATCGTAACTACCTCACTTCTATCTTTTTTTGGCTTTCTCAACGATATTTCAAAGCATATTGTACCAGTATTATCATATAAACTATATTCGATCATCCCCAAGTATCCGCCAGTCGTCGATTTTGCCTCTTTTAACTTCATTATAACTCCGGTCCTTTCCACTTCAACCAGGGCTTTTAAGAGTAGTTCCTCGACATCCCTGTAATGGTAAAAACGACCGGTAAAATCAAGATCCTCTGAGAATCGTGGACTATGATAAATTACACGTAAAGCAGTACCACCTTTGAAAAGTAGATTTCCGGCTTCCTTATATTTATAAAGATTTGACAAACATAGATGTTGCATATACTCGCGAACAACATTATGTTCATTTGTTTGATATTGTTTAGTGAATTCTCTTAAATTTTCTATAGTTAGCATAAATATCATCGATCAAATGTAACATGATAGGCTTATCATACAGCTTCGCCAAACGCAACAATTTCCTTTTCTTGATTCGTTTTAGATCCAATCTTTCGTAATGCAAGGAACGTTTTCTCAAGGCGACGAAATAAAGATAATCTGTAAGTGCTTTCTCTGGTGAAGCCATTAGAATGGTTGTGTTTTGATACTTTGTGGGATTGTATCCTGTATAGACACTCCTCTTTATGCGGTAATACACAAATTTAATATCGGTAACTATAAATTCACGCGTCGGCTTAGTTGTCGCGCAACTAACCGTATAAACCGACTCTGGAATAATATTGTGGAAAGAAAGGGCAGCATCGAATGAAATATATGAGGGCTCGTAGAGCTTATTGGCAATTAAATATTGGTTTGGTATTTCATCCGCTAAACAATAGAGGCTGCCTTTTCGTGATTTTTTAAGCCTGATCAATAAGCCTTTACGGGTATTGCGAAAAACAAAAAAGGAGAGCGCAACCGGAGATATGTTAAATATCCTCTCCACATCATGTAGCCATATTGCTAATTTAATGAATTATATATAAAATCCATTATTTGTCAATACCCTCGCTCTAAGCCATGCGCTGCTTCTTGTACGTTGTTCTTTCGCCCTACGCATTACGCCCTACTCTTTACGCTTTTTCTCCTTTTTTTCGCTCGACGCCCGACGCCTCACGCCCGACGCTCTACACCTTATCCTTTATCCGCATGTTTTATTGAATGCTGCACCCCTGAGTCAGCCCAATTTTCCTTCCTGAGTCAGCCCAATTTTCCTTGGGCACTTCGCGAATAATTATATGCACCGCCTCTTTCGGACAGCCAACAACCTCCACCACAACATCCGTGATCTTAGCAATCAAGGCTTTTTTCTTTTGTGCATCAAAACCCTTCCAGAGATTAATTTCAAATAATGGCATATTCACCTTCCCTTCACATCCACATTGCCCTTCTCAAAACATAATAGATTGAAACAAACTACCTACAATCTTTACCCCAAAAATGTGCTCTGCTACTCATCTTAATAGTTACATTCTTACTTTCTCGAGAAAGTAAGAATGCGTCGAATAAGTTATGCATGATCCTTAATAATCAAAAGAGTCTTAATTAAAGGCTTAAACAGACTGTTTTTTGGATCAGTGTTCAGTTTAAAGTCAAAAAATTTACCTTTTCTTGTTTGTTTTGCAATACCGGCAGATACAAGAATTTTGAGATGGCGTTCAACCGTTTTATAAGGTAGATCAGTATGATCGGCGATATCACCTATCTTAAGCCAGCCGGTTAACATGGCTCCAATAATTCTAATCCTCTTTTGATTGGATAGACCCCGAAAAAACCGGGCCAAAGTGGCACGGTTTACTACCTTTTTCCTTCTCATCTTAGTCTGTTCTCCTTTTTTTCTCTACTGCTTTCTACTGTTCCACTATTTCGAACTTTCGACCTCATTACATTCCCACTTTCTCGAGAAAGTGGGAATGTATCGAATGAGTATCCTCTGGTTTTATTTGCCTTTATGATACAGTATTATAAATCGGTTTTTAAATAAATTTTGCTTTGATGCAGGAATTCTTTTGCTTCCTTAATTGCTTTTTCTGCATCATCTTTTTCGATTAATGTAAAAATACCATAGTCCCCATGTTCTCTTTCATCTTTTAAGTTCTTTAAGTATCTACCAAATTTCTTGTCGAATTTTCTACCTTTTATAAAATGAAGTCCAAATAGATTTCTTATTCCCGAATGGCTTTCCGCTTTAATTCCAATACTTATTAGCAGAGCTTGCGCACAATGAAAAACTGCATAGTATGCTCTTGAGACAACATCATCATACTTTTTGTATTTAAACAAAAGTTCTGCCGACTCAATTTTTCCTTTTGCAGTTTCTATATACGCTTTAATGAGCTGGCTTTGATTTTTATGCAATTCTGATACCTTCTGTTATGATGTTTTCAATAAAGGGAGTAGGCAAATTTTTCAATTTCTCAAAATCGACTTTCTTTATGATCTTAAGTGAAATATCAGCATTTGTTTTGCAAAATATATCAACTGCTATATCATAGAGTTTATCTTTGATGCTTTTATCTTCAACAACAATAAGCAAATCGTAATCAGAATCAGGCCGAAATGTTTTCCTTGCCCTTGAACCAAAAAGATAAATTCTCTCGATCCTCCCGTTTATTACGTGAATATTTTCAAGAAACATTCTTAATACCGGGTCTTTTGTCGCAATAACAGCTGACTGATCATGCATAATATTTTATATTACAGATATTCGATACAATGTCAATAATGTCAATGCTAAAGTGATATTCACAAGATGAGCCTATTGGTTGTGAAAGCTTTCAATGAAAAAGTGCCAAACTAGAAGAAAGTGGGAATGTGTCGAATGACGCTTTTAGTATACTGATAGTATACTGACATTGGGATTTGTGTTTCACTTTGCTTTTTGAGTCTTACGTTCTA
>SMTZ1_10011417_pt1 | contig 12127 bp, 2 predicted proteins | sample DeeMarSWOR136_30_FD_25667 | JGI IMG/M metagenome (IMG submission 25667) | reverse complement strand
ATCCGTCCACTGTAGCAACGTCGGTAACGACTTGAGTCACAACATGCACCGGAAACGGCAGCGTCGTTTCCCACGGATCTGCCGCCTCAAGGTCGTCCACGTATAGCTGTGTGGAAGAAGAATAATCGATATTTGTCACGGCCCCTAAACCGTTGTTGATTTGGATAAGCAGGTTGGGATGAGCCGAACCGCCAACCAGTTCGCCGATGTCCACGACCTGTAACCTGGACTGCCATCTGGATTGTAGATTTGCGGCATATTCGTGATGATATGTCTGGCCGACAACGAATCTGTGCCCCGATTGAGCCAGTACCACAGCTCGTTTATTGTTGCTCTTTCGACCACCAGGTCGGCAAGGCCGTCGCCGTTTATATCCTGCAACCGGGCCTTTTCCACCTGCCCATTGTGACCGCTGGTCAATGCGCGGTCGGGTATCGTCACGGATACGCTTTCGTCGAAGTGGCCGTGACCTTTACTGAGGCAGTAAATTAGACGGGTGGGAGTAACCTTGACCACATCGTTGATGCGGTCCCCATTCATATCAGCGAGATGGACGGCCGTATCCGAAAACTGTATGACACGGTTGTTATAAACAGCCCCGGCTGTTCTGACTTCCCTGCTGTAAATGCCGCCTTCAAGGTTAAACCATACGCTGTAACCGCTGAGCGTGCTCTTGACAATGTCTATTCGCTTGTCAAAATCTAGGTCGGAAAGCTCAGCATCTTCATCAATAAATGGAGAAGGCGGCGAAGTACCGTTGACACTTGCGAAGGTCCGGGGCCCCCAGGACACATTGCCCTGGTTGAGGTGATAATATATTTGCTTCCACTCACTTGTATATACGAGGTCCGCCCTTCCGTTACCTTCCATATCGGCCAGATGAACTCTCGGGTCGGAGAGTGTGAGCTGAGATGCAAAGCCATCGGCAGCGTTTACCGCCCGGCCGCCGTCCCAGTTGATAGTTCTGCCGGCCGGGCCATCGCGCATGCCGTGGTTAATGTATGCAGTATGGTTACCGCCTGGGTAATCGGTCTTTAGGATGTCAGGCAGACTATCCGAATTGAGGTCGACAAGGTCAACTGAGTCGCTATCCATGACCAAGTATGGCGCGTTGTTTGAATCAATCACTTCACCGAAAGCGGATACTATGCTATTCGGTTCGAATGTCGAGTAGCCAAAACTGACTGCCGGCAGGACCGTGTTTGCATCAGAGCCTACCTGCATCACGCTCGACAGAAAAGAGCATGTGCCGGAGTCGTCTTCATAGGCAAACCTGTACTGGCGTATAAGTGCATCAGAAACACCGTCACTGTTCCAGTCTCCTGGTGAACATCCCACTGGCGCAAATCCCTGAATGCCGACATTTATCTGCTTGATACGTTTGGCGGTTTTTACAAGAAAGCCACTTCGGTAGTCCTTTCGCCAGTCCGGCCGGTCTTCATACAAGAAGTACACAAAATAGAAGACATCCCATGGAGCGCTTCCCGGTCCGTAACAAATCATCTGCAGATACTTCTGGTTATCCGAACCGGGAAATTCCGTATAGTAATACCTGATGGTGTTTCCATTTGTATCCCTGCTCTCTTCAAGAAGCCACTTGAAAACACGCGTTCCGGTTGAATCGGTAATTCTTGCCGAGTTACCCTTCCCATATTCGAGCCTGACTCCATCCTTCCGATAAGCAACCCAATAGAGTGAAGTTCTTGCATACTTAACAAAATCCGTTTCGACCTTTGTCCTGAAAGAATTGTCACTGAGCGGTACCAATTCCTCGGCGTCAGAATCGATGAAGGTGTCCAGTTCATCAACCTCATCTACAAGGCCATCATGGTCATCGTCCAATCCGTTGGAGCCATCAACGTATAATGGAAGTCCCTTGTCAGTCTGCCTGGTTATACTGCCCGGATCTATGGACCAGCCGAGACCGAGAGTGTCGCAGCCATAACCGCTGTCATACTTCAGAACTATAACCGGCTGGTGCCCGTTTGTACCGGGCGGAACCTGAATTCCTATGGAGTATTGAGCGGACCCTGTGTTAAGACTCGGTTGGAAAGATTCCCCTAATCCTTCTATGGATCCCGGACCGGACGGCAGGGAAATGGTTTTAGGTGAGACACCGTTCTTATCGTCGCCATAGCACGGTGCGAGCGCATGCAGGAAAAGAGCAATCCCAAGCATTAGAACCAAAATCACATATTGTCCTGTTTTGCGTTTCAGCACTATACGCACCCAAATTAAGCAAAATTTCTACAGATAATGTCTCAATTCCTATCAATAACCATCTAATAGCCCGGATAAGCGTAGGTCTTGAAGAACAACTTTATGTCGGTAGCACCGTTGCCGGTCCGTTCGCCGTCACCACCCGGAATAGGCGCACCAAACAGGAATCTTTCCATTCCCTCCCACGGATCGCTCAGGTACAGACTGTGGCCGGGAATTATCAGTAACCAGCGCGTGTTCCAAACGCTTCGTCCAATCAACCGGCTGTCATAGGTCATCTCCGTCGGATTAAATCCTCCATCCGGATATGCCCTGAAGCGAGTATAGCGTCGGATTTCCGCCAGCGGGCTCGGCACGGAGTCATTCATCGGAATCCAATCGAAGTTGTTTGCCAGTTCGTACTCGCCAATAGTAAATGGCAGAGGGATACTCTGCTCAACAACCTGCCAGCTGCGAATCTCACCAATATCGGCACGCACCACATCCTCTCCAATCGGAATGAGGTACACTCTGGGTGTGGGTGACATGATACTCGTGTCATAATTACTGAACCAGATACCCACGGAGCGGATCTTGGTAACAAAATTCTCGGGAGCATAGAAGGGGTCGGCACCCCCCGGCCAGCCGAAGAAGTTGAGCCCGTTGGTGATGTTGGTCTGGAACGGAATTACAATAGCCGGCAAAGCCACGTCCTCGGTATCAAACGGCCTGCAATAACGGCGGAACTCGGGAAGGTCCCACAGATCATCCACATAATACTTGTCGAGCTCCTTTTGCCAATCGGAATTCGACGCTGCGTATTGAGCTATCCGGAAGTGTTCTTTTCGCAATGAGAACCATGTCGTTTCAATTTGGGGATTATTGAATCCCATCATCGTCTTGAACACATCAAAATTCTGATTAAGCTCGGCCAATACGCCGCCCAATCCCTCACCGGGAATCGGTACGTTTTGACTTATCTGGCCGATGGTTCTCTGTCTGACGATTCGGTTAAGAAAATGTTGCCCGGCTTCCGTGTATTCGTCAAGCAGCGCAGTTTCATAGTCATAGGCCTTCGCCGCAAGATATGCGTACATCGCCGCCAGATCGAACTGTCCTTATAACGATAATGCTGTATGTCTGCAGCGGTCTGCTTTCTAAACCGTGTCAGCTCCTCATATATTCTTATCCCTCTGGCCAGGGCCGCCAGGTATCGCCCCGAAACCTGCTGCATTGTTTCCGCCAGTGTGAAAAGTCCCAAACGCTGTGAGGCTTCCGTGCGCACAAGCTGCTCGAGCTGCTTGAGCTGCTGGAGCTCCGCAAATTCGTGGTGTGCCGCTGTTATTTCAATATTACTCAGCGACTGCGCACGCTCTTTGGCCTGCTGGGCCGCTAACTCACCCATTGACGCCACATCTGCAAATGTAGTGAACATCTCATTGATACTGGCACCAAGAAATTTGATTGCACCACGCCCGGGTGCCCCGACATCACCACCTGTGACTTCCACATTCGTTGGAATAAATTCAGCCATGGCATCCGCGATGATTACCGCACGTCTGCCAAGCCCGCGGAACATAAGCTCTAATCCTCTCGCTGCAAGAATTGCGATGTTAAGCGATTCCTGCTTATTGTGAGTCTTGTTAAGTATATACAGCTCCGTTGTATCCAGGTTGTACTGCGCTTGCAGGATATCAGCCTGGTCTTCGATCTGTTCCAACAGATTTCCGTAATCCAACAATGCCCGGTCAAAGTTCGCCTTGGCCTGCAACAAGTCCGAACGCGCCATCTGAAGCTCTCCCGGCGCCCTGCGACTGCCGGTCCAGCTGGCCGGTTTGATAAGCCCGAGTCCGTCTGGAGAAAGGTGAAATACCACATCCCTGGACTCGTAACTCAGAGCCCCCTGAGGACTCACCTGCGGCTCTTTGAAGGTCACTGTGAATTCTATTGGCTCAGGTGAGCTGGAACTCATGAGCTCTGACGGATCCACATACATGTAGTGATAGAGGTCCGGGCCGTCATAGCCTTCGGGGTATGTTCCGGTTGGGCCGATATCGTCGTCGTAAGGATAGCCGAAGATCTCGATCAGACGGTTCCTAAAATCCAATTCTCGCTGTTCGACATTATATGTGAAATTCTCCAGGCTATCCTGCTGGCGGCGAAGGAGTTGTGTGCTTTGATTGGCAAAATTGAAGGCTGTCAGTGTATTGTTCAAAGCAGTTAATGCCCGTTCATATATCTGCTCAAAGTGAGTTCGGCCAGATGGTTGGCCAAGGGCATCTACCAGCTCAAAGGGATTTATATCAAACGGTATGGCATCTTTGGCAATGCCAAGAGGATTGAGTCCCAAGTCAGCCATGTCCAGCTTGGCCTGAACCTCGTTGAAGGAACTGGCAATGTCTCTTATTTCGAGAACCGTAGCGCGGTCGACCTTTTGCAGGCCTGTATGATTTGCGTCCGTGTCCACATCAGGAAGCAGTGAATTGGCAACGACCCAATCGAAATATGCCCCTTGGCCTGCCCGCGATGCCCAGCCGTCGACGCCCCAGGCCCGGCTGGAGTCGGTATCCTTGTAACCCTGCCACTGATTCTCCGGGTCCTCGTCGAACTTCTGGCGGTAGGTCAAATCGACAATCTCGGCGCCGGCTTTGGCCTTGGCAGCAGCGATTTTGGCAAACTGCCGTTCATCAAAATAGTCGACCTCTACAGGAGTACCGGCAACGAGAACATACTCAGGCTGGGGGACCCATGTATAGTCCGGATGCACCAAGAGCCGATAGTACGTTTTCAGAGCCATCAGATAATGGCCCCAGGCATCGCCATGACCCTGGGGATACATTATACGAGCATCGTATTCATCGATGTCCCCGTCATCATCCATATCCGTGATAACGTAGTTAGAAGCATAAGCGAATTCTCCATCACCGGAAGTGAAGTTCCACACCAGCCGGTTGTACAGCGGCTGTGGGTACGGGTCTGACTCCAATCCCCGAAGAAGCGACAACTCTTCGGATAGCAGGGAATCCGTCTGGTTCTGGAAACAATGGATGACGGGCGCCATCACACCATAGTCGACGCCTTCCGTTGTAAAGCCTATGGTCGGATCGAGGGCGTCGGCATAGGCCTCATTGCCAAGTAAGGTGTAGAGTGCGGCAATCCTACTGCTCGCGAACAGCAATGTGCTGTTCGCCAATGGATCATTAATACCCTGATCTATGCTGAATTCCGCCGCTCGCCTGAACAGTGTTTCATAGAGTTCGAGCATGCCAATTGAATTGATGTTAGCCGGATCTGTAGTGAGGGCCACATTCCCCTCATACCGTTGTCCTATCTGGCCTATCATGCTGACCAGCGTGTTTATCTGGCTTTCGTGAAAATCCTTGAACCGCTGGTCAAACAGATTGACCTGTCGGTTGACACGCTTGATCCAGCTCTCGTGAAGCTGGGGCTCTGTCCATAAGCTCCATTGCCCGCATGTCTCGTCGTAGTACCTGCAGGAAAACCACCGGTCCTGTACGGCGATCAGGCCCGGGCCACCAACAGTGATATCCAAAACCGCGTTTCCTTCACACGGATCAACATAGGTCTGCCAGTTATCCTGTAGCAATTCCAGATTGGGATCGTTCGGCTTGTCCTGGGAAAGTGAATACATCCATTCAAACAGCCGGCCCTCGGGTCTGCCGCCGAAATCACCGCTGTGCCTGAAAGTTATACGTTCATCAAAAACATTATCGGACTCGATGACCTTGAGCTCACCACGATACGGCCCACAGACCACCTTGATGACCTCAACGCTGACGGGCAATGGACTGCAGTCTTTATCATCAGCGAACACCAGGGTAACGAATCCCTCAGCACTGGCGGTCCCGGCCGAGAGAGCTTTCGAACCGCCAATTAATTTGGTCTGATTTTGCTCCAGGGCCTCCTGAGTTAGAATATAAAGCTCATCCACCTTTGCTTGAAAAGTCGAATCGGCACCGGGAAGAGAACGCAGTTCAGCTTTTTCGCGATCGCTTATCACGTTCAAGAGCAGTATTGGTTCGCCGACAACCGTATCATCGAAATACCCCCTGAATACGAGTTCATGATTCAGAGGATCATAGTAAAACCGTGCGCGAAGATGGAATGGTAAATCATCAAATACCTTTATGCCGCCTTTATTACTAACTTTAATCTGGCTGGGCAGGCTCAGCAGATCCACCCTGTGCTCGCTCAAAGGTTCTATCAATTTTACGGCCCCCGCAATTCCATAAACATCGTTGGGCTCATCATAGATTATCTCGACACTGCACTGATTCGTTATGTCCGGTAGTCCCCGCTTGGGCTTCATCAGTGTCTCGCCGACCTGCAATTCCGGAACCAGACTTGGCCAATGCACATCGTATGTTACGGCAATCGGTACTCCCGGCATTGAGTTTGAATCATAAAGGTCCAGCCAGGGCACACACGTACCAACCGGCTCATCCTGCATGCCATCCTGATCGAAGTCATAATAGAAGCCTTCAAGCAGGGGATAGAACCAGCGAATAGTACCGGTTGCCGTTTCCACTTCAGAGGGTCCTGCGTGGCGTGCCCATATCTTGCTGTTGTAATCAGTCCACCAGGGACCCGGCATGTCAGCGTAGGAGAAGCCATCGCACCCAGGCAGGAGCTTGTATAGCGGATACGGCGGCTGCATCAGCCAGCCGGCTTCGGTGGCATATCTCAAGACGTAATTGGGGTCTTCTACAAGAACCTCAAAGACTCTATAGTGCCATATGTCGTAAATATCCTGGTATTTCAGCAAAACGTATGGCTCGGAGGTATAGTTATAGTTCGGGTCGTTCCAATTCATTCTGTTCAAATCATTTCTGAGGGCATAGACGGCTTGGTAGAGAGAGATTTGGTTTGAGGGGAAGAAGGCGGCGTGCTCCTCGTTGGGATTGCAGCCGGGAAGAGCAGGATCGGGCTGATTGTATATCAGCATGTTTTTGTGTGTTCCTTCAAGGGGATCCTGGTCATAGACCTCTGAGCCCAGACAACTGGCTATGACTATCTTCTCCAGACCTTCTTGATGCGTTGAGGGCCACTTCGGATCGTACCGCATCGGCAGATAAGGCCAGTCCGCGCCATAAATGCCCTTGTCGTACCAGAAGATAATCAGGTCGTCCGCCTCCGAGCCCGGGTCGTCAAGATTGACGGCGAATATCTGGCCGCTTCGCGTATCCCGGTCGTAAATATCGGCGTCGTATGGTGATATCTCCCGATAAATGTGTCCGCTGCCACAATCGTCATTATGGTTCGGGTCGGTAACCTCCGTTCCTATGGGCCATTCGGCCTCCTGAAGGTACTCGGGATTATTCCACAGAACGGTCCTGACCACCTCGAATTGAGGCACAAAATCGTAATTTGCGTTGTCCCCATACATCAAGACACAGCGCCCTTCGGACGTCGCAGAAAACTGTGAGCCGTTGACAACCGCGTCGTTATCGGCGTAACGAACCTCTACAAATGAGAACTGGCTTGCCTCCGGAAGCAGCTCGACAGCGGGTGAATCAGCAACATGGGTTTGCATTTCGTACGGCCAGACGTTGCCCACAAGAACCGGCAGCGGGTCGCCCCTTGTGTCCGTCCATTCCACCACGGCTGCTATGGGACCTACGGCATAGAGCTTGCGGGCATAGTCGCTCCAGAAGAAGTAATCTTCCCGGCCTTCTTCGATCGTGGGATCAATGGTCAAGTCGGCATCCTTAGGCGGAGTAATCTGGCGGCCGATCTCGAACAGCTTCGGCTCTCGCAGGCCTATAAGAAATGTACGGGTGGATTCGACGTATTGGTTCCCGTCCTCGCTCAATTCAATCCTCAGATACCACCTTCCCGCATGTATTGCCTTGAAGGTGTACTCTTGGTTGTAAGGCATGTCCGGGGCCATTGTTGTCGAAGGCACCGTTATCGGCTCATCGTTGAGCGTAATCTCTCGCGTGCGGTCCTCCGAGACCAGCACGAGGTTGACCTGGTATGCTTTGGGGTCAGTGATTCTGATGTCGTCGTCGGGAAAGCCGGGGTGATTCTTCCATTTTATCTCCACGGGTTCTTCGACCAGACAATAGGACGGAATCTCCACGTCCCGAAATGCCGGCACGTTGCCGTCTTCCGTCCCGCTGTAATAGCGCGAGTATTCGTAGGCCCCCATATCGAAGTTGTTATTAACCAAGTTATCGCCATCGGCTGAGATATCTATCGGCCGTACCGACCCGCGTACGTCACAGTGGATTCCAGCTATGCTCCTGCCTTTGTCAATGCACGTTGACATCACTTGCAGCCGCAGGTCACCTGCCGCGGCATTGACAAAGTCCGGATTGCTGGCGATGTTTGTTGTGTCGACAGTACCGTTTTCAACACAGCTGTAGGTAACCGTGGCGGCGGTGCCGGAAATCTGCCCTCCTGTATTGCCCCAGAGGATGCAGTTGGTCACCGTCAGGCTGCTGCCGTTGTTCCAAATCCCACCACCGTTGTTGCCGCTGAAGGTGCAGTTGGTCAACGAGCCGTACGTTCCAAGACTGTACATCCCACCGCCGTTGTTCGTGGCAGTATTACCGTGGAAGGCACAGTTGGTTATGAACGCAGCATTCAATTGATATATTCCGCCACCCAATTCGGCCGAATTCCCCCTGAAGATGCAATTTGTCAGACGTGGATTACCACCCCACACGTATACCCCGCCGCCCTCGTATGTAGCTTCATTGTCACTGAAGGTGCAGTTGGTCACTTGCGCACTGCTGACACAGCCGGTAACCATCCCGCCGCCGTAAGAGGCCGTGTTGCCGGTGAAGGTACAGTCCCTTACTCTCGGGCTGCACCAGCTGTTGTACATCCCGCCGCCCTGGCTCGGTGTATGATTATCACTGAACGTGCAGTTGGTTATCGTGATGTAGCCACCGTCGTTGCAAATCCCGCCAGCACCGACATCCTGCCAGCCGCAGGACCAAATTGTCACCCCGTAGGCAAAATTTCCCTCGAAAGTGCAGTTGGTCACCGTCATGCCGGGGAAGTAGCTGTACATCCCGCCGCCTAAATCAGCCGTGTTATCGCGGAACGTACAGTTGCTTAAGGTCGCATTGGAGTACAATGTCCAAATCGCGCCACCAGATGAAGAAGCCTCACAACTGTTGACGTCACAATTTCGGATGGTAGGCGAAGCCTCGCGGATGCAAATCCCGCCACCATCTATTGCATTTCCATTCCTAATATTAAAACCATCCAGAATAGAGTCTTGTGTTTCACCGCTTCCGAAGTAAAATCCCCTGCCGAGGCCATTGCAATCAATGATGCAGTTCTCCGGCCCGTTTTCGGACTCGACAAGTATGGCCTTACCGCCGAAATCAAGGTCATATTCGTAGTAGGTGCCGTCGGCGACAAGGATAATATCACCATCATTGGAATCCTCAATAGCGGACCGGATTGTAGGATACTTGGTAGTTGGAACCTGACGTACACAACCGACACTCAGGGCCACTTCGATAACCAGCGGGCTGTTGACAGCATTCGGGTCGGTTATGGTAAGAGTACAATGATACTTTCCAGGTGGAAGGTCGGAGATATTGGGATCGAGAATCACATTATCTATCTCGCCGGATGACTGCCCTCCGGTCCGGTTGAGTTCGAGCCAGGAACAATCGGCTTCAATAATCCAATTGAGGATTCCGCTTCCAATGTTTAGTATTTCCAGCATCCCCGGCGGCGGGGCCTGCCCTCCATGCGCAATAAACTCAAATACCGGCGGCCAGACGACCATGCAGGGCAACTGCGGGTCGGGATTGAACTCAAAGGCCCCCATATCCACTGTTGCTGTACCATCACCATCACCGTCCAGCTTTCGTGGGTTGCTGTCCGGGTCGGCGGGGAGCAGTCCCCCCACGGGCATATTGGTCCCCGTATCGATACAGGGCGAGCCGAATCCCAAATGCGGCTCACCTGCCGACAGAGCAAAGAGCGGGTCGGCGTTGATATTGCCTGTGCCCCCATAACCACCCTGCACGTTGCTGTAGGTAACAACGGTGCCGGCGCCAATGGGATATATCTGGTTTTCCCATGAGAATCCGGCCGTATTGCCCCAGAAGATGCAGTTAGTTATCGTCGGGCTGCTGGAGTCACTGTACATTCCGCCGCCAACGGCCCGGGCCGAGTTGTTATTGAACGTGCAGTTGGTGACCATCGGGTTGCTGGCACCATAGTTGGCCATTCCGCCGCCCCTGCTTGCTTCATTGACCATAAACGCACAGTTGGTAACGAACGGGCTGCTGTTGGAGTAATTGCACATCCCACCACCGACGCCGTTTGCATCAGTAGTATTATCGGTGAAAATGCAGTTGACTACTGTAGGACTGGCCTCGTAATTGTACATCCCGCTGCCACCCAGGTCATTGGGCTCTATGCCACGAGCGTTACCGCCGGTGATGGTAAAGCCATCCAGTATGGTATATGGGCCTTCGTCATTTATGCACTGAACAACGTGGTGTGCCCCTCTGCCGTTGATGGTGGTAACCGCGGGGCCGCCGATGCTGTACAGCCAGACGGCCTTACCCTTGGGATTAATGGCCTCATAGTAGATTCCCGGGGCCACCTCGATTTCGTCGCCATGGCTGGCGTCATCGATAGCGGCCTGAATAGTGTCGAAGTCGGCCGGACCGTCGTCATCGACTGTGATAGTTTTGAAGATATCCTCAGGCTGGCGCTCATAGGCGCCCATGTCCACAATTGGGGGCGTCCCCGAACCGGTGTTGGGTATGTTGGGATCGTCTATAAACCGTGGTTTTCCACGGATATCCATAGTAATTCCCGGTGGTACTTTGGCGTTGTTACCGGCATCCACACATTCGGGCGCTCTGGGGCGAAAATCACCGTGCCATAGGTCCACGAACCGTGGATTCACGTCAATATTGCCGGTTCCGAAGTAGCCGCCCTGGATGTCACAGTAAGTGACGGTTGGTATGCTTGTGCTGTTATCGTTATCGATCTCATCCGGGCTATCACCCCAGAGGATGCAGTTGGTCACAATAGGTTTGCTACTATTGGCATTGTACATCCCGCCGCCATTGTCGACAGCCGTGTTTTCGCTGAACGTGCAGTTGGTAACGGTCGGGCTGCTGCTCCAGTTCCGCATCGCTCCGCCGACGCCGCCAGCCGTGTTGCCGCTGAACGTGCAGTTGGTCACCGTAATGGGGCCGTGATCGTTGAACATCCCACCACCGTTACTCGCGGCGGTATTGCCGCTGATAGTGCAGTTGACAATGGTCAGGCTGCCATGGCCACTCCATATTCCTCCCCCATTCAAATAGGTCAAGTTTTGGCTGAACTCGCAGTTTGTCACCGTCGGACTGCTGTAGTAGTTGCACATCCCGCCGCCAAAACTGTTGGCCGAGTTGCCACTGAACGTGCAGTTTGTCACCGTCGGGCTGCTGCTTTTATTGTACATTCCGCCGCCTTGGTTATGTGATTCATTATCGAAGAAGGTACAGCCGGTCACGGTCGGGCTGCATTGATAGTTGTACATCCCGCCGCCGTACGTGGCCGAGTTGTTACCGAACGTGCAGTTGGTCACCGTCGGGCTGCCTTGATAGTTGTACATCCCGCCGCCATAGTATGCCGAATTACCGCTGAAGGTGCAGTTGGTTAGTGTGGGACTGCTGTTTAAATAGCTGTGCATTCCTCCGCCGTTGACCGTGGCTGAGTTGTTGCTGAAGTTACAGTTGGCCAACGTCGGGCTGCCATTTTCGCAGTGCATGCCTCCCCCATACCCATCAGAACCTGAGCCGTTGGCGTTTCCTCCGGTGATGGTGAAGCCCTCCAGGATAGTATCGGGGCCTTCACCGCTTATGCACTGGAAGACGTGATAGTTGCCGGTGCCGTCGATGATAGTATCATTAGGCCCGGCTGTGCTATAAAGCCG
>SMTZ1_10007687_pt1 | contig 12127 bp, 9 predicted proteins | sample DeeMarSWOR136_30_FD_25667 | JGI IMG/M metagenome (IMG submission 25667) | reverse complement strand
AGGGTGGACCAAAGGTTGGGGAGATTGTAGAAGCTCACGGCGTAAGGGATTTAGATTCTGTTCTTCACGATCTTTGGCCCTCTTTGGCTACCAAGGGAAAGTAGTCTTTTAAAGGTTGATTTAGTATGCCAGCTCCATTTATACCTCGGCGAGTAGAAGACATTATTTTCTACTACTATGCTAAGTTGATCATTTCACCTTCAGCGGGATTTGAAGGAAATTACAGGTTTATTATTGATGCGTACAAGCGACTAAAATCTGGTGAGATTCAGATGTCAGATTACGAGCGGGAACTTTTACACCTTGCTAAGATGGAAAATACATGTGCATTCTGTAGTTCTAAGCGTACCGATTGTCAAACAACACATATAATACCAAGGTCTTTTAATATCCAACCAGGCATGCACAACATAGTTTACGCGTGCGAAGGATGTGCTACTTCCAAAGGTGAAAAAGACCTTGTAGAATGGTGGTGTAAAGATTTGAGTAAGCCTCGAGATGAACTTCCGCGAGTTCCTTTAGGGCTATATCTAAAAATTGCTTATGAACTTCATAAAATAAACTTCAGCCTAAGAAAATCGTGCAAAAGCTTGGGGGAGGTCTTCAGAGTGCTGGGTTAATGTAATGTGTAGACCAATGGATTGCAGTGATGATTGATTATTTGGGGGAGAAGATGAAAGAGAAGATAGTGAACTTGCCGCGCTGGAACAAGGGATGCCGGTGATCGCTGTTCGAGAAAACCGCAACCGGATTAGAAATGAGCTTGGGAAACTGCCGTTTGGGCCGGGCAAGCATTGGGGCGTCGTCGTGCTGAGAACGACTAAACAAAAACCCCACGTAAAACGTGGGGCTAAATATAATGACATAAGACCCCCAGTACAGGCCTGGGGGCTAAACAAAGCGGCATAAACACCAAGGAAGGAGTGGCTTTGTCCTCAGTGCGACGGCCACTTGCAGAGACTAAAATCTCTCGCGAATGCGCTAAGACCTACACGGAAAAAGGTTCGAGAGTTGATGATACTGTCAGGATAGAAAAGAAGCAGGCAGCACAGCCAAGGTAGAAGAAAGGTTATGTGTGTAAGAGGTTAGAGAAGTGGAGTGGGCCCCTTTATCCCCTCCATAGGGGTGGGTAAAAAGGACGGACACCCCAACGCTGCCTTATAGGCAGGTAAGATAATAGGGTTGGGGGGCTAAACAGTATTGCGCTTGCCGCGGTGCCTTATAGGCATGTAAGTATTTGCTCCTAATGACCTAAGCAATCACATTCGGCATGATGTTATCCGTGAGTGTTGTAATAGAATGGTGTTAACTATTAGACAGCAAATTCCTTCTTTTAGCCGGTCGATGATGGAGGAGTGCATTTGTGAGACGCGGGACTCGGATAAATCAAGTGTTGCCCCGATTTCTTTCATTGTCATCTCTTCGTAGTAGTACAAGACGATAATCAGCCTTTCAGCCCGAGTCAGGCCTTTGGTAAGCAAACTCTTAAGGTCTCGCTTTTGGGCTTCGATGACCGGGTTTTTGCTCCTTTGATCTTTTATTATGTCTATTTCTCGAATTTCTTTTTCGCCGTCGCCATCGCCGTATTTGGTGTTCAACGAAACCAGGCTGACGGCATTTGCATCCCGGCGGAGTCTGTTGAACTCCTCCGTATCCATATCCAGCTCTTCAGCGATTTCCTTTTCTGTAGGTTTGTGGCCAAGATGAGTTTCGAGCGAATGTGTGGCTTTTGCCAACTGGTGGGCCCTGGCACGCACCAATCGCGGCACCCAGTCCATACTGCGAAGCTCATCAAGAATAGAACCTCTTATACGAGGTGAGCAGTATGTCTCGAACTTGACGCCTCGCTCCGGGTCGAAAGCATCTATAGCGTCTATCAGTCCGAAAATACCGGCACTGACAAGGTCGTCCAGCTCAACCTTGTCAGGCAATTTGCTGTGCAGCCGCTCGGCGCAATATCTTACCAGGTTTCTGTAATGCTCCATGAGCAGGTTTCGGAAATGATCATCGCGGCTTTTGTGGAACTGCTCCCATATCTGGTCAATGCTGAGTTCTTGCCTGGTTTTCACAGGATTCCTCCTTGAAAGATACCCCGCTTTACGGGAACCTGGATTTTATAATTTTATTAGATTTTGCAGAGCAAGGCTTTGAGTCCCATAAACAACAACGTTTTCCCGTTGTCTGAATGTTATGCTGCTGTACAGACAAACACATTGCTCATCTCAATTTTTTTATCGGCTTTTTGGCGGATAACTTTAGAAAAACCAGTTAACAATAATCAGTTGATACTGTTTTTTGCTTTTGCCTGAGAAATTCTGCAGCCAGTCTTTGGTTAAGTGAGTTTTCCAAAAGCTTGTTTATCTGCAGCTCGAGATATCTATCCCGATTTTCTTCAAGAAGCTTTTTGCTCTGCTCATCGAGAATGGGTTTAACCTCGAAGCTGCCACAGGCGCCGAATTTGATATTTTCAGTGTCGCAGAGGATAAGCCGCTGGTTCCGGATATGCTCATCAAGTGCATTGTTCAGCAGGTATGAAAACTCGTTCACCGCCAGCTCTTTGGGGACAAATCCGGGATTGTTTACGTTAGTTATGTTTTGAGTAAGGATTTTTTGGCGATTGTGTGTGAACTCGATTATCTTAACCAGTATTTCAGTAATATTATCTGTTATCAGCGATGTTAGGTTCATAGGTAATCCTTCCTGTTGACTTTTACTTTTTCTTGGCTTTGGCCGAAGAGAATGAGAGGAAGCAGAAAAGAGAGTTTGTGAGGGGCGAAACTGAATTTCTCATCCTTGATACTTCCATTTCTTCCTTGAATCCTTATTCCTTGCCTAAAATACGTCTTATTTCTGAAAGCGTTTTTGTTTTCTTAAGCTCTATGATTTTTGATAATCTTTCGAATACGGACTCATCGTAGAGTCGGTGTCCGCCCTCGGTCCATTTTGTTTCGCGGATAAGTCCCATTATCGTGTAGTTATGAATAGTTTGTCGTGAAAAGGGGGTATAGTTTACTAACTCACCAATTCGATACAGCTTCGCAGGTATTCGCAAAGTGTCATTCTCGACTTTTTGTTGCATAGCCAAAATTGCTTTCTCAAATCGTAATTTGTTCTGCCTTAATTTATAGACTGGGCCCCAATGAGCTGGGGGTGAGATAATCGAATACACATTTCAGGAAAGATACTTCGTTTCATTTCTGGTTTTAAGTTAATCGACTCTGATTCAGGTTATTTGCTTTGGTTACAGCTTGTTATTTAATGTCAAACCACGGACAGATAAACCTCGTCTCGGTAGGTTAACACAGGTCTTAGAGTTGTTAATTCATGAAAAGCCACGGACAGATAAACCGTATTATATAATAAAAATGTATTTTACATTTTATAAAATGTAAAACCCATTTTATCGGATGTCAACTTTTTTTTCATTTTTTTGAAAAAAATTTGGCTTTTTTTTGACCTGGTTATGCTCTATCGACACCCACGGTTGGAAAGGCAAGGTGCCGAGCTTTCTTCTTTTCTGAAGTTCCGGGCTTTTTCTTACCCTGGTGCTGCTCACGCGGTCTCTGGCACAAAAGCGTGGATTCATTTCCGAATTTAGCCGACGTTTTTTCCCAAATACCCCCGCAAAAATATCCGATAAGAGGGGGGAGTGAACACGCGGTGTTACACGAAATTGCATGAAATGGAGACAGCAACACGGGGCCGTTTTTGAACTATGCTTCGATCCGATAAAAGCTTTGGAAATACCGATAATAAGCCTGGCAGCAGCATTTCTCTGCTTGAGCAGGTAACTCCTTTAGCTCGGCAGATAAACTGCCTCGATATTGACCGAATAGCTGATGTTTGCATTAAAAACATCCCTAAATTGGTTCACGTAAGGTTTGCTTCGCTGTATATACTCGATGAAACAAATAATATTTTGCACCTGCATAAGCACAATCACCCGTTTCTTATAAACAAAATAGTCTCGCTGAATCAACATCCCACACCCCTTATGGTTATGGCTATAAGAAGTAAAGAGCTGATATTGGTACCGGATATAGACACCCATAAAAAGCCCATAATTAAAAAATCGCAGCGCGCCTTTGCTGAAAATTACGAGACCAAAAACTGTGCTATCGTTCCTCTTATTTGCCACGACAGGGTCGTTGGTGTGCTCAATCTGGCGGATAAGATGGACGGCGGCTGTTTTGACTCCGCGGACATCGCATTGATAGAACTGTTCAGCCAGTTGGTCGGTGCGTCAATTGGCAACATAAAATTATTCGAGAAGATACAACACCAGGCCACAACAGACGGCCTGACTGGTCTTGTGAATCACAAGACCTTTTACGAAATCCTGGAAAAGGAACTTTGGCGGTCACGCCGATACGGCGGAAAAATCTCGCTGATTATGGTCGATATTGACAATCTAAAGAAGATAAATGATGAATACGGCCACCGGATTGGCGACAAGGTCATCAAGGAAATTAGCAAAAGAATAAGGGAATGCATCCGCCAAATCGACATAGCAGCACGCTATGGCGGCGATGAGTTTGCTGTCATTTTGCTTAATACCTCGCTTATCGATGCCAGTATTGTTGCCAAGCGTATGGTTGAGGCGGTTGCGAAGACTCCGTCGGCCTGGAACAAAGAGCAGATACCACTATCCATTAGTGTAGGGCTTGGTCAGTATGATGCCGGAGCCAGCCCTGAGGACATTACAGGCCGATCCGACCAGGCACTGTATGCAGCCAAGCAGGCAGGTAAAAACACAGTAAGAGTTTTTGAGCCTTCCCAAAAATAGCCTGTGCCTTTTGTGCAGCTCCCACGCGATTTATAGGTACACTATCCTCTGTCTTGAATTGCCTCAGAGCAAAAAAATGAGACAGATGGAATTGCCAAAATACGCGGTTTTGCATAATCTTATCGAAAAAAGCCTCCATAATTCCCCCCAGAAACATTCTTTTTTTCTTGACGGTAATATAGGTAATTTAGTATAAGTATATTCGGTCGAGTTCGTAGTTTTTTTTCTCTCTTGTGAGGAATTTTTGCAGATTTTCGATGATGAGAGGAGTTATTATTTGAGCACAGAGCTATAATGAAAATTTTGTGCTCGCACCTGAGTTAACACGAGTACAGGTGCTTTCCACTTAAGATTTTGCAATTTTACATTTCAGTTGACGTAATGGCTCATATTAGGCTTTTGCCTGTCTCGGCGTGGCCGAGCCACGACGGGAAGGAAGGAGGTAGTATTATGTACAAGAAATCATATTATCTGGTTTGTTTTGCCCTGGCAATGGTTCTGGCAGGGGTGGCTCAGGGAGTGACACTTGTCCCCGACGATAGTAGCGTCAAAGACAATCTTTGTCTTTGGCTGAGAAGCCCGGACGTTAACTTCGAGCCCGCCACCGGTATATGGACCGATGTCAGCGGCAAAGGCAACAACGCCGAAACCGTGGGTGAGGTAGCTGCCTTTAACGTCACCTATGTGCTGCCGACGCTTTCGTTCGGCAGTAATTCGAGTGTGTTTGAACATGCATTCAGCACTGTCAAGTTTGAACGCGATGCAGATGAGTTATTGCGGGCAGCCAGCTTCAACAATGGTGAAGGACTGAGCGAGCTTACCATTTTTGCCGTATACAAGGTTTCTAACATAGAACAGACTAACAGTGGCATGACTCGTCCGGTAGGTATTGGCTCGCTGCCCGGTGAAGGAGCCAATTTAGGCGACAATTTTGACCTTGCGATTGACGTGACTATCCGTAAGGATAACGGCTATGTCGACGGTGCCACTGCGGAGCATCCGGAAGATCAATTCTTCATTCGCGTATCGAGGATGAATGCCGGTGGCATTGACCAATGGTTCAATACTGATGGGACCCTTGAGCAGGTGCATAGCGGCGGCGGACCCGTGTATACTACTTCCACCGATAATTTCTACCTCGGTGACCTGCGTGCCGGTAATTCCCCAACCAGTGGTAGTGGCATCGCGCGAACGGATATCGAGATTGCCGAGGTAGTGGTGTACAATATGTCACTAACCGAAGCCGATATCATAGGTATCAGCGAATGGCTGCAAGCCAATACTCGTGTCGAACGTAAGACGGCCTTTGTTCCCGAGCCTGAAGATGGGACCTTGATTAGCCAGACATGGGTGTTGTTAGGATGGGAGCCTGGAATTTCCGCAGTCTCACACGATGTGTACATTGGTGATAACTTTGACGATGTATACGCCGGCGCCGAAAGTACGTTCCAGGGTAACCAAGCAACAACGCTCGTTACCATCGGCTTTCCCGGCATGCCTTTTCCGGATGGTCTTGTTCCGGGTACGACTTACTATTGGCGGATTGATGAGGTTGAGGCCGACGGTACTACGATACACAAAGGCGAGCTCTGGAGTTTTGTGATTCCACCCAAAACCGCCTATGCACCTGACCCGGCTGATAGTGCCGAGTCTATAGAGACGGATATAACCCTTAGTTGGACGGCAGGTTTCGATGCGAAATTACACACCATATATTTTGGTGACAATTTTGTGGATGTAAACAATGCTGCCGGAGGACTCCCTCAGGGAGCTGCAACCTATGACCCCGGCCCGCTTGAGCTTGCCAAAACCTACTACTGGCGGGTCGATGAGTTCGATGCTGTCGATACATATAAAGGCAAAGTCTGGAGCTTTACTACTCAGGGCGCCGTCGGAAACCCGGATCCGGCTAATGGCGCTGTGGATATAGAGCATACGCCGATTTTGACCTGGGTGCCGGGAGTCTTCGCTGCTTCGCATGAGGTCTATTTCGGCTTTGACGCTGAAGCTGTGAAAAACGCCGATACCAGCTCACCTGAGTATAAAGGCGCAGGGGACCTCGGTGCTGAGAGCTATGAACCCGAAAAACTTGAGTGGAATACCACCTACTATTGGCGTATTGATGAGGCCAATAACACCAATCCCGACAGTCCGTGGACAGGTAATGTCTGGAGCTTTACGACAGCCAACTTCCTTGTCGTGGACGATTTTGAATCCTACAATGACCTTGACCCCGCTGACCCCGAGAGCAACAGGATATTTAACGTGTGGATAGACGGATACGACGACCCAACAAACGGTTCTCTTGTTGGTTATGAGAATCCTCCGTTTGCCGAGCAAACTATCGTTCACGGGGGCAACCAGTCGATGCCGCTCTATTACGACAACAGTGTTGGTTACTCTGAGGCTACTTTGACGTTGACTTACCCGCGTGACTGGACCGAGAATGGTGTCGACACACTGACGATCTGGTTCAGGGGCAGTTCAACGAACGCTGCTGAGATGTTGTATGTTGCCCTCAATGGAAGTGCGGTCGTCTCGCATGATAATCCTAATGCGGCACAGGTAGGGACCTGGACGCAATGGAATATTGATTTGCAAACATTTGCAGACCAGGGCGTGAAGTTAGCCAATGTCAATACTATCGCCCTTGGTCTTGGCAACAGGAACAATCCGTTAGCTGGTGGTTCAGGCACGATGTACTTTGACGATATTCGTTTGTATCCTCCACCGCTGACGGAATAACAAGAACCTTAAGCTGTGTGAGTGGTAATTCTCATAGATGAAGTTTTTGATGCCTGTTGAAAATAACCCCGAGAGGTTGGGATTTTAGTGTGTGGCCAAAACATAATTTGTAATTGTTTTAATTTAACTTTTTTGAAGTAGGGCTATTATGTCTAAAAAAATGATTTTTTTGGTTCCTTTTGTTTTAGTGCTGACTCTGGCTGGTACAAATGTGGTCTTTGGTGCCGCTGTGATAGAACGCCAGGTCAATGAGAGTTCTGATGATGCTGAAGAGGGTGTCCCCGGCGGCGGTATGGATTTAAGCAGCGGCGACCTGGAGATGCCCTATGAAGACGAGGGTATGGTCACTCCCCAAATAATAGGTATCCGCTTCGTGGATATCGCTGTTCCGAGGGGCTCGACCATCCCACTGGCGTGGATGCAGTTCGACGTCGATGAGACAAGAGGCGGCGAACTGCCTGTGAGTCTTGTCATCGAGGGTGAGCTTAGTCCGGATGCCGTTACATTTAGTTCGACCGCGAACATTAGCAGCAGGCCAAGAACGACCGCAAACGCAGTGTGGGTTCCGGCAAGATGGACTGAGACACATGCAAAAGATTATTCTCCGGATCTTTCCTATATTATCGAGGAGATAGTCAACCAGCCTGCCTGGAAGAGTGGTAATGCTCTGGTGCTGATAATTAGCGACGACCCGGATAATCCCTCCCAAGGCCTTCGATGTGCCGAGTCTTGGGATGGAGCAGGGTCGGATACGGACCAGATCCCATTCCTGCATATAGAATTTACGAATTGGTCTGCTATGAACCCCATCCCTGCTGATGGTGCCCTATATGATGATTCATGGGCGACCCTGAGCTGGACGCCGGGCCAGAATGCGGTCTCGCACAATGTTTACTTCGGTGAGAATTTCGACGATGTAAACGCCGGAGGTGAAGGCGCATTCCAGGGCAACCAGACTGAGACACATTTTATCGTTGGTTCTGCCGGTTCTGTTTATCCGGACGGTCTTGTTCCAGGCACAACTTACTACTGGCGGGTCGATGAGATTGAGGCCGACGGTACTACGATATACGAAGGCGAGGTCTGGAGCTTTTCGATTCCTTCCAAGACTGCCTATAATCCCAACCCGCCTGACGGTACCGAATTTGCGCCCATAGATGTTAATCTTAGCTGGACCGCAGGTTTCGATACAAAATTGCACCATGTGTACTTCGGCGACAATTTTGACGACGTGAATGCCGGTACACCGGACACATACAAAGGCACCGTCACAGCTCCAGACTATACTCCCGGCCCGCTTGCAGGGAAAACGGTCTACTATTGGCGGGTCGATGAATTTGATGGCTCGGCCACGCATAAAGGGGACATCTGGACCTTTACAACAGTGCTCGATATACCCATTACCGACCCGAGTCTTCTGTGCTGGTGGAAGTTTGATGATGGAGCGGGCACTACAGCTATTGATTCTTCAGGCCACGACCGTTATGGTACTGTTAATGGCGCAACCTGGGTGGCAGATGGTCAGATTGGTGGTGCGCTGGAGTTTGGCGGTGACGGCGACCACGTGCTTGACGCCGATGCCGGAGATTACCTGAACGGTTTGGACGCGTTGACGGTCTGTGTCTGGATCAAGTCTAACGTGACCAGTACGGAGAAGGGTTTTGTCTGCTTCATTGACCCCGCGGGGGGTGACAACGGTGGAATGCGTTATGACGCAGAAAGCTACAAGTTTCCGGGCGGTACGAACCTGATAAAGCTCTCGATGGATACGACCAGTGGTAATATGCAGCTGGAGGCTTCCGACAATACTCAGACCACCCAGTGGCAGCATGTCGCCATGGTCTGGAGCACTAACAATGACCTGCAGTTGTACATCAACGGACAGCTACACAAACCGAGGGGCACACAGGGCAGGGGCGGTACTATAGTGGCGACGAAGCTGATTGTTGGCAAGAGCGTGAAAGACGTGGGCGCCAATGACGGATGGGACGGTCTGGTGGACGATGTCCGCATCTACAACAAAGTGCTGACGGCGGACGAGATTAAACAGGTTATGCGAGGAGACCTGAGACTTGCATGGGACCCGAGCCCACGTAAGGGCGCTGTAAATGTAAAGCAGACGTCGATTCTTAAGTGGAGTGCCGGAGACCATGCCGTTTCGCACCTGGTCTATTTCGGCACCGATGAGGAGGCCGTGAAAAACGCCGATACCGGTTCGCCTGAATACAAAGGAACCAGGGACCTCGGTTCCCCGAGCTATGACCCCGGAAAACTACTGTGGGATACCACCTACTATTGGCGTATTGATGAGGCCAATGACACCAATCCCGACAGTCCGTGGACAGGAAATATATGGAGCTTTACGACGGCCAACTTCCTTATTGTGGACGACTTCGAGGGCTACAATGACCTTAATCCCGATGACCCCGAAAGCAACAGGATATTTAACGCGTGGTTGGACGGATACGACGACCCGACAAACGGTTCGTTAGTTGGTTATGAAAATCCTCCCTTTACTGAGCAAACTATCGTTCACAGTGGTTACCAGTCGATGCCATTTTTCTACGACAATAGTGTTGGGTACTCTGAGGCGACTTTGACGTTGACTTATCCGCGTGACTGGACTGAGAAAGGTGTCAACACACTGACAATTTGGTTCAGAGGCAATTCGGATAATGCTGCTGAGACTTTATATGTTGCTCTCAATGGCAATGCGATCGTTACTAATGATGATCCTGCTGCCGCACAGGTAGAAACCTGGACGCAATGGAATATCGATTTGCAAACATTTGCAGACCAGGGCGTGAACTTAGCCAATGTCAATACGATTGCCCTTGGTTTAGGCGACAAGAACAACCCGCAGGCTGGTGGTTCAGGTATGATGTATTTTGACGATATTCGGCTTTATCCTCCACCACCGATGGAATCAAAAGCACCATAAGGTGCGTGAGTGGTAATTCTCATAGATGAAGTTTTTGATGTTTGTTGAAAACAATAACGAGAGGTTGAGATTTTGGTGTGTGGCCAAAACATAATTTGTGATTGTTCTAATTTAACTTTTTTGAAGGAGGACTATTATGTCTAAGAAATTGATTTATCTGATTCCTTTTGTTTTGTTGCTGGGGCTGATTAGTGATGTTTCGGCTGAGCTTGTAGGGCAGTGGAAGCTCGACGAAGGCTCCGGCACGACCGCGCTGGATGCGTCGGGCAACGGCAACAATGGAACACTGGAAGACGGTCCGACAGTTGCCGAGGGACAATTTGGACAAGCGCTCGCATTTGAAGACAATCGCGTTGCAATCCCCGCCTCTGATTCGTTAACAGCCGATATGTTCCAGGGAACATTTACGCTGTCTGCCTGGATTAACCCGAAGCGAACCGGCGACACGTGGCAGCAGATTTTTCGGTCGATGATAGCGGCTGACACCTCCAATGACACGCTGTTCATTAATAACGATGGGAGGCTTTCATGGCGTGGACGCGTTAACGCAGCTTGGGCGGGAGGCATGTGTGAGACAGCCGCAGGTGTTGTTCCTGCCGACCAATGGACACACATCGCAGTGACAGGGGATGGGACGAACTTTCGCATTTATGTCAACGGGGCCCTCTCACAGGAATCAGCCTTCCAGACAACAGATGGCGCGAACGCGACTTATTACATTGGAGGGGATCCTACATGGACTGGCGAGTCCTATTCGGGCATGATCGACGACATGCGTATCTACAATCACGTGCTGAGCGAGGACGACATCAAGGCAAGCATGGAGAATCAGGGCGGCGCCATCGTCAAGGCCTACGGAGCCGACCCGCGTAACGGTACCCTGAATGAGGATACATGGATAAACCTAAGCTGGCGGGCGGGAGATCTTGCGGTCTCCCACGATGTTTATTTGGGTGATAATTTTGACGATGTGGACGCCGGAGCAGAAGGCACATTCATCGGTAATCAAGCCGGAACATTTATTGTTGTCGGCTTTCCCGGATTTCCTTATCCGGATGGTCTTGTTCCGGGTACGACTTACTACTGGCGCATCGATGAGGTCAATGACGCCGAGCCGAATAGCCCGTGGAAGGGCGACATCTGGAACTTTAGTATTCCTCCCAAGACAGCATACTTTCCTGACCCGGCTGATAGCGCCGAGTCTGTAGCTCTGGACGCAGAGCTTAGCTGGACACCAGGTTTCGGTTCTAAATTGCACACTGTGTACTTTGGCGAGAATTTTGATGATGTCAGCAATGCCGCCGGAGGACTCCCGCAGGGAGCTGCAACTTATGACCCCGGCACACTTAAATTGGCCCAGACTTACTATTGGCGGGTCGACCAGTTTGATATTATCGAAACGCATAAAGGTGACATCTGGAGCTTTACTACTGAGGGCGCCGTCGGGGATCCTGACCCGGCTAATGGCGCTGTGGACGTAAAGCAGACACAGATTATTACCTGGGCGCCCAGTGTATTTGCTGCTTCGCATGAGGTCTATTTCGGAGCAGATAAAGATGCAGTGAAAAATGCCGATACCGGCTCGCCGGAGTATAAAGGTACGAGGGACCTTGGTGCTGAGAGCTATGACCCCGGAATGCTTGAGTGGGATACTG
>SMTZ1_10006121_pt1 | contig 12127 bp, 10 predicted proteins | sample DeeMarSWOR136_30_FD_25667 | JGI IMG/M metagenome (IMG submission 25667) | reverse complement strand
CACACTTATCACAAATTCCTTCAACCTTTGGAGGGAGTGTATATTTATTGTAAATTTCTCCACAGTTGTTGCAACTATATCTTCCTAAAATTCTTTTAAATATAATATCTTTTGAAACTTGTAATAATAGAAGCATATCTATTTCAGTTATATCCGATAATGCTTCTGCTTGAGGTAAAGTTCGAGGAAAGCCATCAAGAATAAAGCCATTTTTTTTAACATCTTCTCTATTTAATCTATCACGTATCATTTCAATAGTTATATCATCGGGCACTAACTCTCCTTTATCCATATAGCTTTTTGCTTTCATTCCTAAAGGAGTTTTGTTTTTTAAATTTTCTCGAAATATATCTCCAGTGCTTATATGAATGATTTCAGGTGCTATTTTTTTTATCTGCCCTGAAAAAGTGCCTTTTCCCGCTCCTGGTGGACCAAATAAGATTAATTTTTTCATAATTATTCATAGAATTTTCTTTATTTGTAGATAATTTAATAGGTCATTTATTAAAATCATTTTGCTTCAGAAGACATTAATATTTTTAACCTGTATAATATGAATATTTGATCTTTTTTGTTAAATATTCAACTAATCTCTTCTCTCTTAAACTAAATATATTAGTAAAATCACTTTTTATAGAAGAACCGTAATAGGAATTACCAAAAAAAGTATTTGATCTTCTTATTGATTTTAATAATAGTTTTTTATTTCCTATATGAAGATAAATTGATATATCATTAATAATTAATATCTTTGTTGAATTTTCAATAAAAATTTTTAATATTTTGAAAGCTTTTTTAAAATTATTACAAGCAATTGTGTAAAGCTCCCTCGTATTTCGTGCATTAAGTCGAGGCGGAATAATTTCTCCATCAAAATATATATTATTACAGATATTGCTTTTTTCATAGAAATCTATGATTTTACCTCCTATTTTAACGTTATTAATTAATTCTTTTGGCGGGGCAAAATCTAAAATACTAATTTCCTTCGGATTGACCTTTTTTATTTCTATTAGAAATTGGATAAATTTTGCGGTGTAAAATGTCTTTTTTGTATTAGTTTCCCCATATAAAAATGTGTAATTATCAATACAATTTTCAAAGTCTAGATTATCTTGAAATAACATAATTTAAAAATCTTATTTTTGAAAGAAATCCAACCAAGAAATTCCCTGATGTTTCAATATTTTTAACATTAAAAAACCTAAAATACATCCTGGTATACTTGAAGCAGCGAATAGCCCCCACCAATAAAATAGATTAACTGGTGAAATAAAATTGGCGATTGTTGCTGCGATAAATACAGTGCCTATTGGATCCGTTAAGGCAGCATATTCTACATATTGGGGTTTTTTTTTCCGTAAAATATAGGCCGTGATCCCTACTATGAAAGCACCTGATATACCCCCATGAAAAGCATGGATTGAACCGATTCCTAAAGGATATCTAAAAATAGCGATACCTAGGGAAGTTATGCAAGCAAATGATAAACCTATTAGAACCCCCGTCATTCCATTAATAAAATGAGCCATAGGAAAAATTTTTGGGCCCCCCAAAATTTCAACAAAAGCAAAAGGATTAAAAAATGCTAAAACAACCCCAATAGCTATAAAAATAGCAGTTGTTGCTACTCTTTTTGTAAGATTGGTTTGAATTAAAGAATTCCCTTTTTTTTCATCCAGCTTCATATCAGAATTTGTCTCATCCATTTTTTCTATTCTTTGAAATATCTCTATTTCCATTTAATTTATTTTACAAGTAATCTGAAAGATAAATTTCTTTAAAGTTTAATCATATTTTAAATTAATTTAAAATTCGTAGTTAAGAGAGATAATCAGTATGAAACTTGGAAATATTAGCATAGAACCAACAAAAATTATATGTTTAGGACGTAATTATGTGGAACATGCAAAAGAAATGAAAGGAAAGATTCCAAAAGAACCTATATTTTTTGTAAAAACATTAAATACACTTGTCACTGATGGGAATCCAATTATTTATCCAAAAATGCTATACAATAATCAAGAATATAATCAGGTAGATCATGAAGTAGAATTAGCATTTATTATTTCTAAAGTTTGTAAAAATATTCAAGCTTCAAATGCTTCCCAGTATATCGAAGGCTATACAATTTTTCTTGATATTACTGCCAGGAAAATGCAAATAAGTGATAGAAATATGAATTTACCATGGTATCGAAGCAAAAATTTTGATACGTTTGGACCTATTGGTCCAGAATTAACCCCTTGTAATAAAATAGAAGATCCACATAACTTAGACATTCAATTAATGATAAATGGGGAAATTCGTCAAAAATCAAATACAAAAAATATGATTTTTAAAGTTTCTGAAACTTTAGCTTATTTATCTAAGTTTATTACATTAGTCCCCGGAGATATTATCGCAACTGGTACACCAAGTGGAGTAGGACCAATCCACCCAGGAGAACTAATTGAAGCATCCATAGAACAAATAGGAAAAATCACACATAAAGTAATTCTGGAAAAATAATTTTAAGTTTTAATTATTTGTATTATTTTAGTTCTGATTTAGTTCTATAATCAGAATATATATAAACAATAAATATCATTATTTTTTGTAGAAGAAAACGAGAAAAGTCATGTCAAAAAGCGTGTTAATAGCTTATGAATCAGTATATCGTAGAACTTCATTATTTGAAGTGCTTATTTCTCCAGACTGGAGCTCCAGATTTAATTCTACCAAATTATAAGATTGTTGATGAAATTATAAAATTTACTACTTAAATTTATTAGTTAAAAGCAATAATCTACCATAATGACCATAGAAATTACTGAAGAAATTAAAAAAAAAATTTGTCAACTAATCTCCACTCCTGCAAATGATATTGAGGAAATAGCGAAAAAAGTAAATTTAGATTATGATACTGTAAAAGAAATTTTGTCTGAAGAATATTATAAGTGTAATCTCGAATATGGAAGAAGACTTTGTTGTAGAGGTTAACTTCTCAAACTCCTTAATGATTTTCTTTGTTTCCTTTTTGAAAATCCTCTTTTGAAAGATAAAAATTTTTAATTTTTTATTTATAAATGTTCGATAGATCATTTTCTCAACCCTAAAAAGTATGAGTTTGGAAAAATTGACAGAAATTGAATATATTAATAAAATTAACCCTTCTTTTCGAGATGAGCAATTCGAACAACTCGAATTACTCTTTGAAGTTTATAGGCTGAGAAATAAACGTAGAAAGTTAAGAAAAAAACTAAAATCAATAGAAAAAGACATAAAGCCAGATACTAGTAAACTTACTATCAAAAAATTTCAAGCATTAAAAGTGGTTTCTGCAGAAATAAATGGTAAATTAAAAAATATTATATCGAGGCTTAAAGAATCCTGCAATATTTTCAGACTTTTAAATGAAATCGAAAATACTCGAAGTTACTTAGCCAATCTAGACAAAGCGAGAAAGAAGAGAAACATAGATACCCAACAATATGAAATGACAAAGGGATTCTATCTTCAGAAATTGATTGAGATAAATGACCACATAAATCAGCTGAAAAATATTGCTGTTTTGTATTTCCAAGTATTGAAAGATAAATTAATAACATTAGAAGATTCTCGGATTAAATTAAGTACAGAAAAGTTTAGGAAGAAGATATCTAAGAACGAATTCTTTAAAGAAATCGGATGAAATCGAGTCTTTAAAGCACCATTTGGAAGAAAAATTAGCGTTCTTAAAAGTTGAAATAATTGATTTGGAATTAGATCATAACTTAGTGGTGAAATAATTGGTAAAATACTACAAACACAACAAAATTATAAAATTATTAACTATTTTAGGGGGTCTTGCAGGATTGATATATTGCCTTACCCAAATCTCAACCACAACTCGCATAGAAAGTTGGTATGAAATCTTTGGTTTCGGTAGATTTGTACAGAATCTAATAGGAATGATAATAGGATCATTAACAGTACTAGTGACTCTTAAACCAGATGATCCTTTACCATGGCATTGGCTTTCGCTTTTAGTTTTTGGAATTCTTCTTATTATTTTCAGTTGGCTAATGGGAGGAATATGTGTTCTAATTGGCGCCGTGGCGGGATTTATTGATGATATTTAAAATTTTTTTTTTTTTAATTTTTTTGATTTTTAATTGTCATTTTTGTATGATTCCTTTTTTCTTTATAAATACTCATTTTCTTTATTCATAAAATAACAACTTAAAAACAAATCATGAAAAAACAAAATGAAAAACTAGTTTATTGCTGTGTATTTCTATTTATTATTACAATCGTAATTAATCAAATATATGTGACAAGAAACTTCTCTCACAATTCTTATTTTTATGATGAGCAGAAGGAGATTGATAACAAAAACTTTTTTCAGAATCCAAACATTTCAGGAGCAAACACTAATTATGAGATAATAGAGAATATATTTATTCAAAAGAAAGGTGATTTTTCATCATTAGGATATCTTCCGCAAATTTATGAGAGTTCATTACAAGCAATTTATTATGCTCTCTATAGTTTAGACGCTCTCAATAAATTAGATAAAATTAACCAAACTGCTATAGCAAATATCATCATGTCTTATTATGATGAATCTACTAAATTATTCATGGATCAGTATGCTTATAGATATTTAGGTACTGATTTTTCACAATGCTATTATCCTTATACGTCTGTTCTTGAAATAAATTGCTATGCGATATTATCGTTGAGTATTCTTGGCGAATTGGGTTTAGTCAATAATCAGGATTCAATTGACTTCATTTGGAGTTGCTATAATCCTGAAGATTGTGAAAATGGGTTTATAGGGCAACCTTATGACACAAATCTGTTTAGAGAATTTAGAATAGCCACTATGGACAATACTTATTATGCTATTACAACTTTAGATTTACTGTTAAATGATTGGAATACATATAGTAGTGAGAGATCGAGAATAGTACAATATATCAGTAAATTGCAATCTTCAAATGGAGGATTTAACAATGATAATGATACCAACTTTGATTCTCTTGCTTTTGCTATGTTTGAATCTAATCTATTATCTTCGTATTATTGTATTAAGAGCTTAGATATACTTAACTCGGTTAATTCTATAGATATCACAAAATTTCACCAATATTTAGGAGATCTTTATGATAGCTTTATAAATTCTTTTCAAATGTGTAATTTTGGCATGCAGGACTTTGCTGATATTGTTGCTACATCATTAGGATTAGAGCTTTCAGATATAACGGGATACACAAGAATTAATAGAAACGAAGTTATTAATTTCATTTTAACTAACAGAAATGCTTTAGGGAACTGGGATGCATCTACATACTATAAAAACCATGAATTAATGGATACTTTTCAGATTATTCGATCTCTCAAAGAATCAGGGGAAATTGATCAACTAACATTACAACAAAAAAATCAAATTTCAAATACAATTTGTAGTCTTTATCAACAATATAATGGATTTTCACTGATATCAAAAGATTATATGTCAGTTGATCTTATTAATACTATTGTTACTTCTTTTGAATTATTCAACCGAATTTCAGATTTAGATATTGAATGGCTATATAATCTTATTGAAGCATGTTACCAAGATTTATCTTATTACAATGGCTTTGTTGGATGCACAAATTTTGACAATTTCAATGGATTCAGGTCATATCCGATAGAGTACTATAATTTAGGATTTCGAGATTATAAAGACGAACCAAGTTTTCTCTATAATCATAAGTTTAACTACAAAGCGCTCAATTCCCTACAAAAAATTGATAAATTAGATGATTTTAGTCTAACTAATAACTTTATGGAATTAGTTAACGATATTATAAACTCTCAGTTTTTAGAAGCAGAATATGAAAACTTTGGGGCATTTCTTCCATTCTTTACTTATACTTTAAAAAGTGTTGAATGTCAAAATGAGAACATTTTCTTTGAGTACAGCTATTATGCTATAAGAGCTCTTGAATTACTTGTAGATTATTTGGATCTTGGTAATATCGCTGATTTATCTTTTAATAAAGCTGCTTTATATGGCTACATTCGGAGAAATATTAATGAAACAGACTCCATCCTCTATTTTGATGACATATCTAATTCAAATCACGAAGTTAATTTGCAAAACACTTATTATATGGTGTACATTTTAAAACTGCTTAACCTATTTGATTTAAACCCCCAAAAGGTTAAACAATTTGTTCTTCATAACATTGATTATGAAAATATCATGAATATCTATTATTCATATAAAATCTCCGAAATTTTGAATTTAGATATCCCCTTTAACGTCGATTTAACAGTAAGGTTGGTTAAAAAAGTGTATTTTAATATTGAACATGAGTTCTATGAAAGTGCAAATAATGAAGTAATTACCCAAGAGATTTTCTTATGGATCTGTGAAATGGCGAGAAATAGTGAGGTTAATATCGAGTGCATTTATGACGAGTCTATCTATTTAGGGAAAGTTAGTACAATTACAACAGCTTTCAGCAATTTAATTTATGAAGAATATGGAGAATTTACTTCTGTTAAATTTGAAAGTGACCAATTTGGGATTTTAGATCTTGAAAAACAATATAATGATACGTACCAAGTTAATTTCATGGTATCTGAAGATCCTAAATATTATCCTTTTATTGATGGTGCTGTTCGAATATACGATCATTCCAAGATTATTGGAGAAGTACCAATATTCATTCAAACATTCCTAGAACAGGTTGTTGATTATGAAATTACAGAAATAAATAACAATGTCATATTCGAAGTAAATATTTCGCGTAGAATCGGTTTTGAATTTCAAGCAACCTCCAATTCAACAATAAGGGGCTATGTTTTTAAAAATGAGGTGAGTATAAATTCTTTTAATTTCACTAAAATGGATTTCTCAAATTATTCTAAATACACTTTTACATATAAACGTAATGACGATGTAGATTATTACTTTAATATTACTTTGGTTGACAGTTTCTTTCCAAATGGTTTAACTTTATTTGAATATGAAATACAATTAGGTCAATCTACTCCTTCAGATCCAGCACCACCACCTCCACCTCCGTTCAATGAAATTAGAGTTAATGGAATAATTTTAGCGATTATTGCAGCCTTCATAACTGCATTTGTATCAGGAATGGTAATTAAATATGGAAGAAAAATCAAATTAAAGATAAGAAATAGAGAATTCAGAGAAGATTTTAAAAAATCTGAAAATAAGATCCAAGATGACAAACTCTCTAAAAGAAAAAGTAAAAATGAAATACACTTCCCAGATTGGGATTAAAATCCCTTTTTTTTTTGTTTACTTTTTATTCTTTTTTTGAAAAGTAATGATATCTCTTGAGGAAGAAGATTAATAATTGTAAATTTAAAACCAAAATTAAGCAAATTAATAAATTGACTTATTTAATCTTCTTAAGCTTGTTCATTTTCTCTCCGTATATAATTAAACCTTTCAAAACTGATACAATTCAAGGTGAACCAGATCCTAATTTAGCAAAAGTAATTGGAAGTGATGATCGTGTGAGAATAACTCCTACAACATCATATCCTTGGAGTACAATTGTTAAATTGCATATTACATGGAATAATTATAGCACTATTGGGACAGGTGTTTTAATAAATAAAAACCATGTGCTAACTGCAGGACATTGTGTATATTCTCATACACATGGAGGCTGGGCAAATTCAATTAAGATAGTACCTGGAGAAGACAATGGGAATGAGCCTTATGGACATGTGTGGGCAATTAAAATGCGATGTTATAATGACTGGATCGAAAATGCTTCATATAATCATGATTTTGCTTTACTCACCCTGGACAGAGATATTGGAATACAAACAGGATGGATGGGAGTATATAGAACTTTAGCATCCAGTTCAATCTATACAGATATTTTAAATACTGCAGGATATCCATATGAATTAGATGGTGGAAATAACCTATATTGGTGCTCAGATTATGGTATTTCTGCCAGTGAATATACTCATCGGTTTAAGTTAGACACATCTGGAGGCCAAAGCGGGAGCCCAGTTTGGGTTTATAATGATAATGGCCCATATGCCGTGTCGATTGTAACATATAGTTATGATAATTTAGAGATTAACTTGGGTACTCGAATAGACCAAAATAAATACGACTGCATAAGGAACTGGCTTACTGCTGATGAGACTTTAACTGATAAGCCTGATTTAGCATTTGAATATAATAAATTAGGGGGATACAATACTTCAATATTAGGGGCAGGCTTAACTGACTTTAAGGTCTGGTCTAGAATTCGTAATTTAGGAACAGGTCCAGTAAATTCAATCAAAATATCATATTATGCATCTAAAGACACTTCTTTTACCAAAGAAGATTATTTAATAGGATTAGATATTATAGCGTCATTATCTCCTACTGAGTCTGTCGCTTCTCATTGGTCTGGAACCTTTCCAAAAATACCAAGTGGAAATTATTATATTGGCTGGGTTATTGATGACGATAATGTAATTCAAGAATTTAATGAGAACAATAATTATAATTTCATTTGGAACTCTAAAGTATTAGTTGATAGTTCTCCTCCAACTAATCCTACAATATGTCTACAATTAAATGGTACTACAGAAAGTGGCGTATTACAGAATTCAATAAATGATCCAAATTTTAACTGGAGTGGGGCAACCGATTCTCATACAGAGATAAAAGGATATTATTATTACTGGGGAGAAGACCCAAACGGAGAATCTACTTCTTTAACTACATTTCCAAATTATGACCCCCCCGCTGTAAATAATGGTACATATTACCTTAGAGTCTGTACTGAAGATATTGTTGGGAATCTAGCACCATGGAAAACCATATACATATTTGAGTATGAAAAAAGAACTGATGATCCAATTGATGATCCTGTAGAGAATCCAAGTGACAATCCTAATGATGACAATTCAGACGATTCAGACAATACCATTAAGGATAACCCTATTATGAACCTCATATTGGAAAGTTTTGTCAGTGTATGCATATTTTGTGTATTATTCATTCTATTTTTGAAAGTAATTTTGAACGAGAGAAAATGAATTTTTTTTTAAATATAACTAAAATTAGTTAAGTTTAATGATTAACAATAACAAAAATCCCTCCAATTGTTGTAAATTTTGTGGTTGGGAATTTCACCAAGATATACTTCAAAGAATAATAGATAATACCCAACCAGTTTTATGTGAATTCTGTGGTATAGAACTAAATATTTCTAATGTTAATGTAAAGACTGAAGTTAGCAAAGCCAAAAATGAAAAAACTGATGATAGAGACAAGGAAACTGACCACAAGAAAAGAGCAACTACGAAAAATTTTAAGAAATGGATATCACCTCAAAAATATGCAAGAAATGTGATTGATAGAGATGATGAGTTTCCCCTAATTTTTAAAGATAACTTAATTATTGTGGTATCTCGTCTAATCTACTTCGCTATAACAAAATGGGAAGAAGAAAATAATATTAGTATTCATCGAGTAAGTTTAGAGAAAGCCATTCAAATTTACATTATACAAATGATAAAACCAATACTCGACAAGAGAGTCCCATCTACCTTCTTGATTAATCTATTTAAACTAAATAAAGAGGATTTTGAGGAATGGCTAAAACTACTACAAAAAAAAATGGCATTAAACGAAGAATATAGAACTCATTTTAAATATTATTTGAATTGGCTCATAAAAATTGTGTTCGATTTAGTTTCTAATAAGTGGGAAATGAATAACCTCCCTAGATTTCAAGCAACCATTCTTAAAGATTTAAAACTCTTTCTAACCAGTTTTTCTTCTAAAGAAAAATGTAATAATTCTGAATATTTAGATTTAAGTGAAAATAATCTAATCATCACTAATTCATTTAGAGGAAATCTTTATAAAGAGTTAAGAGAGATGCTGTATGACTTAATAACAAGACGCAAAGTGAATTATCAAGATTTTAATTCTGAAGAAGTAATAATAGGAATTTTGAGAAGTCTGCATATTCCTGCAACTTATAATGAAATTGATATTGATTCAAAAATAATTGATAAAAAGACCAGAAAATTAAGATTGAAAAATAAAAAGATATACATTTCAGTTCTAGGAAAAATAATGATTGATATCCTCGATTTTTCTAAAAATGATTCAATAACAGATATTAGTGATAGATACAATGTTTCAAGAGACTTTGTTACTAAAACTGCTAAATTTCTTTCAATGAAACATAATTTTAAATTAAAAGATCGCTTTCCAACTACATCAGCCCGAGGTTTTGGGTTTCTTCCTTCAAATAAAACATTAGAAGAACTAGATTTTTTTTCAAGGAATTATGAAGATCCTAAACTATTAAAGGAAATTGGCATAATTATTTTTTCAGAATTAATAACAGGCTCTAAAATTCTTAAAGTTGATGAGTTACCCTTAGGATTTAAGACAAATCCACGATATTTAGCAATTTCATTAACCTATTATGCTTTAAGGCATATTAAATATAATATTACATATCCAAAATATAGAAACTATGGGATAAAGAAATTTATATTGGAAAATTTTCCGAATAACACAACGATGAGCTTAGCTATTACTAATATTGTTCCAAAATTATATAATTTTTTATCAGATGGTATAAAAAGCGAGATTTTATATTCTCCATTGATTAAAGATCCAAAAAAAAAATATAGTAGGACAGGTTTCATAAAAAAACTTAATCTTCTTTATGATGACTATATCAAAAGTGACCGATTAGATAGTTGTATCTTGATTGAATTAATTAAATCCACACTTAATCACTATCATAGTGGACAATTTCATGATTTTATTAATGACTTAAAGTTTTGGACAAATCAAAATAAGGCATGGTATCTATTAAAAAAATTATCAATTCCTGACACTTTAAGAAGGAGATCAGATTTAAAGGATTTTATTAAGAAGTATAATGAATTAATTAAAAGATTGAATATTGATAAGAAAGACAAACAAAAATTACGTACAATCCTCAAGAATTTCGAAAAAAATAGAGTTAATCAATATAAAGAGAAAAAAAGGAGAGAATATGAAAGATATTTAACATATGGGGAATATTTTTTTGATCCAAAAACAAGAATAAAGAGATTCTTATTACTGCTAGGATTTAGTCCTTATGATGGGTTTGACATTTGGGAAAATAGAATAAGTATTAAAGGTAAATTAAAAATATTCGCTAATTTTCATCATTATCATTACGATTCAGAAGATCAATCTGAAAATGATTTAGTTTTCATTCCAGTAAAACCACCAAAAAAAATTCGAACAAAGATTTATCAAGAAAAAAGATTCTTAACACATCACATGATCTCGGGCAGAGAAGGACATTTAAAGAAAAAAATTACTTCACCAAAAAAAAAACTTCAGATTCAAAAAGATTTAAAGGAAATTGAAGAACAAATTGAATATAACTCAGAATTAATTGAGAAAGCTGTTCTAACATTTGATTCAGATTTATTAAATAATCTACTCCTGTGGCCGGAGAAACAAATTAATAAAGCTAAGTTAAGATTATTAGATAATAATTTCACATGGGCAAAAGGAATTGAGAAAGCTATTCCATTGACTAAAAAACATAATAACTATAAAATTAATCCCCGGAGAGTAAGAGAAATAATAAAAGAAATATTGGAAGAAAGGATAAAAAATATTGAATCTTAGTTTGATCTTATAAAATGATTTCATAAAATTTATTTAGTTTAACTCATTTTGAAACTCACTAAGTTATACAAATAATTCTAATAGACTTAGGACGCAAAATAAAGCGGTTTCAATATAAAAAAAATATTGAAATAAGTAAAAGGATAACTTACGTTCTTAGTTTTTAGAATATTTGAATAAAAATACAGTAAAACAGTGAGATTATGTGAGTGAAAAAGGAAAAGTAATTGTTAAGGCTCTCGTCACCGGTGGAAGTGCGTCAGGTGGGCCACCTATAGGCCCTTCTGTTGGACCTACTGGCATAAGCGGAAACTAATTCGGTTTCCGATGCATACATTAAGGACGTAGTGGACGAGATCAACAAAAACACAATGGTATTTAAGGGGTTAACTGTACCAGTAAGAATTGAATGTAATCCAGAAACAAAACAGTTTGAAATTTTCATTGAAACACCTTCTACAGCAT
>SMTZ1_10008786_pt1 | contig 12128 bp, 9 predicted proteins | sample DeeMarSWOR136_30_FD_25667 | JGI IMG/M metagenome (IMG submission 25667) | reverse complement strand
GCCTTCACTCTGAACGCACTAGGAGGAAGGAAAATATAATGGCAAAAACAATTGAAAAAAAACAACTTGATATTCTACAACATAAACTAGTTCCCCTACATGTAGTTCTTTCTGAAAAAGAAAAAAATAAATTCTTAGAAGAATTTAATATAACACCAGATCAGTTGCCAAAAATACTTAATACTGATCCAGTCGCGATCTATATAGGAGCAGAGCCGGGACAAATTGTTAAAATTGTTAGAAAAAGTCATACTGCAAAAGAAGCAGTAGCTTACAGACTTGTAGTAGAGAGTAACGAATAGTAGGTGTAAAAATGAGAGAACTTATTGATTCTTTTTATAGAGAGCGCAGCATTGTTAATCACCAGATTGCATCATATAACGATTTTCTTGAGCGTAGGTTACAAAGTATTGTTGATAGTACAATAATTGGACAAGAAGAAGAAATGGAAAGAGGCTATATATATCCAGAAATTGAAAGTTATAAGATAAAATTTGGTAAAATATCTGTTGGAAAACCAGAGGTAAAAGAGGCAGATGGTACCGTAAGAAGATTGACTCCAATGGAAGCGCGTTTGAGAGATTTAACCTATGAGGCACCAATAACTCTGGAATTTATTCCTGTAAAAGATGATGTTGAATATGACCCTGAGGAAGTAAGAATCGGTGAACTACCAATAATGATAAAATCAAAGGCTTGCAATCTTTCAAGACATAATATGGAAGAAAAAACAGAAAGAGTTCTTATTACAGTTGAAGATCTTGCACCAAATAGAGTTCTTGTTGAAAGATCAAGTAGATATGGTAGGGATATTGAAGTTGCTAAAGTTTTTTCTCAGAGAGAAGGATACCGTGCTTTGACTGTCGTTGAAAAGAAAAATGATGGTATGCTTATGGTATCTCTACCTACAACATATGGTCAGATACCATTAATGATACTTTTAAGAGCACTCGGTATGGAAGATGATGAAGAAATTGTAGATGTCATAAGTGTAGATCCAAAGATGGAACCCTACGTTCTTGCAAATATTGAAGAATGTGCTAATGAGTATGGAATAACAACAAAAGAGGAAGCAATTGCCTATCTTGGAAAAAAATTTGCTGGAGGTCAAGCAAAGGAGTACAGAGTTAAAAGAGTAGAGACATTAATGGATAAGAATCTATTGCCACACCTTGGAAATGAATCTGCTGATCGGCTTACAAAAGCTATTTTTATGGCACGTATGGGAATGGCTGTTTTAGAGCTTGCTCTTGGTAAAAGAGAAGAGGACGATAAGGATCATTATGCAAATAAACGTTTGAAGCTTGCAGGAGACCTTATGGAGGACCTATTCCGAGTTGCTTTTACAGCACTATGTAAGGATCTTAAATATCAAATTGAAAGGATACATGCAAAAGGTAAGGAAATAAAGATTAGCTCATCCCTTAGATCAGATGTTCTAAGTCAGCGTATCCATCATGCCCTCGCAACAGGAAATTGGGTTGGTGGTAGGGCAGGAATATCTCAACTTCTTGATAGAACAAGTAATCTGGCAGTTCTTAGTCATTTGAGAAGAGTAACATCTCCTTTAACCAGGTCCCAACCACATTTTGAGGCTCGCGATTTACATTCTACTCAATGGGGCAGGCTTTGTCCCAATGAAACTCCTGAAGGACCCAACTGTGGCCTTGTAAAAAATCTTGCTTTAACTGTCGAAATATCTGAAGGATTTCCAGAGAAAGAAGTTGAAAATATATTAAAGGACCTTGGAATAAGAGAAATTACAAAAAAATCAACCGGTGCAAGAGTTTATCTAAACGGGGATCTTATTGGGATGCATCCAAATGGTAAAGAACTAGCTCAAAAACTAAGAGAGAGAAGAAGGAAAGGACTTCTAAATAATGAGGTTAATGTTGCTTACTATGAAGAAGCAAATGATTTAATTGTGAATTGTGACTGTGGAAGACTTAGAAGACCACTTGTAATTGTTGAAAATAGTAAACTTTTATTGACAAAGAAATATATAAGTGATCTTTTAACTGCTAGAAAGAGATGGGTGGATCTAATAAATGAAGGTATTGTGGAGTATATAGATGCTGAGGAAGAAGAAAATACACTAATTGCCCTGAAAGAAGAAGATATCACATCAGATCATACCCATATGGAAATGGATCCAATATGCATACTTGGAATAGGAGCATCTCTTGTTCCTTATCCAGAACATAATTCTTCTCCAAGGATTACAATGGGCGCAGGTATGGGTAAACAATCCCTAGGTTTTGGGGCATCAAATTATAGAATACGACCCGATACTAGAGGGCATCTATTGCATTATCCTCAGGCACAAGTTGTTCAAACTCATCCTGTCAAATATATAAAATTTACAGAAAGACCAGCCGGTCAGAATCTCATTGTTGCAGTAGCCTCATATAAAGGATACAATATGGAAGATGCGTTGGTGATGAACAAGGCAAGTATAGAAAGAGGCATGGGTCGTAGTAGTTTTTTCAGAACATACAGCAGTGAAGAAAAAAGATATCCTGGTGGACAAGAGGATCACTTTGAAGTTCCTGATCCGGACTGTAGAGGTGTAAGAAGCGAGGAGGCATATGTAAATCTTGGCGAGGATGGACTTATATCACCAGAGTGTGATGTTAAAAGCGCTGACGTTTTAATAGGAAAAACCTCTCCACCTAGATTTCTAGAGGAACCAACAGATTTTCTAACACCACAGAAAAGAAGAGAAACATCTGTTACCGTTCAACATGGTGAAGGAGGAACTGTTGATAAGGTGATGCTTTCTGAATCGGTAAATGGCTCAAGAATGGTAAAGATTACAGTTCGTGAAGAACGAATACCTGAATATGGGGATAAGTTTGCCTCAAAGCATGGACAGAAAGGGGTCATTGGTCTATTGGTATCTCAGGAGGACATGCTATTTAACGAGGATGGAATATCTCCTGATTTAATAATTAATCCTCATGCAATCCCAAGCAGAATGACAGTTGGTCACGTCCTTGAAATGATAGGTGGAAAGGTTGGTGCTTTAAAGGGTAGAATTGTTGATGGAACAGCCTTTGGTGGGGAATCTGAGGAGGTTTTAAGAAAGGCCCTTTTAGATAATGGATTCAAACACAATGGTAAAGAATTATTATACAATGGAGAAACAGGCAAACCTCTTGAAGTTGATATTTTTGTTGGATGTATCTATTATCAAAAACTTCATCATATGGTAGCAGGTAAAATCCATGCTCGTTCAAGAGGACCTGTACAGATATTAACAAGACAACCAACCGAGGGTAGAGCTAGAGAAGGAGGTCTTAGATTCGGAGAAATGGAGAGAGACTGTTTGATAGGTCATGGGGCATCAATGGTTATAAAGGACAGGCTTCTTGATGAATCAGACCTTACTGTGAAATATATCTGCAATACATGTGGACACGTAGCAATACATGACAGACATGGAGCTCTTCGTTGTCCTGTTTGTGGAGATAAAGCAGATATTTACCCAATTGAAATGAGCTATGCATTCAAACTTTTAATTGATGAATTAAAATCCCTGGTAATTGCACCAAGGATAAAATTAGAATCATTAGTATAAAATTAAAATTGAAGGTTAAAAATATGGAAAGAACAAGAAGTATAACAAAGAAAATAGGCGCGATTTCTTTTTCTCTTCTTTCACCAAACGAAATAAGAAAGATGAGTGCTACAAAAGTAATAACTGCAGATACATATGATGATGATGGTTTTCCAATTGCTATGGGGCTTATGGATCCCAGACTCGGTGTTGTTGAACCTGGACTTCGCTGTAAAACATGTGGACTTAGAGTAGGTAAAGACAAATGTCCTGGACATTTTGGACATATTGACCTAGCAATGCCAGTTATTCATGTTGGGCTTGTAAAATCTATCCGTGACTGTCTTCGTGCAACATGTAGAGGTTGTGGACGAATTTTACTTACTGAAAAACAGAGAGAGGAGTATAAACAAGAACTTAAAAAATATAAAGGGGAAGGCCGAGACCCTACTTTTGTATTAAAACAAATCATTAAAGAAGCTGTAAAATCAGAAAAATGTCCTTATTGTAGTAGAGAAGTTGGAAAAATAGAACTTGATAAACCAACATCTATAAGAGAAAATGGGAAAAAATTAACACCATCTGAGGTAAGAGAATGGCTAGAAAAAATACCCGATGAGGAGCTTCCACTTTTAGATATAGATGTTAAATCTGCAAGACCTGAATGGATGATTTTAACAGTATTACCAGTTCCACCGGTTACAGTAAGGCCTTCTGTTACACTTGAGTCAGGTGAAAGATCGGAAGATGACCTTACCCATAAGCTTGTTGATGTAATTCGAATTAATCAAAGATTACAAGAAAATAGGGATGCTGGTGCACCACAGCTTATTGTTGAAGATCTCTGGGAGTTATTACAATATCATATAACAACATATTTAGATAATCAAACATCTGGAATTCCCCCCGCCCGTCATCGCTCTGGAAGGCCACTAAAAACACTTGCACAACGTCTAAAGGGGAAAGAAGGACGTTTTAGAAGTAATCTTTCAGGAAAACGTGTTAACTTTTCTGCACGTACTGTAATTTCTCCTGATCCGAATTTAAGTATAAATGAGATTGGCGTTCCTATACAAATAGCAAGAGAGCTAACTATACCCATAAAAGTAACAACGCATAATATTGAATGGTGCAAAAATCTAATTAGGCAAAAGGTTACAATATCTGATGATTCATCAGATAGGTACGTTCCAGGTGTTAATTATGTGATTCGTGAAACAGAGGGAATGAAGCAGCGGATAAAAATTACTGAGAAAAATGCAGAAGATGTAGCAGAAAAATTGGAAATTGGAGGAGTAATAGAAAGGCAACTTATGAATGGAGATCTTTCTTTATTCAATCGACAACCCTCTCTTCATCGTATGTCTATGATGGCGCACCGTGTTAAGGTTGTACCATATAAAACATTTAGATTTAATTTGAGTGTTTGTCCTCCCTATAATGCAGATTTTGATGGAGATGAAATGAATTTACATCTTTTGCAAGGTGAAGAGGCACAAGCTGAGGCAGAAATATTGATGAAGGTTCAAGAAAATATTTTATCACCAAGATTTGGAGGAGCAATTATTGGTGGAATACATGATCATATATCAGGTTGCTTTCTTCTTACACATCAAAATAAAAAGATACCTTATGATGATGCATCTCATATCTTATCCTCTGTTGAATATGAAGGTAAAAAACCAAATATAATAGAGGAAAATGGAAAAAAATATATTAGCGGAAAGGACATATTTAGCACTTTACTTCCAGATGATCTCAATTTAGAATACAGAGCAAAAACTTGTTTGAACTGTGATGTTTGCACAGCACCAGAATGCCCATATGATGCACATATAGTTATCAAAAATGGAATCTTAAAACAGGGAACAATTGATGAAAACAGCATAGGTGCATTTAAGGGAAAAATTCTAGATAGAATAATCCGAGACCATGGAATGAATGCAGGCAGAGAATTTATTGATAATGTTACAAGAATGGGTATTAACTCAATTTCTTTATTTGGCTTTACAACAAGTATAGATGATGAGGATATTCCTGAAGAGGCAAAAAGACAGATACAAGAAGGTTTAGAAAAGGCTATGAATAAGATAAGAGGTCTTGTTAAAGCCTATGAGAATAATGAACTAGAATCTCTGCCAGGAAGAAGCCTCGAAGAAACTTTAGAAATGGAAATAATGAGGGTTACCGGTAGAGCAAGGGATATGGCAGGTGAAATTGCAGGTAAACATCTTGGACTTAACAATAGTGCAGTTATAATGGCAAAATCTGGTGCCCGTGGATCAATGCTTAACCTTTCTCAGATGTCAGGCTGTGTAGGTCAACAAGCTGTTCGTGGAGAGAGAATCCACAGGGGTTATCAATATAGAACCCTACCACATTTTAAAAAGGGAGACCTTGGTGCAAGGGCAAAGGGATTTGTTGCTTCTTGTTATAAAACAGGACTAACTCCAACCGAATACTTCTTTCATTCAATGGGTGGACGAGAAGGTTTGGTTGATACTGCAGTACGTACCTCAAGGTCAGGTTACATGCAGAGACGACTTATAAATGCTTTAGAAGATGTTAAGGTTGAAAATGACGGAACAGTTAGACATTCGGGTGGCCAGATAATACAATTTATATATGGGGAGGATGGAATAGATCCTGCTAGAAGTATCAATGGAAAAGCTGTAGATGTAGATAGAATAATAACTGATATGAAAGAGGAGTTATAATGGCTAAAAAACAAACAAAAAAACAAGCTAAAACTAAAACAAATAAAGCTACATCAAAGGCTTCTAAAAAAGAAAATACAACAAGAGAAGAAAAAAAGACAAAAAAACAAACAAAAGTTACACAAAAAAAATATCCACAAAAAAAGAGTTTACCTAAAGAGAAAAAAACAAAAAAAGAAAAAAAGGGAATTGCCAAAAAAGAACCTTCAAAAAAGTCAGAACAAAAAAAGATAAAAAAAGAAATTATAAAACCAGAATACACAAAACCAATTGATGAACCTCCTGAACATAAAAAAATTAGATCAGAGATTAATAAGATCCTAGAGGGCAGATTTTTTCCTCTAGCAATAATTGATGATATTATTTCTATGGTTTCAACAGAAAAGAAACTTCAAACAAAATTAAAAGAAATAATTTCCAAAGCCCTTGCAGAATATGATAAAAATGCAGTTGATCCCTCTGAAGCCTGCGGAATTGTTGGAGCACAAAGTATTGGTGAACCTGGTACTCAAATGACAATGAGAACATTTCACTATGCTGGTGTTGCAGAGATAAATGTAACTTTAGGATTGCCCAGATTAATTGAAATTGTAGATGCAAGATCAATTCCCTCCACACCTATGATGAATATATATCTGCGGGATGAATACAGACTTAATTCCGATCTTGCAAAAGAAGTAGCCAATCAGATAGAAATCACACGTTTAAACAGCATTGCAGATATTGAAACTGACCTAACAAACTTGGTAATTTATGTTAGACCAAATATGAAAACATTAAAAAATAAAAATATATCTATAAAGGAACTAGGAGAAATTATTAAAAAAATTAGAGCAGTAGATGTAAAGGTTGATAAAGAAAAAATTAAGATATCTCTAGATGAACCTAGTTACAAAAAACTTTTAGATGTAAATGAAACTCTAAAGGATCTTAAAGTAAAAGGAATTGATGGTATAAAGCGTATAATTATTAGAAATGAGCCAAAGGAAGGATACGTTATATATAGTGAGGGTAGTAATCTTGAAAAGGTTTTGCAAGTGGATGGTGTTGATCCCTATAGAACTACAACAAATGATATTCAAGCTGTGGGAAGAGTTCTTGGGATAGAAGCTGCCAGAAACATGATTATACAAGAAGCATATAACACTCTGTCAGAACAAGGTCTAAATGTTGATTTAAGACATATTATGCTTGTTTCAGATGTAATGACAGCTGATGGTACTATAAGAGCAATTGGTAGGCATGGTGTAAGTAAAGAAAAAGAATCAGTTCTTTCTAGAGCAGCATTTGAAATTACTGTTACTCACTTGTTACAAGCAGCTAGACGTGGAGAAACAGATAAACTAGGAGGAGTTGCAGAAAATATTATTGTAGGACAACCTGTTAACCTTGGAACTGGTGCAGTTGAACTTGTGATGAAAAGAGGTAAAAAGAAGGAATAATAAAATGGTAGATATTGATAAAGTCTTAAAAAATACAGTAAAAAAAGGAAAAGTAAAGATTGGTACAAAAGAAACGAAATCATCTATTAATGATGGATCTGCAAAACTTGTTGTTATGGCAAAGAATTTTCCATATTTTGTAGATATTGATAAACTCGCAAAAAAGAAAAAAATACCTGTATATAACTTCAATTCTAATGCAATAGATCTAGGCTATACTTGTGGAAAGGCCTTTGCTGTATCTGTTTTTACAGTTATAGATGACGGCGGATCAAATATACTGAACCATATTAAGAAAAGGTAGTTACTCATGGCTGACATAATGCTCTCAAATGAAGAAATGCAGTATATAAATATGGCAAGTAATGTTACAAAAACACATATCCTTGATTGTTTGAGTATTGATGATAGAATTATTTTTATTGTTAAAAAAGGACAACTTGGAGCAGCAATTGGCATTAAGGCAAAAAATTTAGAAAAACTACGCTCCCTTTTTAAGAAGACAATAAAATTTGTAGAATTTGATGAAGATAAAGAAAGATTTATAATTAATCTTTTCAAACCTTACAAAATAAATAATGTTACGCTTGAGGGAGACAATGATTCAACGGTTGTAAAAGTGGAAGTAGATGTTAGTGATAAATCCAAAATTATTGGAAAGGGTGGAAGAAATATCGAAGTTATTCGAAGCATAGCCCGTAGACATCACTCCATAAAAGATGTTCAAATTAAATAGTATTACTTAGGTTTAATCATAATAGTTTTTATATAGCGCCCATATTCCTGATTGGGGAGTCCTTCTGAGAATAAAAGAACATCCAGTCATTGATTTCAAAGAAAAGAAAAAAATATCTTTTTATTTTAATGATAAAAAAATCAATGGATTTGAAGGTGATACCATTGCATCTGCATTACATGTAAATGGTGTAACCACACTTTCACACAGTTTAAGATATCAAAGGCCAAGAGGCTTTTTCTGTGGAATAGGAAAATGTTCCTCTTGTTTTATGACTGTTGATGAAGTTCCAAACGTTAGAACATGCATTACACCATTAAAAGAAAATATGAAGGTTCTTGAACAAGATAGAGTCGGGGAGATTCCAGATAAAAAATTTTATGGAAGAAATAAAAAAAATATTGACTCTGATATAGTAATAGTTGGAAGTGGGCCTGCTGGCTTGATGGCTGCTATTTCTGCTGCAGAGCAAGGAGTGCCAAGGATTTTATTATTAGATGAAAATCATTTATTTGGTGGGCAGCTTGTTAAACAATCCCACAAATTTTTTGGTTCAGAAGAAGAAAAAGCTGGAACAAGAGGTATAGAAATAGCTTTTGAGCTTATTAAAGAAGTAAATTCTTTTAAAAATATTAAATCCTTCCTTGAAACCACAGTAATAGGATGTTATAATGGAAAGAAAAATCATAAACTAGTTGCTGTAAAAAGAAAAAGGGAGGGCGATCAACTTATTGAAATCAATTGTAAAAGTGTAATTTTTGCATGTGGCGCTATGGAAAATATGCTTGCTTTTCCTGGTAATGATTTACCTGGTGTTTATGGTGCAGGTGGCGTGCAGACACTTATGAATGTATATGGTGTAAAACCTGGAAAACAGGTGCTAATGGTAGGAGCAGGAAATGTTGGTTTAATTGTATCCTATCAACTTTTACAGTCAGGTGTCAACGTTAATAGAGTAATTGAAATTATGCCAAAAATAGGAGGTTACAATGTTCATGCTGCAAAGCTTCGTAGATGTGGCGTTCCAATATTTACCTCACATACGATTAAAGAGGCATATGGAAAAGATAAGGTTGAAGGTGCTATTTTAGAAGAGATTGACGATCGGTTCCAACCAATACCTGGAACTGAAGAAAATATACCTTGTGATACAATTTGTATAGCGGTTGGACTTACACCTTCGATAAGATTGCTTGAACAAATCGGTGCAAAGACAGAATTTATTGCTGAAGCAGGAGGACATGTTTCGATTCATGATTTGTCAATGCAGACAAGTGTAAAAGGAATATATGTTGCAGGTGATTCATCAGGAATTGAGGAGGCTTCAACAGCTATGTTAGAAGGCCAACTTGCAGGGATTTCAGCAGCCGCTTTTTTGGGATATGATAAAAAAGCTGAAAAATTAAAGCAAGGTTGTATAAAAGCTCTAGAAGGTTTTCGATCTGGCCCTTTTGGTTTAAAACCAAAGATATGTAAAGAAAAAATTGCCTGTTGCTGGAATGGAGGAATTAATTATTAAACAATACGAAAAAACAGGTATTTTGTCTCTTTCAGATTTAACACTTCCTACTGAAGAACAACTTAGAAAAGGTGTTGCAATAATTGAATGTGTGCAGGAGATACCATGTGATCCATGTGTAGCGATATGTCCAGTTAGAGCGATTTCCATTAAGGATATAAATGATACACCAAAGATCGACTTCAACAAATGCACTGGGTGCAAAAGATGCATAGGAATCTGCCCAGGTCTAGCAATATTTGTAATTAAGCTAAAAGATGACAAGGCATTTGTTACTATTCCATATGAATTTTTACCTGTTCCAAAAAAAGGAGAATTTGTAAAAGCACTGGATAGGAGGGGAAAACCCAGAGGAAAGGGAAGAGTTGTTAAGGTTAATACAAACAATAAGACTGCAGTTGTAACAATTGAGGTTGATAAAGATTTAGCATTGGATGTAAGAAACATAAAAACGGATTGAATAGTATGAAGGACAAGACATTTATTTGTAGGTGTGAGGATATAACTCAGGAGGAAATAGAGCAAGCAATAGACGAAGGTTATACAACACTTGAAGAGCTAAAATGTAAACTACGTCTTGGAATGGGACCTTGCCAGGGAAGAGGTTGTCTAACTCTAGCAAGACGTATATTATGTCAGAAAACAGGCAAAACTACTGAAGATATAACAATACCACCTTCAAGACCTCCAGAAATCCCTGTTTCCCTAGGAACACTTGCTAGTGATGAGAAATGAAAGAGATAGAAAGCAAAGCAGACGTTGTAAAGCAGACGTTGTAATAATCGGTGGAGGGGTTAACGGTTGTTCCCTTGCATATCAACTTGCAAAAAGGGGTAAATCTGTTGTATTATGTGAAAGAAAATATCTTTGTTCAGGTGCAACTGGACGATGTGGTGCTGGAATCAGACAACAATGGTCAACAAGGGAAAATACAGAGCTATCTATTAAGAGTATAAAGATTTTTGAAAAATTAGAAAAGGAACTTGGTCAAGAAATAGGTTTAAGGCAGGGAGGATACCTCATAATTGTTCATGATAAAAAAGAAATGATTCAGGCTGAGAAAAATGTAGAAATGGAAAAGAAGCTTGGTTTAGATGTATCTATTCTAGCACCTGATGAAATCACAAATGTTGTTCCTATTCTAGATATTAGAGGAATGAATGCAATTGGATCAACCTTTTGTCCAACAGATGGGCATGTTGATCCATTTAAAACTACTCACGCATATGCAAAAGCTGCAGAAAAACAGGGAGCAAAGCTATATAAATTTACAAATGTGGAAGAGATAAAAACAAAAAATAAAAGAATTGATAGTGTAATAACAAATAGAGGCAATATAAAAACAAATATTGTAGTAAACTCTGCTGGTGCATGGTCAAAGCAAGTTGCTGAGAAGTTAAATATAACACTACCAAATAAACCCTTTAGAAAAGAAATACTTGTTACAGAACGAGTAAAACCAGAATTTAAAGCAATGGTTATATCATTTAAGGATGGGATATATTTTAGCCAGCAGGATGAAGGTCAGATCCTCGGTGGAATTCCAATTCCAAATGAAAAACCTGGATATCTAACTGTTCCAACATTTGATTTCCTTCATCATATGTCAAAAACTCTTACAAGATATGCTCCCACTCTAAAATATGTTAATGTGATCCGGCAGTGGACCGGATACTATGATGTGACCCCAGATGCAAGACCAATACTTGGAGAGGTAGAGCAAATAAAGGGTTTTATTCAATGTAATGGTTTCAGCGGACATGGCTTTATGCTTTCTCCTATGGTTACAAAAATACTTACCGATTATATTGCAGACGGTAAAAGTTCAGATATATTAGAACGCCTAAATCTTAAAAGATTCAAGGATAAGAAAATTGTACATGAAACATCGGTTGTAGGATAAATTAGATGTTGTAGGATAAATTAGATTGAAGAATCTATTTTACTCTCTTTCTGAAAAGGTATTTAAAATTTTTCCACCCATCAGTAAAACTCTGAAGTTTTACTTCTCCCTCACGAGCATACAGTGCAGAAGGAATTTCCTTTGTCTTAATTTCTTTGTTTGAAAACATCTCAATTTTTATTTCTTCAGAAAAAGGCATTCCATCATTAAAATCTTCAAGTGCTTGGATTTTTTTAAGAGCATTTCTTTTAA
>SMTZ1_10012710_pt1 | contig 12129 bp, 5 predicted proteins | sample DeeMarSWOR136_30_FD_25667 | JGI IMG/M metagenome (IMG submission 25667) | reverse complement strand
ATCTCCTAACTCTCTGTAATTATAGAGATTCCTGCATCCGCAGGAATGACATTCGAACAAGCTCAAAATCCGAAAACCTTTTCGTGTCGAGTATTAATCAATGCTCTCCAAAAAAAGCGCATCTTCAATATGCGAAGCTATGTTCCTAATTTTTCATGAGATTAAAGATCTTATGAAAACTTACAGTATCATTTCTTCCAAACAATTTCATTTTCCTGAATCGTAAAATGATCACATTTACCACTGATCATTCGATCACCAAAGCCGGTGAGCGAGAGGAACATTCGCAACAAGCCCCCTTTCAGTTTTTCCTCCTGCTTTTCCGTATCGTCAATATCATCCAGGTTAAAATTTTTTGCCTTTCCACTCAGCCAGTGTTTTATTTCCTGGTAGTTCTCCATCGACAGCGGTCGCAGGATAACCTTAATATTAAAAAAGTAGGTCTTGTCAGCTTTTAGTTCATTGATTGGGATAAACCTGAAATCCTGGATTTGTGAACATTTTTCCTTTACCGTTTCCAGGGAACTGGTCAATCTTTTTTCCTCTGGGCTCATGATAGCGTATTTGTGCTCCCAGTTGTCGAAAAAAACTTTCATCCTGACTTCCTGTTGCGCAACCAGGCTATTGATTAATCCCTTTTTTTCCCAAAGTTGAACCTGGTATTGCAAGGTACTGGTTAGCCCCTTTTGCAGCCCTTCTGTGACTTTTTCATCGATAACTTCATCAATGTGGAAATCCAGCATTAGAACATCTGACTTGATTTTCACAGAATCTATAACGACCTGTTTTCCTGCTGCTTTAAGCAGGCTGATAGTAATCAATATTAATAAAATTGTCAGGAGATACTTTTTCATTCCTAAATTTTGCCTATATCCACTCAGTGATCATATTTTTCGAACCACCAATCCCAGCCATTCACCTTGCTGTACTTCCTCTACGAGAATAAGTCCATAATGATTCAAACTGTTTTTTAGAATGTGCCGCTCTTCAATTAAAATTCCTGAGAAAATAGCCAGACCATCGTTTTTTAATAAATTTTGAATCAAGGCTAACTTAAAAATAATTATTGATCTATTAATATTAGCCAAAATAAGATCAAATTGAATATTTTTTATGGCATCAATACGTCCGCAGAACAAATTAATTCTGCTTTCAACATGGTTAATATTAAAATTCTGCGCTGCTGTTGTTGTAGCGAGGGGATCGATATCAAATGCTGTGATTTTAGCATGAGAAAGAAGCGCCGTTGCGATGGCTAAGATTCCCGTTCCAGTCCCCATATCCAGAACCTTTTGGGGAGAATCGATATGCTTGATAAGCAATTTGAGCATTAACTGTGTCGTCTCATGAACGCCTGTGCCAAATGCCATTTGCGGATCGATTTCAATCACTTTCAAATCAGAGTTGGGGGAGATTTCAACCCAACTGGGCTTGATTAAAATTTTCCCATCGATATCAATCGGCTGAATCGTCTGTTTCCACTGCGCATTCCAATCTTGATCTTCAATGATCTGGATTTTTACTTCGTCTGGTTGAACTTCAAACTGGAGTTCTGCAAGCTGCTGAAGATATGTTTGCAAACGATCTTTCTTTTTCTCACTCCAATTAGAATTCCGAAAATAAGCTTGAAGCGAATTTTCTTGATTGTAACATCCCTCTGCGCCAAGTTCGAATAGAAAATTAGCGATAGCTTCCTCTGTTTTAGCGTTTATCAGTAGGCTTATTTCTACCCAATTTTGAATCTTAATGCTGATGTCACCCTAAAATATTATTAATGACGAGATATTTTGAAATAATCAACCGTCACTTCTGGTGATGTTAAAATTATTAAAAAAAACTCGTTAGGACTTTCTAAAATATTATTTTGTCGTTAAATCACTTTGCCTAACTTCAATGAAAATATTACCAACTTCCTCTCAATCCAAGCTCAAAATACAATCCCATTCCAGGATATTTTTCCCACAATTCATAATTTTGATCCAATAAATTATTTCCCTTAACATAAAAGCCGATGTGATCTTGGAATTGATTTTCTACTTGCAGCGACAGTAAGCCATGTTTGGAGAGTTTTTCATCACTTGTCAATTTGAAATACCTGGGTCCAATCCAAACAAAATTTAGTTCCGACTTCGTGTTTTTCGAAATTTGATATTCGAATTTTAAGGGAAATTTCAGTTTTTCTAAATAGGGCAGGTTGGCGGTTTGCGATGTTAGCGAATCATCTTTTATCGAATCAAAAGCGATTTGTACGCCAGCATTAAAGCTTATCTTTTCAGAAAAATGTAATTTACCCTCAAAGCTACCAATTATTAGAGTTAATTTTTCCAAAGGAGCCAGTTGAAAATTTCCGATAGCCGGTTCATAGTACCAATACGGATAATTTTTCCAGTCCTCTCTTTTCACATCCCCAATTAAAGTCACTTTTGAAGAAGGATGAAAATCGATTTCAAACTTCAAATCTATCTCTTTTTCTGTTGGAATAAAATTAACCTGGTGAGAGAGGTAAGGATTTTCCTCCCACCGCTCCGTATAACTAACTGGAGCATACCCCCTGGATCCCCTGAGAAGCAGCCCGAGACTTGTAGATGGCATTGCAATGATCTCTAAATACGGCGAAATTTTATTTTTTGAAAAAGCATCGCTGATTTTTAAATTTTCAATTTGGAAGCCCGGCTTTATAATAACTCGCTGCTTTAGCACAAAAGCCAACCACATCTTTGCAAGTAGATATTTTTGAGAATTAGTCGCCGTGCTGTCTTGATAATTCAACTTATGATAATCATACGAAGCGCGAAGGAACAATGGCGTGGAGCCCAGTTCTGTTTTAAATGTGCCCAGAAGCCCAATGTTTCGCTCTTTCAATTCTGCCTTGGTGCTATCCGCAACGTCATCTTTATATTTTTTTTGTTGTAAATCCAGCGAGAGTTCTGTCGACTGATCAACGGAGGAAGATAAAAGGGCATCTACTTTAGCGCTTCCACCATCAATCTTTCGTTTTAAATTTTCAAGCTGCGCCCCGTAGAGTCCATAGTCCAATAACTGGTAATTACCCTGGCTGGTGAGGACAAATTGTTGAGTCAAATTTACACCGATTTGTCCTTTCACTAATCCCTGGGTATATTGGCTATTTTGGTATTGACCGTTGCTTCTCCCGTAATTTGCCTCCAAAATATAATTGTATCCCTCTGCCTCTTTCCAATGACCGAAAATTGCATCGAACTGCTGATATCTTCCGCCATCGAGCTGTATTTTTGTGCGTGATTCTTTCGCTTGTCTCCGGGCTTGAAAGTAGCTTTTCTGAGATTTTAGGTTCAACTCACTGGTCAGTGGCTGATAAGTGACAGTCGGAGCAATCAGTTTGATGTCCTTTTGAAAACTCTCCTTTTTTTCGCCTGTAACCCGAACTGCTCGATCGATCCCATAAATCAGCACATCAGGCAGCTCTAATTTTGGCTGATCCTCTTTGGGCTTCGGTTTTTGAACTGATCGCTTGCTAGTGTCTGGCGGGCTAACCGTTTTGGTTTGGGATTTGAGAGAATGGTTAGACAGTAAAATGTTAGCGACAACAGTAAAGCATAGCAATATACATTTTTTTTGTTTGATCATCTATTTTCCGGCAATCTCTTGAATTTTACGTTGTGCTTTTTGTTGATATTCTTTGTCCTGGTAATTTTCGATAATCGTCCGATAAAGCAATCGCGCTTCACCATAGCGCCCTAAGTTTTCATTGGCAATTCCAGACTGAAATATTCCACGAATGATCCACGTTTCCACCCCAGGAAACAAGTACTTAACTTTCAAATATTCAATTGCAGCCTTGGAGTAATCGCCCTGATTAAAATAAACCTCCCCAATCCAGTACTGTGCCTCTGCGGATAAATCAGGAATCTGGTAATCGACCACAAACCCAAATTCAGTTAGCGCCCTTTCATATTCATCGTTATTTAAAAAAATTTTCCCCAGTTGCAGCCTGGAGCGGTATCCAATTTCAGATTCTCCAAATTGTTCGATGATTTCTTGAAATGTCTGCTGTGCATTTCCTCTTTGATCTAGTGAAAGGTAACACTCTCCAATCTGAAGCATTCCCCGACCAGTAGCATCAGTCCTGGGATAAACCTGTACCATCTCCTGGTAGTTTTCGATAGCTTTTGCAAACTGTCCACTCTCCTGATAGATATCACCGATTTTGAGATAGGCTTCTGGAGAATATTTATTCTGTGGAAAGGTTTTGACCTGCCTGATAAATTTGTCCAATGCTTGCACAGAGTCACCTGATTTTGAATAATTTTCCCCTATCCAATAGTAAGCGAATTTTGCTGGCTCACTGTTTGAATATTCATTGATTAATTTTTGGTAGGCATCGATTGATTCCTGATATTTTTCTAAATTAAATAGAAGTTCTGCTTTGCGGTTTTGAAGATCAGCAGCCAAAGAAGTACCAGGATATTTTTCGATATATTCATCAGCCAAGCCCAGTGCTTGTTCAGTATCACCTTTCTGCAGGAGCGACCACTGTATCCCACTCACAGCGTTATCAACAAAATCACTGCTCGGATATGTGTTGATCAAAAATGAGTATTGTTCGATCGCATCATCATATCGACCAAGATTATAATAACAATCCGCCTGTGCGTAAACCGCGTCATCAACAAAATCACTGGATGGAAATTCATCAATTACTTTCTGGAATTTTATGATTGCTCTATCGTATTGCCCTGCCTGGAACAAGGATTTGCCGATCATATATTGTGCTTCAGCAGCCCAGCGGCTGGTTTGGTAAAGATCGATTACTTGCTGAAATTCTCGGACGCTCAAACTGTTTTCATTTTGCCGAAAATAGCACTGTCCAATTTGAATCTGGGCTTCCGCCTTAATTGTTGAATCGACATTCAATCTTTGGACTTGGCGGTAACTGGAAATCGCATTATTATATTGTTTTAGATTAAAATATGCATCCCCTCTTCGAAGCAGCGCATCCCCTTTTAAGGAAATGTCTGAAGATATACTTGCAGCGCTATTAAAATAATCTGCTGCTTCGGAAAAGCTATTCTGCCTTAATTTGGACCATCCGATGCCATAATAGCTATCGGCTAATTTGCTTGAATTGGGAAAGTTGCCAATCAAAATTTTGTAACTGTTGATGGCCAAATTGTATTCTTTTAAATGAAATAATGCTTCTGATTTCCAGAATAGAGCGATATCCGTAATTTCGTGATTCGGATAGTTTTTTAATAACTTATCAAACTGGTTCAATGCTAACTGGTATTGGTCTTCCTGAATTAAACACCAACCGTATTTTTGAAGCGCCATCGGTGTCACATTCGAATCGGGAAATCGGTTCAGCACGTTTTCATAGGCGAACTTCGCTTCCTCATAATTACCTTCTGCCCGATAGCATTCTCCAATCATAAATGCTGCTTCAGCGGCAAATTGGCTGTTCGAGTGCAAATTCACAATCTTTGAAAAGAAGGTCGTCGCCTGAACAAAGTTTTCGTTTTTGAAATCAATCGAACCGATCTCATAGAGGGCATCCGGCGCTTTGGGATGTTCTGGATACAAATCGATCAGTTTGATAAATGTTTCTCGTGCTTTAATGGATTGATTTAAATAGCTATAACTACGACCCTTGTGATAGATCGTGGTTGCAGCTAAAGGACTGTTCGGGTATTTTTCTAATAGTTCATTAAAGGCAGAGATAGCTTGTCGGTATTCTTCCTGCTTAATATATGCCCAGCCGATTCCGTAATAACAGTCATCGGCCAGATCGAGGTTGCTGCCACTGCTGATTATTTTTTGATACTGGACAATCGCTTCTCCATATTTTTCCAGCTTAAAATAGGCTTCTGCAATCAAAAATTTCGCATGACCACTATGCCGGTCATCCGGGTATTCTTCGATCGCTGTGGATAACAATTTTATACCGAGTTCAAGTTCATTATTGCTCATCGCTGAAAAGCCGATTCTATATATCGCTACCGGGTAAAGTTTGCTATTCGGGTAATCTTTGAGCAGTTTGCGGTACGCTGCAATTGCCCTCGTAAAATCCCGATCTGTTTCATAAATATAACCGATGGAATAAAGGGCATAGTCTGCCAGACCACCGTGGGGGGCAAGACTAATGACGTCGGTATAATGGCGCAGCGCCTCATTTTTTTGTCCTAACCGGAACTCAGCCTCGGCGAGCCAATAGTAGGCATTGTCAAGCAGGTCGCTCCTGTCGTAGTACGACACAAACTGGGTGAGGATCTCTTTTGTTTTGCTAAACTGCTGTAAATGAAAATAAGATTCCCCCATACGAACATACGCCAATTCTCGGTACTCCATCGCAGGGCTGGAGGCTAAAAGATTTTGAAATTGACTGGCCGCATTGTTATAATCCCCGGTGAGCAAATAGGATTCTGCCAGCATGAAGGAAACAGTTTGCACGTGCTTGCTATTCGGGTATTGAGAAAGGAAATCAGAAAGCTGAACAATAGCTAATTTGTACAGCCCATCCTTGTAAATTCCCTGGGCAGTTTTAAATGCAAGTTCCTCTGAAGATTGGTTGATTTGAGAGTAGGCTGAAAATGCGTTTAAAAATAGCAGGCAAAGAAAAAAACATAAGACTTTTAATTTCATGATTCGAATCTGGTTGTTTTTAGGTGATGAAATTGGAAGCATTTGTTTGTTATACGTTGTTAAATTAAAATTTTTCCTTAAATTGCCAAACCAAATGTAAGCATTTTATACTATGTGCTTAGAAATCAGACAATTAAGGCTTCTACTAATCTGCTACTTATATCATTTTAACTTTTAAATGTCACAAAATGTCAAAAAGGATTCTTCTTTCACTAGTATGATAATGAGTGAGTCATGTCACCTCAAGGTTAAAATGATATTAGCATGAGTTTATCTTACCTAAAGTTTCCTTGAAACAACCGTAATCTTTAAAAATGAATATCATTCACAATTACCTTTAGTGCTTTGGGGAGCATCGTTATTATAAGATGGGACTTCCCTTCGAAGACTTCGCCATCAAGTGTGTAAGGGGCTGGAAATTCTCTTATAATCTCAAACTTTGTTGCTCGATAGATTTTAGTGAAAGGAGCCCTATCTATTCGACCAGTGAAAAGGGTTGGCAAATAATAAATCGTTGACATGAAATTTGTTCGCTCAATAATAGCAATATCTAGTAGTCCATCGTCTGGTTTGGCATGTGGTGCTATAATTGCATTATTTCCATACTGACTCATATTTGCAACAGCCACGACTAAGGCTCGCGTACATATATTTTGCCCATCAAATTTGATTTCATACTCAAGCTCATGATAACGAAAAAACTCTTGCACTCCGGCGATATAGTAAGGAGCTGGTCCACGCATTTTCCCATCTTCAAATCTTTTTCCAATCATCGCATCTAAACCAAGACCAGCAATCACAAAGAAATACTTATCTTCTACCTGTCCCACATCGATTGCTCGAGTTTGTCCTGTCGTAATTAACCTTGCTGATCGTCTAATATTTAATGGAATTCCCAATCCTCGAGCCAATCCATTTCCCGATCCATTGGGAATGATACCTAATACTGTATCTGAATTTACCAATCCAGAAGCCGTTTCATTAACTGTTCCATCACCACCAATTGCTATAACAATATCATATCCTTTTTCCACTGCGTCTTTAGCTAACTCATAAGCATGTCGTTTTCCTTGAGTGATATTAAAATCATAATAACATAAGTTAGTAGGAAAATAATAAGCTATGATTTTTCTTATCATTTGCTCTGGATGGATTAATCCTGAGTAAGGATTATAAATAAATCGAATATGTTTTCCGTTTCCCATTCATAATCTTTCAAGATCAATATTATTTTTATTAAAGAAGCGAGATTCAATAGCACTGGACATTTTGAACTTTTTCGAAATTGAAAAATATAAAGTTACGGACCTGAAGTGGTCGATTTATTTTATCCACTCACTAAATTAATTATCCAATACTCAAAAGTCAAGGAAAATTTGTTAAAATAGGAAAATAAAAGGTTAGGACTCGATCGATCAAGCATCCATGATCGAAATAATGGCGGCAATGGTATAGGTCACTCTCGGCGAGCCATTGTTCGGGCATTTGTTGTCAAGCATCTCAAAAAGATCAAAACCGTTCCCCTAACTTTTTAAGTATCTTGAAAATCACTCTGTCATTTGCTTTTTCCAGATTAATTAGAAATGGTTAGTTTTTGAGCCAGATAACGATTGGTTCACCTGCCAGCGAAACTCACACACTTAACGTTAGGAGACCAGCTAACTGTCCAAAAACCAATGAATTCCAAAAATCGCACTTCAGCTAGATGTCGAGTAGGCAACCGACGAGTTATCCCAATTGTGTATTATAAATAAACGAATAAAACAACGGGGACACTTTTTCAACTGCCCCTCGCCGAACCGTACGTGACCGTTTCCGTATCATACGGCTCTCCAGTAAGTCTTGATTCTGTCGTATCACGGCGCACGATCAAGTGGAGCCGTAGGTTAGCACAAAACATTACAATCAAAGAATCTGAATTTTAGGTAACGTACCTGATTAAAAACAACCGACAACGCACTCAAAAAAAGCTAATCAATAGAGCCAATCAACACTTTGCCCGTTTCCGCTAAGAATAAAACAAGAAAAGGGCTGAGGATTGTTTAAGGAGAACAAAACAATTTATTCAAATCCCCAGCCCTCCTACCTAACTTCACTTTCTGCTGTTTACTCCAACTTCATAATTTTGCTTGACTTCAGCCGAATTTAGCGCACGGTTGTAGATAGCGACCAGGTGCAATTCGCCCCGCCAAGATCGGTCATTAGTTAATTCATTGCCCAAGCCAAAATAGTGATTATCACCCCAGTCGGAGAAACTGCCCTCGACTGTTCGGTTTCCTACCTCAACACTATTCTGATAAAACCTGGCCGTGCCGTTCACATCACGTGTGTATACCAGGTGAGACAGGTCGTCGATGATGACTGTGCCAGCGTTCAGCGCTTTGTCTATGCCGTTGTCGTCGGTCTCTGTAGTTCGCAGACGCGTGTGGTACTGCTCGCGGTTTTGCCCTAATGTAAAGTTGCGCTCTTTAGTGTTAAGTGAGAGAGTCACGATACGAGCTGGGCCATACTGACCAGCATCCGCTGGCTTGATCCAGGCTTCGATTGTGATTTCGTTGCTGGATTTGATCGCCTCGATGAGCCTGGTAGCCGGTTCAGAAGTTGCCACAATAGTTTTTCCGGTGATGGACAATCCACCTGATTTGATCCAACTCACGGCATCTTTGTCTTTTATGGTCAGATCCAGCGGACTCCCGACGTCCGAAACATCTTTAACTATCGTCCCTGTTCCTTCCTCAAAGGTGTAAAGCACCTGTAAATCCTCTGGCTTATCTGTCTCAATCTCTGGCGGTGTTAAGTCGCTTAGGTAGAAATCTTTGAGATATGTCATCATATCCTGCCTGATTTCTCGTTTTACATTCCCATCTCTATCAACCCACCAAGAGATAATTTCTTCAAGCTTGCCCTTGCTCCACGGATCTCCTTCATTTTTTGGCGGCGCTCCAAGCAGTTTATCAACAGCTTTTCCGATGATCATCAAAAGGGTTTCTTCATCTGAACTGGGAGATAATTCGCGTTTGATCCTCTCAATTTCCTGAATCAAGCCATTGTTGGCTTGAACGTTAGCTGGTCGCAGAACATCCTGAGGAATGACCTCTACTGGCGCAGGTTCAAATTTTGGCGGGATGCGACTGACATAGGTTACTCGATGCATGACTCGCCATACCTGGTTGGGCTTGGATCGGGCTTCTCGAAGCGCACGGGCATTGGAACCGTATTCACCGGCATATTTACCTTGCCCATTAAGCCATTCGGGATCAACAACCTGTTCAAAGAATTTGTCAAAGTTATCCGGCTGGGGAGCCAGGTAAAAGGTCATGAAACGATAGGAATCCACTTTACCGGGGCACGGCTCTGCCGTGTAATCACCATCTTGCTTGTCTTGATCCCCTTCCCATTTGTTGAGATAACCTTCCCCCTGAACATCCACGTGTAAGCCAAAGGCGGCTCTTTCTTCCTTACTTTTGCTGACTGTCGTGTTGATGTGACCGCCAAACAAAGCATCGAGTTCAAAGTGTAATCCACCTCCTCCCGAAAACTGGAAGACGTGCTCCACGTAGATACCGGCTTTACCGAGAAAAGAGTATGAGCCGCCCAGCGATTCTTGCCGGATGCTGGAAAACTGCTCCTCTTCCGAGTAAAAGCCGCCGTCGGCAGTCCACACGTAGGTGTTTACCATACTCCGCCTGTCCTTACCCGTTGCCCAGTTGTAACCGATTTCTCCTTCAGGTAATAGATCGAGCAATCGACGGCTGGCATCCCCGGGATCACCCTCCTGAAAGTGGATAGACGACTGTCTACGACCGATCTCACCAGCTCTGAAACTCTCGAAATAGCCTTGAATATTTTCAGCTTCTCGTTCGATTTGTTCCTTGAGCGCGTAAGCTTCCAGTGGTTTAAAATAGCTGCCACGCTCTCCAGTAATTGCTTCCGGGTAATCTGGATCAGCGACCAGACCTACCATGCCATCCAGCGTGCCATTTTTAACATACTTGGGATTGAGTGGGAACATGATGATGTTCCAATCCTCGGGAATATCCGGATTGGGCATTACCTGGAAGGCGACAAGACTGCCTGTCTGCTTCATTCTCAGCGCATACAGATCGGCAGTTGCAGACTTGACCAAAGCATAGCCCATATTATTGGGCAGGTAGCGCCGGCCCACATCTTCATTTAAATACCGGAGTCTTCCGCTCTGGTCATAATCCTTCTTCTCCTCCCAGCCGCCACCCAAAACCAATGACTTGGTAAGGGTCTTGCTGATACCGGCACTCACGCTAGCTCCGCTCAGCCAGCCCAGGGAATGTTCAAAATAAGCATGCATACCAAATTTAGATGATAAATCTAACACTTCTACTGAGAATCCAAATCCTGATACGGCTGAAGTACCCCATGCATACCCGATTTTAGTGTCAACCGACATATCAAACCCGGTATCCCGGGAGGCGGAATAGAGTTGGATCGTTTCTTTAGCCTCAGTTAACTCAATGGAACAGTTGCCCACATAGTCATCTGTCTTGGGATCGTTGACGGTCAAATTCTCGCTGGGTACCGGCGGCGCACCCTCAATATAGCCAATCAATGTTGGGGCAGTCTGTACCTGACAAATAAAACTGAGCTCCAGGTCGCCCACTTTAAATCCAGTGACCAACTGGATGATGTCTTCCTGGAAGATGTAACAACGTTTCATAACGCCAAACAGATTGCCATTGGCGTCCCACTGCATATCACCATATTCTACGGCGGCTGGTGATCCAAGAATCTGTTTGTTAAAGCCAGGCTTCTCTATGCCATCGTATACATTCCTCACTTCCGGACCCTCATTGCTGATAGGGGCGGTGGAATCAATCCATTGAGGTCCGCGTAGAGTCCCCTCCTGACCGTTGCCGGTTTGGTCGCGAATGGTATCTCCTTCTCCTTCATCAAGAGGCCAGTAGCCAGCCAGGTTCTCCTCAGCGCCTGATAGCGCGCGATGCATGTTGTCGCGGATCTGTTCGGGACTGCGGACCTCGCTCCAGATACGCACTTCATCGATGCAGCCATTCAAAAAATGCTGGGGTGTGTTAATATCACCTAACATGGCGCCAATAGCAAAATGATCTATTTTGCCAAAGTTAGTATTAAAATCAGAAGTTTGTGCTTCATGACCATTGATGTACAGGATCAAGCTAGCATTGCGCGGCACAGGCGTCCACATAGCCTCTATTTTATCAGATTCGGTGTGAACAAGACGACCGTGATTACTTCCCTTAGCGTCAATAGCGATCTTACCACGACCCTCTTCAAAACGCCAGTAACTCACCAGGCCCTCGGCATTGCCTGGCAGCGGTTGATCCTGGTAATACAGAATCTCCCAGTCGCGACGGTCGACATCCCAGGCGCGCGCATCATCGATGATGCCCTGGAAATACCACTCGTCCGAAGCGCTGCGGCCAATGTTGACCTTGGTCGTGTTGGACTTAATCTTGTTGGCTGCACGTTTCAGAAAATAGATCTCTGTATCACGTTTGT
>SMTZ1_10008168_pt1 | contig 12130 bp, 10 predicted proteins | sample DeeMarSWOR136_30_FD_25667 | JGI IMG/M metagenome (IMG submission 25667) | reverse complement strand
GTACAGGGGTTACGATGAGCACATCCACGCCCTTTGCTATGAGGTCTTCTGCCAGGGAGACCTGCTTGGCCATATCCTGGCTCGAGTCAACGACCTCAAGCTCGATGCCCAGCATCTCAGAGCGCTCACGCATGCCTTTCCATACGTTTTGATACCACTCGTGCATCATGTAGTTGCCGCACCAGCCTACCCGTTTCGGGATCTTGCCTGCGGGTGCTTCTTCCTCTTTCCCGGACGCAAAGGCGCCGGCTGCAAACGAGAAGATTAAAAGCACTACAACACACAGCCAAAAAAGCTTTTTCATCTGAAACCTCCTTGATAGGGTTCTATTTCATGCTGTTCAACGAACAGCCGTGATCTCTCCCCCTTCGTTATGAGCATGTACAAGTTTCTGCGGATTTCACGCCGCCCCTCGTCAGCTATCCTGCTCCCGCATGTAATTCCACTCTTATAATAAAGCCACACGTTAAAACTTCAGCGGGTAGTTCCCATACTTTTTTGCCGCCTCGATAGCTGTGATCGGTTGCAAGGATGTAGCCCCCTCGGGGGGCGGCTGTTCTGAGGCATTCCAGGGCCTCCTGCTCCACCTCCTCAGGCGTCCCTGTCACCATGGTGGTCTTATTATTGATATTGCCGATGGGGCAGAGTCTTCCACGGTACCTGTTCTTCACCCTTTCCAGGTCCATGCTCGCAGCCCTCTCCACGGGATGATATCCGTTTATACCCGTGTTGGCCAGATCATCAAGCACGTCCCAGAGGTTGCCGTCGTTGTGCATGGCCACGGGAAGCCCGAACTCTCGCAGGCCGCGCACGATGTCCCCGAACGGCTTCACGAAGAACTGACGCAGGTGCTTCGGAGACATGAGAAGGCTCGTGGTACCGCCCCAGTCGTCAGCCAGCATGAACACGTCGATACCGCCCTTCTCATGGGCAATCTTCGCTGCATCCAGAACCCACCGGGTGTAGGCGCTGCACATCTCGGTTATGAGTCCGGGATCGTCGTAGATAGTGAGCGACAGGGTTGCCAGATCCATGAAGTACCAGTACATCATGGTGAAGGGCCCAAGGAAGCCGGCGATGAGGGCAAGCTCCCCTTCATTGGCCTTTACCGCATCCTCGATCATTTTCGTGCGGTGGGGAGCACGGGGGTCAGGTAGCCTGTAGTTATTCCAGTCCCCTCTGCTCTTCACCGGTACATCGGTCTGCACCATGACGGGCCAACCGCTCTTCACATAGGTTATCCCCCACTCATCCAAGTACAGCGTTCCCTCAGCGTGCACCTCCTCCTCGAAGCCGCAGTAGCCGTTTATGGGAATGAAAATGCCATCCAAACCGAGTTTTGTCGCGAGCTTCACCTGTGTAGCCCCGTCGTAGAGCTCCGTGGTATAGCCCAGAAGCTCCTTCATGAGGCGCCGGCTGAACAGAAAATCATACACGGGAACCCTGTCGGGTATTTCGCATTTGAGGGCGGTCACGAAACGTTCACGAGGTTTCATAGCGTACTCCCCTTGAACTGATTTCCATGAATTATGGGGAAAGTATATTTAATTCATTAGACTCTGCGATGTTCAGCAAGAATAATGTACCTATTCTTTGAAATAAATAAGTATACTGTCACCATAATTAGTTCTTGGTTAATAATTCACAATTTGAATAAAATGAAACGAGAGAGTTAAGAACTCAGTTTTGAGCGAAGCGACATTATGTCGCTATCGCTCAAAAGGGGAGCTGGTGTATAATATATATTTGTAAATCAGTAATTATTCACCAGCGACTAATGAGCCATAATTACAATAATTTAGTATGATGTCCCGCTCACTTGCCCCCACCATGCGTGCATAGATGACTGCATTCGTTGCTCAGTACTTCCCGTACTCCTCCAAGGCTTCCCACATAGCCATGATATTCTCAGGCGGCACATCGGGCTGAATATTATGCACCGTGTTGAACACGAAGCCGCCCCCCGGAGCAAAATCATCGATGCGCCTGCGTACCTCTTCTTTGACCTGCTGCACCGTGCCCTTAGGCAGGATCTTCTGGGTGTCGATTCCTCCACCCCAGAAGGTGAGGTCCTTTCCGAAGTCCTTCTTCAGCTTCCGAGGATCCATGTCCCTTGAGTTGTACTGTACCGGATTGAGTATATCCACCCCGCTCTCGATGAGGTCGGGAATAATATAGCGTGAGGAACCGCAGGTGTGAAAGAAGATGAACAGGTCGGATTTCTGCTTCTTGATGACCTGGAAGATCTTCGCATACCAAGGTTTGAAATAGCGCTCGAACATCTCGTAGGAAAACACCGGGCCAGTCTGCATGCCGAAGTCATCGGCGTAGAGCACGACTTTGATGTCATCGCCAATATAGGGGATGGCCCACTCCCAGAACTCGATATCCAGCTCGGCGAGCCTCTGCACGATGTAATGTGTGAGCTCGGGTTCTGCAGCAAGAGAGTAGAAGGAATCCTCGTAGCCAAGCAGCCACTGGAAGGTCTGGAGCAGCCCCACGGTCATACCCACGGTACCGAGGATCACCAGGCTGTTGCTCTTCGCGAGCTTGGCCGCCTCGTCCCCTATCCCTTTCAGGCGGTGCTCGTCCTTTGGATCAGGCCAGGAGTAGTGCTTGGCGTCCTTTAGGGTTGCGCCCTTGAGCGGATGGGCAACCATATCGTAGTAAAGCCCGTGGGGTTTGGGGCGCCGCCATGTGATCCCCCATACATCGGTAAATTGCTCATACTCAGGCGTCTCCTCGAGCTTCAGCTTCCACCCGAAGGGATTCCCGGTAAGCACTCCCCTGGTGTCGACCTGTAGACGCTCCAGTACATCCTCATGCACCCGGGCAAGCCCCTGAACCCTGTCGAACAGTTCCGTCTCCCTGGGTTCCATACCCAGGTACTCCCTGAGTCTGTTATAGGCTATGTGATGAATTCCGCTGACCAGTGTGCCGTTCAAATCAAAGGGCACCCTGTCAGGCTCCTCGTGACGCAATACTTTGAGCATTCTCTCCTTTGATGTCATCAACATTCCTCCCTCACTTCAATCAAATGCGCCTGTTCATGATCCCCTTATTGTAACAGTACAGGCGCACCTATTTCAATACCGGTATTGCATAAATGTTTCGTACATGATTCGAATGTTTACCAGCGGTGTGTCCGGTCCGATCTCGCCGCAGGCGATGATACCTCCCGCCCCAGTTCCCAGGTGCGTGAACACATCTATTATATGCTCCCGCACCTCGGCTGGAGTTCCGAAGGGCATGATACGCTGGCGGTCGAGGTCGGTACGGAAACAGATCCGCCCTGCGAAGTTCTTCTTCAGTACATCGAGACCGATTACCGCTGCCTGGCAGTTGAGCACTTTTACCCCTATATCGATGAGGTCGGGAATGATGTCGATGATGTCACCGTCTGAATGGAAATGCACGTCCACACCCGCATCGATGACTTTCTCGAACATGGCCCGGTAGGCGGGTTTGAAGAACTCCCGCCAGAGCTCCGGTGAGATAAGTAGGCTGTTCTGCGAGCCCCAGTCGTCGGCAAAGTGAAGGCCTTCGTATTCGTGATCCAGCCATCTGTCAATCCAGCTGAGGTTGAAGGCGAGCAGATCGTCCCGGAGGCAATAGATCTCTTTTGACCGATAGGCCAGATCCATGAGCAGGTTCTCCATACCTCTGAGCTGCTGCATCTCTTCGAAAAAGGTGATCCACGCTCCCCGGGCGTAGTACTCGTCGCTTCTGCCCTCCATGTGGCCGCTGTAAAGCCGGGCGTTCGGTGGACCTGCAGCGAAATCGGGCCACCGGAATGCGTCATACTTTGACCAGTCATCGAGGGGCCACGATACTGGAATACCGCACACTCCCTCCTCCTCCACCTTCCAGAGGGTGCCGAAGTCATCGAGGTTCTCTCCTCCCCTGTACAGCGGAGGAAAATCTTCGGGACGCATATCGGGAAGAAAAGACCATCCAAAATCCTCGTGAACGGTTTCGAGTATATCCTCGAGAGCCCTCCCGTATTTGATTTGCGCTGCCGGGAGGATTGCATGGGAGATGGGAACCCTGTCCGGATACCCGAACTGTATGGCCCTCACAACCCGCTCCCTGCTCTTCAAAGATCCGACATCCTTTTCCGTCATCACCGCTCCAGCTTCCGTGTATCTTCAAGAGGCGCACCTGCGCGAGCCGTGCCTGTTATGCGGCAGCACGACTCTCTGACAATGATCTTCGGCTGCGTGAGAAACTGCCTCGCTACACCCTGCTCGCCTCGTTCGATCTTGTCAATGAGCTGTGACGCAGCAATCTCACCCATCCTGAACTTGGGTTGATGGACGGTTGTGAGGGGAACGCGGACGAGACCCGCTATATTGATATCATCGTATCCGATGATGCTCACATCCTCCGGGATTCTCACACTCCTCTCGAGGAGGGCCTCCATGACACCAATGGCAACGGCATCGTTGACGGTCATGACTGCCGAAGGAAGCTCCCCCCTCCCCTTCTCGTTCAGGAACTCGCACATCAGCTCGTATCCCTCGATGCGCGAGCGTGCTTCTCCGAGTATCACCTGGTTGGACGGATCGAGTCCCGCTTCCTCGAGGGCCTTTCTGAAGCCCTCATATCTGAGCCGAGAGCCCTGAATGCTCATCTGTCGAACGTATAGGAACCTCCGGTGTCCCAGGTCAAGCAGGTACCTGGCCGCCAGATAGCCGCCCTCCAGGTTGTCACTGTCGATCCAGCTTACGTCACTGTCTTCGGACCTGCTGTTCATGATGAAAAAGGGAACTCCCCTCTCCTTCAGGATCGATACGGATTCTCCGTCTGGCCTGACCGGCGTGAGAAGAATACCATCAACCTTGTAGCGAATGAGTATCCGCGTGAGTCTCACCTCGGCACCGTAGTCAAAATCCGAGCTCGTGAGAATCATCGAATAATCTTTGAAACGGAGCGCGGTCTCTATCCCCTTGGCCACAGCTGAGAAGAAGGGATTGAGGATGTCCTCCAGGATCACGCCGATGGTGTATGTCTTGTTCTTGGAAAGACTCCTGGCGATGATGTTTGGCTCGTAGTTCAGCTCCCTCACAGCCTCGAGGACAATTTTTTTAGTTCGTTCACTGATCTTCGGTGAGTTATTAAGGACCCTTGAAACCGTGGATTTCGATACCCCGGCCCTGTGCGCCACATCCTCCAGTGTCGGCTGCCGGCCCATCAGTGTTGCAAACCTCCGTGCAATCGGTTTCATTAACCTGGCACCGTCCCAAGGACAGTACTGTGTATACCCCCCCATTTAAGTGACTTGCAGGGGTAAGAAACCTGTTTTTCAGGTATTTTATTGGGTGCTCTGAGATCAGATACCTAAAAAATAAAGAAAAATGTAATAAAATAAATGCAACCGATTGCATTATTTTGCACAAAAGTTAGCGTCCTGTCAATACCCAATTGAAAAAAATCCAAAAAACCTGGCGGAAAATCGAACAACTGGTTATCCGGTAGGATCAATCACAGATTGACCTCACATATCAGATGTGGAAAATCATTACCTCAGATTGCCGGAACGGTCATACTTGATGTCATAGGTCTTCAGGATCCTGTTTCTCGACGATCGCGCCTTCTTCCTGTCGAGGATAATCTTATCACCGAGGCCGGTCTCGATCACATGGTAGGGCTTACGGTTCTCTTCAACAGCAGAGACCACATCCTCGATTCGTCGTATGGACATACCATTGACCCGTGAAACGATCTCATAGTAGTAATCTTCATAGCCCACGTTCACCTCATCGGAGAGCACATCCATGATGATAACGATCTGATCATCGGCTGAACGGGGTTCGACATAGTAGTAGTTGTAGGAGAGGTTGAGCGGCGCGTCATACCATCCACCAAAGCTGTAGAGAAGATTTTCGGTCAGAGGCATGAACAGAAAGCCGGCAAAGAGATAGTACGTGGGCTCTTCATCGAGTTGATCCCCATGCATACGACCGTCTGTTCCTGCTTGTACCGTGAGGGAGAGCCTTTTGTTGAGAACCTTACCATCCCTGAGTATCTCCATGTTGATGTATTCGCCTACCTGGTGCTGTTGCACGATGTGTTTGAACTGTGTTCGCTCATCCTCCCGGAACGGCACGGTACCATCGTTTGCAACCTGAACACCTTCGATGCCGAGAATGACATCGTCCTCCTGCAGAATATTTCGTGCCGGAGACCCTGGATAAATCCTTCTCACCAGAACACCAGATTGCTCCTCACTCATTCCGAAATAGCGCTGCATATCCTGATTTTCCATAGTTTGATAAGAGATACCGAGATCGGGTATTCCTTCGTAGGTGCCGTCTTCGATATCCTTGAGGAAATGTCTGAGAATGGGAGCGGGGACGATGTACCCCTCATTTTCACCCTGCCCCATCTGCATTGCAACACCTACCAGCTTGCTGTTTGCAATGACCGGACCGCCGCTGTTGCCTGGATTGATGGCTGCATCGATCTGGCAGGTGAGAAGGCTCTTGTTTGAGTATACGTAATGCTCGTGGCTGACGCGGGAAACAATGCCCTTGGTTACCGTGAGTTGTTCGTTCCAGTTCGGGTAGCCGTACACTGCAATCTCGTCACCTACACTGGCAAGCTCACCGATGTCGAAGGGTTCGGCATTGGGATAGAAACTCTGATTGTTCACGGTAAGAATTGCAAGATCGCTGTCACGAGCTATGAAGAGTACCTTTGCGATGTACTTCTTGGTCTGCCCTGTGCGTTTCACCTGAATAAAGGTGTTGCTCGATACCAGATGAGCACTAGTGAGAATGTACCGTTCGCTTATGATTGCACCTGACCCTTCCACCGTATACCTTCCCTGCACCTGCCAGGGATTGAAATAATCGTACTCACGGGTGGTGACGTAGATCTTCACCACGTTTTCGCGAAATCCGTCCCACGCCTGAACCACAGCAGGGACGAATAACACGATTGTACAAACCATGTAAAAAAGACGATAGGTTCTGCGCACCCTTCTACTCCTTCAACTTGAAATGCTCTGGAGGAGTCTCCTCCCCAGATCGAGTATGTCGTCCCTTCGTGCAACCCGGTCAAGCCAGGCCGTTGGAATGGACCGAAATCCGTAGAGAAGCCCCGCAAGTCCTCCCGTAACCGCTCCTGTGGTATCGGTATCCCCGCCGAGGTTTACAGCATTCAGCACTGATTCCCCGAAGGACCTTCCGCTCAGGAGGCACCACAGCGACGCCTCAAGTGTGTCGACCACATAGCCGCTGGAACGAACATCGTGCTCATCAAGACAAGAGATATCCCCTTCAAGCACTCGAGCATAGTGAGCAAGCTCCTCCCGGTACAGTGTCACCTGATACCGACAAACCACCTCCCTCTTCGTAGCCTCGTAGCTCTGCTGGAGGCCGTCACCGACCAGGAGATGCTGCGCAAACTGCACGTATATGCCGCAGGCGACATGACTCCGTGGATGGCCATGGGTGATGGATGAAACATCGTGTACCTGCTCGAAGGAGTCGCCTCCTCGCTCACCGAAGAGGTAAAGTGCAAGTGGGAGTATACGCATCAGAGACCCGTTACCGTTGCTGTACTCATCTCGCCCTCCCGCCTGCTGTGGAGCCACACCGCTTCGTATTCTTTCAAGAGCTTCTGCGGTAGTATACCCGATTCCAAAGGCTTTTCCCCCTGGGGTCCAGTGTCCCTCATGGAGCCACATGCAGAACCTGTTCCCCATATCCCTCAGGTCAATCCCCTTTTTACCCGTTTCAACGAGACTCTCCGCTGTACAGAGTGTGAGGGAGCTGTCATCGGACCACCAGCCATCGGGAACCCTTCGACTTATACCGCTGTACCCGAAGCCCTGAACGGGATTGCGTTTCAGAAAAAAGCGAGAGCATCCTTCAACGGGCACACCCAATGCATCACCAATGCACACACCGAAGAGACCACCGAGTACCTGTTCTTCGGAAAGCCCCATATGTAATACTATAGCCCACTTTTCATGCAAAATTCCTGTATAATTTACATACCTTTGTTTTGACATTTCCCGGGGGAGGATTTATTGTAGAAAAAAAGGGCTCACCCAAGGGGAGGGATACCATGACATTCAAGGAACGGATGGACAAACTGATCGAGAAGGGGAAACTCACCTCGAAAGAGGTGCTCGACAAGGCAAAGAAACGAACGAAGGAGCTGAAGGAAAAGACCTCCTTAAAGATGGAAGTCCGCCATCAGGAGCGGGAAGCTGAAAAGAAGCTTGCCAAGCTCGGCTCAACGGTATACGATACACTGGTCACCAAGGGACAGACGACGATTTCCAAGGGCACGGCCGATATCAAGGCTCTGCTGCAGGAGATCGAGGAAATCGAGAAGAAGATCGATAAAGCGGAACAGGACCTGAAGAAGTTCAAGTGAGAGCTGTCATGCACAGATGCGGGCTCTTCATTGTCCCCCGCCCCTGATATGGAGCCAAAGCACGGGTGTCTGGAACACGGTGCAAGAGAGCTAGTCCCGCACAGTAGAAATGTATTCGAAATCATATGAGCGAAGCGGTCTTCCCTCATCGGAGTATACAGGGGCAACGAGGATGACGCTGCCGGTTTCCGGCAGAGCACCCTCGAACACGACAAGTCCCTCATACCGCTCACCTGCTTCGACGGGCTGGGCTGAAGCAACCATGTACGTGTTCACGTTGTAAGTCACCTTGCCGGGATGCCAGCGCGAATAGGTTTTCCGGTTGCTCGTCCAGTCGTGAATCGTCTTATTGCCGCTGTAGCTGTTCAGTTTGCCTTCCCAGTAACGCTTGATATATCTATGGGAGAGCGGCTGCTGTACCTCATCGGCATGGCGCATTTCAAAGGTATCGTAAAAAAGCCGAATGGCCTGCCTGCCGTCACCCACGGAAATCCTGAACACGGTGAGAGGTCTGTTCTGGTAGTGGAGGAAGGGATTGCTCGACTCACCAACCAGTGCAATCAGATCTTCAGGGCTCATGTAAGAGGCGGAAATAGAAATATCAGGGTCCATGGATTCAAGAGGAACAAGTGGCTGACCGCTCACCCTGATCTGATTGGTTCCACCTGCACAACCGGTGAACACGGAAAAAGCGATAAAGAGCATAAAAAAAGGGGCATACTTCAGCTTCAATTTCAACACTCCTCTTTAAAGGCACCTCACGTGAAACGATAATACGCTGCATTGGAGAGTCAACGGGCAATTTTCCTTCATGCAAACCATACAGCAGGGCATTCACCCTTCCCGAAACTCCAACGCCATGGCAGGGTCATAGGGCGCCCTTCGCTTGACGCAGGGGTGGCGGGTACAGAGTTTGCAGCTCTTGAAGTCGATCTCCGTGGGAAAGTGTATTCCAGATACAGACTTTATGGGGTCCATGAGAAAGCTGTCGGTCAGACGTACACCAACCAGCGCTTCCACATCACCGAACAGGGAAAAGAGGGCGGGCTGCTGGGAGATGGGCCATTCTTTCAGGGAGCCCGGATTCATATGCGCCAGGGTACCCGGTTTAAACCTCCTCTGGATGTGGTGCTCGAGATGGACGAGGGCCTGTTCCAGTATACGCTCCTTGATCACATCAAGACAAAAAGCGCGCACCATGTCGCCGCCGGCTACCGGTATGGATTCTAACTCGCGACCTGCTGTAACAATATAGGGAAACACACGTTCGACCTGCTCGAGATTCCTGCGCAGAATCCTGCTGTGGAACTCTACACCATCGATGGAAACGCCTGTCTCGGTTTTTTGATCGATATAGGAGACTCTATAAAGGGCCTTGGGTCTTGCAATAGGGCGGACTATGTCAACGAGCTCGTCCAGAAGCTGCGCCATGGAATGGTTCTGCCGTCCCATGTTGAGACTATCCATCAAAGAGCCGGCATCGAGGTCCAAAGGTATATCACTCAACACTTCCACGATACAAGATACTCCTTTCCTTAAAAACGAAGTAGTCCTCTGCACTGCACAATACAGCTATGTGGTGGTTGGGGGTTTCATCTTCGTCAGTGCCACGATAAAGGCGCCGAGGCCGAAGAGGGCTGCTGCGGCCCACACGAAGATACCGATACCGGGTATGAAACGCACGAGCCTCACCAGGAAGAGACCGAGGACGAAGGCGCCGAACAAATGGCCCCTGTGCGCAATCTCATCACGAATACCGAGCAGGAGCCTACCGATAAGAAGGGCCGTAACGACCTGGCTGAGGTAGAGAGCTACAAGATAGGCATGGGCAACGATCACGGCCAGTGCTATGCCCACCACGGTAGTGAACGCAATGACGATGCCGACAGGGACGGCAAAGAGCAGCAGGGCCCCCCAGGCCGCACTGGAGCCTGGGTGCTGCTTGATCGCCTCGCTGAACCTGAACATATATCTCGGAGCGAGAAGAACGAACACCAGTCCCACCACGGCCATCATGATAAAGGCCATGATCTTACCAACGATACCGGCAATGATGATAAAGGGGAAGACCTTCTTCATTCTCTCCCTGTACTCGGGGATGCGGTGCACCACACGTCCCGCGATCTTGGCCCCAGGGAATATGACCGCCTCCTTTTCGCTCACGTAGATGAGATCACCGCCGATCACTGCGTCTTCCTGAAGGGTAAGGGTCCTTACAGCGAAAACCGCATCTCCCCGCACCCTGTTGCCTATGCTGATGATGCCCCCGGCCCCGAGTATGTACCCCTGCAGCGGCGCGGCCACCACAATCTTCTGCCCCGCTGCGATGAGGTCGCCCTCGAGCAGCGCAGCACCGCCCAGAGAAATGGATCTTCCAAGGGCCACGACATTTCCCCTTACCACACCTTCGATATTCAGCTCCTGTACAGCGGCGTGTATGCCATGCCCCACCGGACCGGTGATGGTAACCGTGTTACCCAAAACGGTTACGCTGTCCCGCACAGTGCCTCTGATCATGATCGTTCGGGCTGCCACGTAGAGGTCGCCGTTCACCGTTCCGTCGATAGTCACCGTTTCACCTGCCAGGAAGAGGTCCTCATCAATGATTTCACCGCTCCCGATGGAAAGGTAGTCCCCGGTGCGCGCATCAAGTGCAAATGCGGAAGAGAACGGCACGGTGAACACCAACGCGGAAAGAATAAAAAAGAGTGGTTTCCTGATCATACTGAACTCCTTTTTTGTCTCATTTTCATCCAGTATAGGGACGAAACCAAAAAAATACAACAGGATTTCCCGTCCTTTACATTCTTCATATAATCGGCGGTACGCACGATAATAGTAATACGGAGATAGGGAGTCGAATCTTCGCTCCCTGAAACTGGAGCAGATTTTTATGGACATTCTTACCAGACCGGCATCGGATCTCAGGTTCTTGGTCACGCCGAAATCCATAAGAGCACTTCTCGTGGAACCAAATCATGAGGATGCCCTCATGCTCAGGGCACTTGCCGCCGATGCAGGGGAGAAGCTCGTAACCCTGGAGTGGACCGACAGTCTTACACTTGGACTGGAGTTGCTGCAGGAAGGCGGTTTTGATATCCTGCTCGTGAGCCATCTGCTGATCGAGGGATACGAATCATTGGTTCACGTACAGGAGCAGGCGTCTGGTGTCCCCATCATACTGCTCGGGAATCAGAAAGATGAAGACCTCGCCCTGGGAGCTATTCAGGCCGGTGCCCAGGATGTACTTCCCCTCGATCACATCGACGGCTATCATTTCATCAGGGCGCTCCGGTATGCCATCGAACGTCAGAACATTCTACGTTCCATGGAAACTTCGAGGACATTGGAGCGTTACCTCGCCTATCACGATACCTTGACGAAACTTCCCAACCGGCAGCTGTTCATCGACCGTTTGATCCAATCGGTTGCCCACGCACGCAGAACCGACACCAGTGTCGCCGTGCTCTTCATCGATCTGGACGGCTTTAAACAGATCAACGATACCTTAGGGCACAGTGCAGGTGACCTGCTGCTCATGGCATTTGCCGAGCGCCTCAAGGGGTGCATCCGGGAAAGTGAAACCGCCTCCCGGTTCGGAGGGGACGAGTTTGCCGTTATTCTCAGCGATATCGCGGGTACGCAGGATGCGGAAATTGTGGCACATCGCATACTCGAGTCCTTCAAGTACCCCCTCGTCATCGCCGATCAGGAATGTTACATTGGAACGAGTATAGGT